>Ga0123356_10004517_pt1 | contig 14357 bp, 13 predicted proteins | sample TergutEmb28metaG_2_FD_92546 | JGI IMG/M metagenome (GOLD analysis project Ga0123356, IMG submission 92546) | Embiratermes neotenicus P3 segment gut microbial communities from Petit-Saut dam, French Guiana - Emb289 P3 | ecosystem: Host-associated > Arthropoda: Insects > Digestive system > Gut ...
GCATACATATCTGCCACTCTTGCAGGTGTTTCAACCAGCCCTTCTCTGGTAGGATCCTCGCCAATCGCAAACAAGATTTCCTTTACTGCGTTTTCGATTCTCTTTTTATCGATCATCCGCTCACACTGCCTATCTGTTTTTATCTCTGCGTTAAATGCTTTTACTGGAATACACCTTAACCGCAGATATCTGATTTAACAAGCAATAAATGCAAGGTTACCCTTACTTGCTGTGTTGCGTTTCCCTACACTATTTGCCTGTAAATTTTTTCATCGTTATGTAATTTTTTATATACAAATATAAAAATTCCGCAAAAATAAGCTAACAACCCTTGTTATCTCTCCTAACAACCCCCAGACAGGTTGAAAATCTGGATGTTACTCTTTTATGTGCAACTTTGGCGATAAGCTAAGAGCGCCACAAGTAGAATAATAAAGTTATATGCCACAGCATTTACCTAAATATTGAGGCCTAACAGTGGATTACCAAACAATATTTGAAACCTACTGTGTTGATGCTGACTCCAAAGTTGCAACAAAGATGAGCAAATACATGCGTGATATGTTCCCCTTTTTAGGTATCCCCACACCCAAACGCAGAGAAATCTCTAAACCCTTTTTAACTCTGGCTAAAAAAGAACCTGCAATAAACTGGACTTTTATTGATCAATGTTGGGAAAAAGAACGTGAATTTCAATATTTAGCCCTAGATTATATAGCAGTGCTTGCAAAGCAGCTTGGACCTGCCGATATTTCCCGACTAAAAAAACTTGCCACAACCAAATCCTGGTGGGACACAATTGATTGTCTAGATCGCATTGTGGGCGGGATTGCCCTAAAGTTCCCCGAAATTAACTCGGTCTTGATTGAATGGAGCACAGATTCCAACATTTGGCTAAGACGCATAGCTATTGACCATCAACTGATGCGAAAAGAAAAAACCAACACCCCCTTGCTAGAACAAATAATCATTAACAATTTTGGACAAAGCGAATTTTTCATCAACAAAGCCATTGGCTGGAGCTTACGCGAGTACAGCAAAACAAACCCGACCTGGGTACAAGCATTTATAGCAACCCATAGAGACAAAATGACAAACCTATCTCTCAAAGAAGCCAGTAAATACATATAATCAAAAAACGGATCTACACCGATGTTTGGCATTATTTAAAGGGCCTAAAAACCCGCCCTTAGCTTAAACTTTTTGTTCTCCCTCTTTGTGCCTGCGGTTTGTTGCTAGATTGGTATTCGTGATCCGTCAAAGCCTATCTTTGAAATTCCTAGTTCATCTTTAACTTCTCGCAGTTGAGCGGATGTAAATACGGGTCCGTCTCGGCAAACGCGATATTTGCCCAGCATGCAACTTCCACACAAACCTATGCCGCATCGCATCAGTCGCTCCAAGCTTGCCTCAAGGGGTAGTTTGTGTTGCTCAGTTAGATCAAAGATTTTTTTAACCATCCTCTCAGGTCCACAGGTGTAGATCATATCAAAGTGTTCTTTGTCCAGCAGATTTGCTAACGGTTGGGTAACAAGACATTGAAGACCTGCAGTGCCATCATCGGTGGTGGTTATTAGATTCTGCTCTTGACACACTCCACCCAGTTCACTAACAAATAGCAGTTCAGTTTTGGTTTTGGCGCCCTCTACAAAGGCCAGATGGGCCGCTTTTGGTTGCAGGTGTTTTGCTAAAAACAGCAGAGGTGCGATTCCAGTTCCACCGCCAATTAGAAGCACTCTTCCGGTGTTCTCGGTGAAACTGGTGCCAAAGGGTCCTCGTACACCTATGGTTGTGCCTGCTTCAAGCTTGTGGAGGTGTCGTGTGGCGTCTCCTACTGCTTTAACTGTAACTGAAACTAGTCCATTTGTGGTGTCCATGATACTCAGCGGAATCTCATCGATGCCTGGAATCCAGAGCATCAAAAACTGGCCCGGCCGGGCAGTGCTGCAAAGTTTATCTACAAATGTGTAGGTTTTAACTGAGGGGCTCTCGGTGCGTATGTTTACTATCTGGGTGATGCGCAGGGTGTTATTTTCGGTGAGCAAGTCCAACAATCTCCTCTATGTTTTTGTAATGTTTTTGTCTCAAGTAGGTCTCTACTCCCTTGGTTATGGTGCTAAAAACTGCCATGTTATCGGCAACTGCGGTTCCGATTTGTACTGCTGAGGCACCGGCTAAGAAAAACTCGACTGCATCTTGCCAGGTTGTGATTCCGCCACAGCCAATTATGGGTACATCTACAATTTGTGATAGGTCGTAAACACAGCGCAGAGCGACGGGTTTGATTGCGGGGCCTGACATGCCGCCTTTTATATTGCTTAAAATTGGCTGCTGGGTTTCGCTGTCAATAGCCATGGCTCGCAGGGTGTTGATTGCTGTTAGTGCGTCTGCGCCTGCTTCTACAGCAGTTTGTGCAAGAACACCTGGGTCGGTTACGTTGGGTGAGAGTTTGACGATGAGGGGTTTATTTATGGCGGCTTTGACTTGTTGGACTACTTCGGCGAGTAGTTTGGGACTTTGTCCGATTTCGGCACCGGTTTGTTTTACATGCGGACATGAGACGTTTAGCTCTATAGCGTCTGCGCCTGCATCTGTGGCTTTTTTGGCTGCTGTGGCATAGTCCTCGGCTGAATAGCCAAAGATGCTAACAATTAGGGGAATGTGCAGTAGGGTTTTGGTGTATTTGATTTCTTCGGTGAATATGTCAATGCCGGGGTTGGGTAGTCCTACGGCGTTTATCAGGCCGGCTTTTGTCTGTACAACAATGGGGTTTGCGTAGCCTGTTCGGGGTTGGGTGCCAACAGATTTGGTGACGATGGCTCCTGCGCCGCCTTTGGCTACTTGGAGAAAGGATTCTGCTGTATATCCCATGATGCCTGATGCTAGCATGGTGGGGTTGGCTAATTCTAAGCCGGCAAGGGTTGTGCGCATCGGACTGTTTTCCACATAAACACCTTTTAGTATAGTCTAGGCGGATGATAAGATAAAGCTTCTTTTAATCAAATCCTGCTGGGTTGGGTGTAGGCGTTTTTGTGTTTACTTTGGCTTGGTGGTTATGCGTTTGTTGTTGGGGGGTTAGAAAGAAAAATGAGGGTGGATGCAGAACTAATGAGGCTTTATTTCTTCTTTTTAGCCTTTTTTGTATCTTTTTTTGCCGCCTTAGCCACGTTACTAACCTCAAAAGGACAGAAGGCCTCAATTTATATTTAAAAATTACTAAACGCTAACGAGCCTGCCTTAACTAACAAAATCGCCTGAATTCTTGAGCTATAGCCAAAACAACCCTAAAAACAACCGATGAATTGGTTGTTTTTTCATCAGTTTTTCATCTGTACACATTTAACACAAAAATGTTAAAAACAACCCAACCAAAAACAACCCCCAAAACAACCAAAACAACAACAAACACCACAACAACCCACTCCGTCAAACCCAATAACCCCTCACCAAAAACCCTGCATGGCCTCAAAACCTCAAACTCAAATGAAAAAAAATTTCAAATTAATGACCCTTTGTATATGAAATCCGCATACGCACTACCAGAAGAACACACAACCGCCCAAGAGTTGCATTTCAGGTTTTTATATCCAAACAATCAGTAAATGTCGATACTCTTGTCTCAAAGCCCAAAAAAACAAACCAGCCAACCCCCCCAACCCGAAATCACACTAGACGCCGTACCTGCAATTGTTGATCTATACCCAAACCCCAAAACCAAAACAAAAAAAACCAAAGACCCCAACCCCGAACAATCAACAATTATATGCGAACTCGACCCCCAAGAAACAATCAATAACAAAAAAAACCCACACAGATACACCATCACCTACACCGATCCCCTCAACATAAAAAAACAAATCCAAAAAACCAATTACGCATCCCTGACAAACTTTCAACTCAGCCTCAAAGCAACCCAACTCAAACAAACCGACAAAATCGATCACCTCATCTCAGTGGATGCCATACGCACAAAACTCATCCCCTACAACTTTCAGTTGCACACCGCACTGCAAGTTATAAACGAAATGAACTCAAATGCCATACTAGCCGACGAGGTGGGTTTAGGCAAAACCATCGAAGCCGGCCTAATCATGAAAGAATTATTGTTGCGAGAAGAAATAAACTCGGTGCTAATTATAGCACCCAAAAGCCTGCTCTCGCAGTGGAGAGGCGAAATGGCTGAAAAATTCGGCGAAACCTTTACCATCGCCAACGGCGCAGGAAAACGCGCCAATCTAGCCACCAACAACCGCCTCATCTGCTCCCACAACATGCTACTAAAAAACCATCCCGCACTCACAAACCGAACCTGGGACATAGTCATGGTCGACGAAGCTCACGCATTTCGCAACACCCACAGCAAAAGCCGCACAGCCCTCTCTGATCTGCGCAAAAACCACCTGCTTCTATTAACCGCAACCCCGTTATGCAACCGCCTAACTGACCTCTACAGCATCGTCGATCTAATCCAACCCGGACTCTTAGACAGCGAACGCGCCTTTATCTCCCGATTCGCCGAAGACGTCCGAAGCCGAGTGGTACGCCCCCAAGAAGCAAACTATCTCAAACACACCCTCCAAGACGTCATGTGCCGCACTCTTAGAGAACAAACCGGAATCCCCTTCACCAAACGATGCGTAGAATCCCGAACCCTTGAACCCAACGACTACGAACGCGAATTCATCGAAGAAGCAACCCAATATCTACGCAAAGTCAGCGACAACCACTTCAAAACCATCGAAACCCTAATCGCTGAGAACCCCTCAAGAAAAATGACTGCCTCCCAAAGCAACGCCATATTGGTCTTCCAAGCCATTACGTTGCAACAATCATTTTCAAGTTCCCCCTATGCATCCATAGAATCCCTCAAAAAACGCCAACAACGCTTCCCCATGGAAACCGAGGCAACAAACAAACTAATCGAGATGGCCCAAAAAGTAACAAGCGCAAAAATGGAACTGCTAAAAAACGTCCTAAGAGAAGTCCCCGACGAACAAGCAGTCATTTTCTGTTTGCGCAAAACCACCGCCCGCAAAATAAACGAAATGCTAAACGACCAATTCGGACCCGCCGCTATCTATGTGGGCGATATGAACCAAGCAGAGAGAGATCAAGTGATTGCCAGCTTTAAGAGCGGCCAAACCAAATACCTCATAGCCACCGACGCCGCTGCTGAAGGTCTCAACCTGCAAAACTGCTGTGTACTGTTTAACTATGACCTGCACTGGAACCCCATGAAAATCGAACAACGCATCGGCAGAATCCATCGCTACAAACAAGACCGCGACGTAACGATTTTCAACCTAGCCGTAAAAGACACCATTGATGACTATGTTCTGCATGTGCTCTATCAAAAAATCGATCTGTTCACCATGACCGTGGGCAAAATGGAAACTGTGCTAGCCGATCTAAAAGAAGGCGCCCAAGACATACAAAAAACCATAGGCGACATTTTACTACGTAGCAACTCCCGGCTTGACATCCAAAAAGAACTAGCAAAACTAGCCGAGAACCTAAATGTAGTAAAAGAAAACCAAGAACTATCCGAACAATTCACCCAGGGCGTCTTGGATTGAGTACCCAAGCCGAAGCAGACCTCTGCGCCTTCTTTGAAACCTACATCCAAAGCAAGGGCGGTATGATTACCCACCAAACAAACGACACCCTAACCGTTGCCTACCCCGATGGTAGCACCCAAGAATTCACCTACCAACCCAACACCGCAAAAGAAAAAAAAATACCCTTGCTCGCCCCTGGAAGCCCCCTGTTTCAGCAGCTTCTAAAAGAAGCAATAGAAAACGGGGCACTCTGCCAAATCAATCTCACAAACAACGGTCCCATAGAAACCCTCATAGCTTCCCACTTCAGCAACACAGATACCTGTTTAAACTGCTCAAAAACCCAACTCATACAAAACACACCCGTGTGCACCAAAAGTGAACCGTGTTTTCACCAGATAAACAACGGCCAAATCACCACAATAAAGCTCATTAAAAAAGAACCCCTGCGCTTCTTTCAGTTCTACTACGCCCTAAACTTTCAAAACAAACTCCGAACCAAAAGCGAAGAAACCCTAACAATCCTACTCACCGAAGACGGTCACATCATCAATACAACCTTCGACTTGGCTACGGTGCTTGAAAACCAAACTATACAGGCCGAAAACACAAAAGCAAAAATAAAACCCGAGCTCTATGATGAACTAAAAACAATCGCCGAGCAAACCCTAAAGGTCTATCTCAAAAATAAAGTCACCCTCTTTGACCTCCCCCTTGTCAAAGAGAAAAAAATGAGACTACAAAGTTTTGAGCGCCGCCTAAAACGCGAACGGCGCGAACAAGTAATCTCCAAAAAACACGATTTCGATTTCCAAAAATGGCAATCCACCTACGAAACAATGTTGCAACGCGAAGAAGAATCTTGCCAAACAAACATAACTGTAAAACTCCAAAACCTCCTAATAATCAACACCACCAAAATCAAATTCGAACTCACCCTAAACAACAAAGCAACCACACAATCCACCCTAACCATAGGCATCCAAAACCCCGATGTTATCTGCCCTATATGCAAAAAAAATCATACTGAGGGCTACCCAACCGAAGACGGCCTCTATGTCTGCAAAGACTGTATTCGACAATCTATAGACACCGCAAAAATCTACTCCAAAAAAACAACAACCCTGACCCATGACGAAATCCTAGACGAATACTTTGAACGTGACAAAGGTTTTATCTGCACATTCTGCGGCAAACGCCACAGCCGCCTCCTCGAATTCAAATGCACCCACGACAACACAAGCATATGCATCCACCACTATGATACCTGCGATGTCTGCAACAAACCCTTTTCCAAACTTAACCTCACACACACAGATGAATTCCGAAAAAAACTCTGCCCCCAACACGCAAAAAAGGAGCCCTAAAAAGAAAATGAGCAACCAAAAAATCAGCCCCCTAAAAAAAATAGCTGAACAACTCCAAAACACTGACCTAATTGAGCAGCTATCAGATGAACTGCAAATATCTATGGATAAAGCCGAAACCCTGGCAAATCGAATAAGAAAAACGTCTAACCTAACACCAGAGAAACCCCGCATAAAAACTCTTGTAGAAAAACTCGACAAACCCCCCGAACCCCAACCCGAACCTTATTTGGTCGGGGACCTCTCCGATAAAGAGTTTAGAATATTTATCCAGTGGCTCTTTGAAACATTGGGTTATGAAGTGCAAAGTAGCTGTATAGTTAACAGCGGTGCTGATCTAGTTGTTAGTAAAAGTGCTGAAAAGATTGCCGTTTTAGCCCGCAAATATTCCTTCAACTATGCCCTTAGTGAGGTCATAGTTTTGGCCGCCCAACAAACCCAAAACACCCAAAACTGCGACCGCTCCCTTATCATAGCAACCACCTCATTTAGCGAACAAGCAATCCAAGAGGCCCAAAGATACAGCGTAGAATTGTGGAACAACACTGATCTGATTGCTAAAATCGAGGAAGCCAAAGAAAAACTAACTCATGATAACCCTCACCTCAGTTTCCAACCCTACCAAGGTTCATTGTTGCTAAGTCTGCTCTCGCTGGCAGAAACCAAAACGTTTCTAGTTGAGCCCAAAACAGAAGGAAAATACGATCTGATTCTACCGGGTGTAAAATATCCCCTCCTGACATTTGAAGCCCGCAACGGCACCGTTGTGCGTTGCGTGTTCCGTATAGAGTACAATGAACCCGTTTCTGAGAACGAGGGCGAACAGCTGATTGGAATAGACGAAAACGGTAACAAAAAAGGCCCCGACGACTTGGTTGCTTATGAACTAATTGCCCAATACCTAACCCAATTCTTAGAATAATTCCATCAAAGCGCAAGCAACAATTAACCTGTTGCCTGATAGACACTACAATACGCTAACAAACTTGACAAAATAACTATACCCAAAGAATAGACTGCCAATCACTTGCCAACAGGTGACTTTTTAGCCTGCCAACTGGTGATACGGTATTTAGTTCGATTCATTTTTAGTAGGTGTTGGGCTGTAAATTTGCTTGTATGCGCCGTTAGTTTTGTTGTTTATGTGGGGTTGTGTTAGTGTCTGTTTGAGTGGTGTTTTGTTTGTTTGGTTTCTTATTTTTTTGTTTTGTTTGGTAGTGTTTGTCTGCGGTTATGGCGGCCTGGAGTAGCGATGTTGTGGGGTAGGTGTTTATGAGAAATTGTATGTCTTTTGGGAGGCATTCTCCGCCTATACCGTTGCGTGCTTCAGGGAGATCTACATTCCATTTTGTGTTGGCGGCGTCGCGTAGTTCGTCAAAGTTTAGGTTGTTTTCATCACAAAGCAGTTTTAGTTCTTGGGCGTATGCGATGCGGAGATAGTAGTAAGTATTTTCAGCTAGTTTGGTTAGCTCGGCGATTTCTAGGGAGTTAACTGGATGGGTGGGTATGCCTAGGGTGTTGTAGAAGTCAAGGGCTTTTGTGTGGCTTTGTGGGTTTAGCGAGCCTAGGGCTCTTATTTGTACGACGCCGTGTTTGTCTTCTTCTTGTTTCCACCATCTGTGCGGGCAGACGGCTATGTTGGTTAGGTTATATTTTGCGGCGAGTCTTCGTGCGGTGCCTATAGTTAGAGTTGATTCGTAGCATATGAGTGCATTTGAATTGAGTTTGGCTGCTTTTTTTGTACAGTCCTCAATGGCGCTCATATCGGGTTGGTTGTTGCGAAACCAGGTGTTGACTGTGATTACATAGATGTCTGCATATGGGAGTTTGGTTGTGGTGTTGATTCCGTTTTGTTTGGCTGTTTTTATGGCTTGTTGGGATATGTCATACCCTTGGGTTTGTTTGTATATTTTTGAGATGTGTTGAGCAACTGGTAACCCTATGTTACCTAAACCCATAACGCAAACATTTATAGCCATCTAACTTTCGCTCGGTTGTGATTTTTTTATTTGGAGGTCACGAAATTATAAAAACTTTGTCCCTATTTCAAAAAAATAATCCTGCTTTTAGTCGTTTTATATGTGATGCATGGATACGCGTAAACTAATTGATATTACACATTAAATGGTACTTTGATTATATATGCCCCTTTTCAACAAAAGTGTGAACGATAATAACTACGAAACTTTTTAAAAGAAGGCTTAGCGTTGAACCGGAAATTATGCTCAAAGAACCCCGACGAGCCTAAACTTTGTTCTATTGGTAAAAGTTAGTGGTCCTCTCTATCGCTAACATACCTCTATTTTTGTTCTGGTCTTTGTTTTTGGGATTGCTGGAGAATTTCCTTCATTTTTCGTGCATCAATATCTAGAATTGGGGTTTCGCAGATAATTGTGGGATGCATCCCAAAATCCAAAATTACCTCTGATAGTAGACCAAACTCAGGCCCAAACTGCTCCTCATCAAGTGTATGATGCTTTTTTTCTCCTTGACTTGTGAACTCTATTTTTGAGAAATGACAATGCATATTGCGAAGAATTTGCGTACCTAGTTCCGTCTCAATTTTTTCAGCTACCTGACGCATATCATCCACAGTTTTAAGGGCTCCTTGATGCAGAGCATGAAGATGCCCCCAGTCAACAACTAGTTGTGTACCCTCAACTTCACGATTAATGGCTATGATCTCATCCAAAGTACCCACTTGAGATTTACGACCCATAGTTTCGGGTCCCAACTTTACCCTCAACCCCAAACTCTGCAACTCGGAGTGAATCTCTTTGAGGGCGTTAATACAACATTTAAGGGCATAGTCTTTCTCAAACATGCCATAGAACCCCGTATGAAACACCATAACCCCCGCCCCCATCCACTCAGCTCCTGTTGCGCAGGCTATTATGCGCTGTTTACTGGCTTCTATCACCTCAGGCTTGCCTGAGAGATTGATAAAGTAGCTACCATGCATACTGAGCTTAACATCATGTCGCTTTGCTTCCTCTCCAAGCCGATGTGCGTCAGCTTCTTTTATCTGCGGTTTAGGACCCCACCTCACAGCCTGATACTCAAACGCATCTAGGCCCTCCTCACAAAGCAAACGCGGAGTATCAAACGTAGACGCACCTAACAACCGAAACATAGGCGGCACACCTGCAGGTCCAAAACGAGTACGCTCAGCCATAACCTCAACTTCTAACCTTGTTGCTCTGAGAAATATTAGTTTGCCCTAACTTCTTAAGCCTATCTTCTCAACTTTTGTTTTCTCTTCTGCGCAATAGGTAGTGTCCTAGTATATTCTGGTTGTTTCTTGTTATAGCCGCAGTAGACTTACAATTGTGGGAATTGATACATAGAAGTATGCATAGATTGCTCCGGTCACAATTATTGCTGTGATTCCTAGTAATGCATAGTCTCCTTTGTGTAAGCGCAGTGTGTAGAGGTTAGTGCGTTTTTTACATGCTCCCCAAGCACGTGATTCCATAGCTTCAGCTAGTTCCAGACTTCGGCGAATAGCACTCACAATCAGAGGAATCAAAATGGGGATGTAGTTGCGGATACGCTTTAGCAGATTGCCCTTCTCAAGCTCTAACCCCCTTGCTTTTTGAGCATCCATAATGGTTTGTGCTTCTTCAGCCAACACTGGCACAAAGCGTACCGCAGTGGTAAAGGCAAATGCAAATTCATAGGGCACCTTAGACTGTTCCAATGCCAACCCCAAATGATCCGGAGAGGTAGTTAGGAAAAACACCGAGAAGGACTCCACTAACACCACAAAGCGCAAAGTCATAGATAAGGCGCCCTCAATATTACTGGGTGTTACTGTATAGTTGTTTCCCAAAAAGATTGTAACGATGTTTATAAAAAAAATAAACCCCGCCAAAAACGCTGCACCACGCAAAGAACGCATCCACTGCCGCTGAACACGCGCCAAAAACACAAACGGCAGCTGTAACAAAAACAGCGCCACAAGCGGAATTATCTGAAGAAACAAAAGCGCCGCAATAAATATTCCAATAACATAGATGAATTTGATACGGGGATCAAGATTATGAATAATAGAGTTAACTTTGCGAAACTTTAAGCCGTCAAAAACACTCATTGTTTACGCTTCTCCAGGGCTCTTAGAAGAACCGTTTTAGCCTCTGAGCTATCAATAATATCTTTAGGCAATCCTGCTGCTGAGAGTTTAGTAAATACTTGCGCGATTTGAGGCAGAACAATCGAGGCGGCCTCAAGCATCGCGGGATCAGTTAGAATCTTATGGCCCTCACCATCAGCCACTATTCTACCCTCCCGCATCAAAACTACCCGCGGATTACACTCAGCCACAAACTCTACATCATGGGTAACCGCCACAACGGTTTTTCCCTGCGCTTGTAACTTTAAGATAAACTGTTGAAGTTTTTCTTTCTGCTCATGATCCTGCCCGATGGTGGGCTCATCTAAAACCAACATTTTGGGATCACACGCCAAAACCGATGCCAATGCTACTCGTTTGCGCTCCCCCCCGCTTAAGAGAAACGGTGAAGTTTTGCGGTACTGTGAGAGCGAAAGCAACTCTAACATCGCTGTAATGCGCTCATCAATAATTTTTGCGTCAAATCCAAAATTTTTAAGTGCAAACCCCACTTCAGACTCAACAGTTTCACTAAATAATTGATGATCGGGATTTTGAAACACAAACCCCACACTACGCGCCAAAGCCGCAACACTAGACTTAGTCGTCTCTACCCCGTCAACTTTAACGTTGCCCGCCGAGGGTTTGAGCAGCCCATTGAAATGCTTAACAAAGGTGGATTTACCTGCCCCATTTTGTCCCATGATGGCAACAAATTCCCCATCTTTAATAGTAAGTGAAACACCCCTCAGTGCCTCAACCTTGCTGGGATAGCTATAGTGGATATCTAATGCTTCAATCATCTACTAAGAGCCTCCAAGATTTGATCCGCCAGTTCCTCCGAACACAGAGGTGTCCTATTGCCTAAACTATGTCCTTCTTTTTTTAACATCTGATAGAGCAAGGTTGCTTTGGGTATGCCCACACCAATACGCCTAGTTTCTTCACTGCTAAGAATATCACGCGGATCCCCCTCCAAGCACACTTTGCCCTTATCCATAACAATAAGATGATTGGTATATTTTGCCGTTAAATCCAACCGATGCTCAACTAGCACAACAGTAATTCCCTGCTCTTGGTTGAGTTTGTAGATAACCTCAAAAATCTTTTCCGCACTCAGCGGATCCAAAAAAGACGTCGGTTCATCCAAAACAATAATCTCAGGCTCCATTGCCAAAACCGATGCAATCGCCACCCGTTGCTGTTGTCCACCGCTAATTTCATGCGGAGACCGATCCCTAATATCATAAATACCGGTTTGATGAAGCGCCCAATCAACTTTTTGACGCATTTCTTCTCGAGAAACACCCACATTTTCTAAACCAAACGCCACGTCTTTCTCAATTGAGAGCGCAAATAACTGATTCTCCGGATTCTGAAAAACCAAACCCACATGTTTAGCCAACTCATAGGTGTGATGATCCAGAGTATTTATACCCGCAACCGTTATGTCCCCTTTAATCTCACCCTGATAGAAATGCGGCACTAACCCATTAAAACACCGACACAAAGTCGTCTTACCACATCCACTAGGTCCTGTGATTAAGACAAACTCTCCCTTCTCTATCTTAATAGACACATCCTCAATAGATGGATTGGATATGCCTGGATAGGTATAGGTGAGATTTCTAGTTTCGATTAATGCCATATCTTGTGCCTGCTCCCTCTAAGCGTGAAAGTTTGCTCATTTAAGCGTAGCTACCCATTTCTGATTTTATACCCAAATGCCTCTGATATACTTAAAAATTCCCTAAATCTCAAAAAATAACTACATTGACCTAAACGTCCAACCACATGGATTCTCTATAATGTAGCATGACATGAACACAAATAACCAGCCAAATATCTTACACAAAAGCAATATCACAAAACTCATAGACGCTTAACCATTCGTATTTGGTTTAAACACATCTTAACAAACTAAATTGGCTCTTTAAGTATCTCCAACCATTTCATCTGTTGTAGGTGGTTGCTCGGGTTTGGTTATTTTTTGTTTTAGTAGTGTTAGGCATTGTTTGAGCGCGTCTTGGATTTCTCCTTTGCCGCTCACACCTGATGCCATGGCATGACCGCCGCCTATGCCTTGTAAGTACTCTCCCAGGGGTGATGCGATGTCGGTTCCAAGGTGGATGTTTGCTCCTTCGTTGAACTGGCGGACACTTCGGAGGCTGATTTCAATTTTGCCGCTCTTTTTGCCTGCAACTGCTGCTACATGTGCGCCCAAATCTACCAGTGCTTTTGCTGCTGGCGCCTGGAAAGCACTCACATGTGAGAGTGCAATTATCCAATTATCCACTTGGACTACTTTTGCTCGTTTACACGCTTTGAGTTTAGCAATACGCTCTGAGGTTTCGATGGGTAGAGCAAATTGAGCAAGCGTTTGCTGCGCATCTATGCCCTCTGCGACCAGTGCTGCAAGAATGCCAAATGTAGGCGAGTTTGCTAGTGCAAAATGACGCGTATCAAAAGCTATGCCCACAAACAATGCTTTGGCTTCATTTAGATTGGGTTTGACTTGGGCTTCTGCATAGAGGCGGTAGATCAGTTCACAGTTTGCCGATGCTTTATCATCAATTATGCAAAGTCTGCATTGTTGTAGCGTTTCTTGATTTGGTGCATGATGATCAATGATGATTTTTGGGGCCGGGGATTTCTTAACAGCTTCAGCTGCTTCGTCGAGTTGCTCTATGGTGTTCATGTCTAAGAGTACAATAACTTCTGCGGATTCAATATTGGGTTTGAGACTAACAGTTATGGGTAGATAATCCAGCAGGGTTTTGGAGGGTTTGTTGATGCCTGCTGGACAGCCAATTTCCACCACAGTATTGGGTAAAAATCGCTTAATTAAGCCCTGCAAACCATAGGCCGAGCAAATTGCATCAGCATCAGCACTGCGATGGCACATCAGCAACACAAAGCTTGCCTGCTTCTCTTCTATAATTGCCAATAAATCTTTGAAACTCATTGTACCTTTCTCAAAAAGTTTTCAGCCGCAGCATGCCCTGCATCTATTGCTTGCTTAACCAATACTTCCACATCAATAGCTTCAGCTTGTTTTGTGAGCACAAGTTCCACTTCAACAGAGACATTAACCGGTTTGGTGCCCTCAACTTCAACAAATATGTCAAGCTGATTAACATCTTTACTGGACACTTGGTTTAGGATATATTTGCGCACTGTATCCTCAGTAGTTTGACATAAAAATTCGATTTGCTCGGCAGTTAGCTCTGGAAAGCCGAGCTCATCCAACAACATCAAGTCCCGTTTAAGAGAGGGATTGACCTGAGACTGGGCTGAGGTCTTCCTGAAGTTTAGTCTGAA
>Ga0123356_10004518_pt1 | contig 14356 bp, 11 predicted proteins | sample TergutEmb28metaG_2_FD_92546 | JGI IMG/M metagenome (GOLD analysis project Ga0123356, IMG submission 92546) | Embiratermes neotenicus P3 segment gut microbial communities from Petit-Saut dam, French Guiana - Emb289 P3 | ecosystem: Host-associated > Arthropoda: Insects > Digestive system > Gut ...
AAACGATGAGCTATTTAAAAAGCAATGGAGAATTATCTCCGGCGGCACTTGCTCAAGCCTTGCTTACAATGGGTTGTTTCAAACATATATCACAAGAAGACTATAAAAAACTTTTGGAATATCTGATTTTTATAGAACAACTGGAACGCACGGAAAGAGATGGGATAATTATCGGCAGAGAAGGCGAGAAAGTTGTAAACAGTCATAAGTTCCTGACTGTCTTTATTGCCCCTGAATATCTGCTTGTAAAAGACGAAAACCGCACTATCGGAACAGTAGATAAAATATACCCTGTCGGAACACGTTTTGCTCTTGCGGGAAAAGCATGGGAGACAATCGATGTAAATGAAAAGAGCAAAGTGATTTTTGTTAAACACGTACCGGGTATATCTTTGGTAGACTGGGATCAAGATACCGCGATAGAACTTCATACGGAGTTGGTCGGGAGAATGAAGGACATACTCAAATCCGATGAATCCTATCCATACTTAAGTGACAGATGCGCTCCTAGGCTTGAAGAAATACGCTATATAGCAAGAAACAGCGGCATTCTCGAAAACCTTGTCACACAATTATCCGAGAAAAAATACGCCATATTCCCTTGGGTTGGAACACGGCAACTATTTACGTTGCACTACGCTCTGTTGGATAGAGGTATAAAAAGCAAACTGCCATGGATGACATGTATATACCTTGAAGTTATCTACAACGGTACAGCAGAATCGCTTACAGAACTTATCTTCAACATCCTTCACTCAGACCTTGATTTATATGACCTCCCGCTACCCGAAAAGGTTCAAGTAATGGGAAAATATAACGAGTTCATCCCCGAAGAGCTTCTAAAAAAACAATTCGTAGAAGATTACTTGGATTTTGAAGGGTTAAAGGAAGCCTTGCTATAAGGAGTAAAACACATGAAATTAAACATAATAGACCTTCATAAAAGCTTTGATGCAAAACAAGTACTGGCAGGTGCGGCATATACATTCGAAAAAGGGAAAATATATGGACTGCTGGGAAGAAACGGCGCAGGAAAAACCACAATGTTTAATTGCCTTACCGAAAATATCCCGCTCGACAGCGGTGAAATAACCATAGAAGAAAACGGCAATCCGCCAAGGCAGACAACAGAGGATGACATAGGTTTTGTATTCACCGAACCACACCTGCCGGAATTCATGACAGGGTACGAGTTCATGAAGTACTTTATTGAAATCAACAAAGAAAAAATAGGCAGACCGGTTGACATTGCTGAAGCATTCTCCATGGTGGACTTCCAGCCCGCAGACTGCCACAAGCTTATTAGAGAGTACTCCCACGGAATGCAAAATAAAGTGCAATTATTGGCTTTCTTAATACTCCAACCACCTGTAATCCTGCTTGACGAGCCGCTTACCTCTTTTGATGTTGTTGTCGCATTGCAAATAAAAAACCTTATAAAATCACTAAAAAATGACCACATCATCATATTTTCAACCCATATACTCGAGTTGGCACAAGACCTTTGCGATGAGATAGTTATCCTCCATAACGGAAAACTGTCAGCACTTGATTCCACCAGACTTCACGACAAAGATTTCGAAAACCAGATTGTGGAAATGCTGACAGAGGAGGATGTAAATGCTTGAACTGACCATTCTTTCTTTTAGAGTGCGTTTCACAATAGCGACAAACCGTCTGCTGTTTTTCCTGAAACGTATACCGGGTTTGAAAAAGGTGTTTTCGCCCAATATTTACAGAGACTACGCGCTTAAGGATGCTTTAGCCGTTCTTGGTGTGATTTCTATAGCGTCGAAAAGAATTTTTTTACACTTTCTATACATGGTAATCATTGTCATACTCGGAGCGTTTGTAAATCAGGTCCATTTAAATGGCGGGTTTGCGGAATTGTTCGCGTCTTCGTCTTTATTTGGCGGGATGACAGCGGCAGGCGTTGTTAACTACGCGCTTTATTCGTGGTTTATAATAAGTATAGTATTCAGTCCTGCGTGCTCTGAAAGCGCTGAATATAACAACACAAAAAATGACGATATAATGTTAAATTACATGCATGCAAATCCGAATCTATACGCAAAATCACGTATTCTTTTCGACAGGATTGCGCACATTCTTCTGGTCACGCCATATCTGATAGTCGCTTATCTGATAACCGGTATTCCGCTTTGGGGAGTGTTGACAACACTTATTTTGCTGTCTGCTTTTCGTTTGGCAGGCGAGGTAGTAGAACTGTCGATGTTTAAACGGCTTCCTGTCCATTTCGGGCGCCCGTGGCTCAACAATGTAATGTCAGCTGTTTTATTGGCAGCAGCAGTTATTATACCCGTTTATATAAACATACCGGATATGGCAGTGATATTGGCAAATCCGGTTATTGCTTTAGTGTCGATACCCATCGGCTATTTCTCATGGATGTATATCAGGGGATATAAGCTTTACAGGAAATTGCAAGCTGAAAAAATCAACTGGTTCATAGAGCAATTAAATAAGTATGCGGCATATAAATCTACCGGAAGCGCCGGTTCGGGAATGAACTTCATAGACGCGAAAAACTGGAGCAAAGACGTAAAAACCGGGGATCTAGAGTCCGAAAAGGACAAGCACAAAAACAAAAAGGGTTTTGCGTATTTAAATGCAATCTTTTTCGACAGGCACAGTAAATATTTTAAGAAAAAAATATTCCAGCGCTGTTCAATATTCTTCCTTGTACTTATCGCGGTGATAATAGTATCTTTATTCACAACAATTATCAGCGGAGAACCGATTTTGAAATTGTTGGACATGCAGGGCACAGATTTGAACCAGCTGTTTCTCCTGTCCCCGGTTTTTTTCTTCATTATCTATATTATATCAATGGGGAGGATTACAACAGCATCGGTTTTTTCAAACTGTGACATACATATGCTGCATTACAGGTACTATCGCACCCGTGAAACAATTTTAGCGTCTTTTAAAGCAAGACTAAAAATGATAATTCGTTATAACTTCCTTATTACAACAGTTATGAGCTTTTCGCTTGTAGCGGCTCTTGGCGTCATATTCGGATATATGGATTTCTTGTATGCCGGAGTCTTTTTTACACTGCTCACCGCCATAGGAGTCCTCTTTGCGTTTAACGATTTATTTCTATACTACGTTATACAGCCTTACGATTCAGCCGGAAAAGGAAAAAGCATAATCTACACAATAATAAATTATGCTATTTACTTTATAGCATGGATAAATTTTTATGCCCGGCTCGACTTTTTCACATACTCATTAATTATAGGCATCGGAACTATAATATACATCGGAGTAGGTGCAATTCTATTATTGAAGCTGGCACCAAAAAGATTCAAGTTACGATAATGTGTTGCTAAAAATGCTAAGAATTTACTTCTGCAGTACCTTCAAAACCTCACCGATATAGAAATAATGATAATCCTTATCGGGGTATATGGCGGAATCCAGACTTAAATCCACGAACTTTGAAGCATCAAGCTGCTGACCGCCATGCAGCTTTTTGCAAACAAAAACAGAGTGCGCCTCTTCAAACGCGACGGTAGCATCAACGAAAAGCGGAGTTAATCCGCTTTCAGTTGTTTTGTCACAGTCTCTGCCGGATTTTGTACCCAATAGCTGAAGAGCCTTTTTATAGGTCTCCGGATAAAAGCTTACTGTAAATAAATTAAATTTCTCAACAAACTCATATGTGTATCTTTGCGGGCGCACAACAACAGTAAGAACAGACTTGTTCCACATAACACCAAAGCTGCCCCATGCAATAGTCATTGTATTATGCTTTTCCACGTTTCCGGCAGTTAAAAGCCCCCACTCATCGTTTAGCATAACAAACGGATTGATTGTAAGTGATTTGATATCGATTTCCTTAAATGACATAATTTTCTCCCTCCAAAACATTTATGTTCAACTCTACGCAATTCCAAAAAACCGTTTTCCATTCTCTGTTGTTAACTCTGCGACCTCCTCAATCGAAACACCCCGCACCTCGGCAACCTTTGCTGCGATATACTGCAAGTTCAGTGAGCTGTTTCGCCGCCCTCTCATTGGCTCAGGGGCGAGATATGGACAGTCCGTTTCAAGCATTAACCTATCGGCAGGTATTTTCTTCAGCACATCCAATGCCCGCCGGGCATTCTTAAAAGTTATAATACCGTTAAATGACAAGTACCAGCCCAAATCAAGCATAATCTTAGCTGTCTCCCAACTGCCGGAAAAACAATGAAACACCCCGGTCAGATCTTTAAAATTATGAATTATATCCAACGTATCGTTAAGCGACTCACGCTCATGCACAATAACAGGCTTACATAAACGCCGCGCCAGCTCAAGCTGCTCACGAAAACGTGTTCTTTGCACATCGCGCGGAGAAAAATCATAATGAAAATCGAGACCAATTTCTCCGACAGCAACCGCTTTTGGATGCAAAAGCATTTCTTCAAGCATAGAAAAAGACTCATCAGACAAAGACGAAGCATCATGCGGATGAACACCGACAGAAGCATAAATAAACGGATACTTATCGGCAAGCTCGAGACTGATCTTTGAAGACCCTAAATTACTGCCCGCATTCAGAATCAAAGAAACCCCTGCATCAAGCATCGCCCCGAGCACCACATCCCGGTCCTCATCAAACCTTTTATCACAATAATGCGCATGAGTATCAAAGTACATTATTTTCTCCTTCGGCTTCTCCAAGCAGACACACAGCCAATAAACAAAAAAACTTGCATTCTCAAAAATAATATGCTAATGTAGTGCTCTGCGAAAAAAATGCGTAAGTTACAAGGAGCAACATTATATGGAAATCCTGACAACAATATTCGTAAGTATACAACTGGTACTCTGCCTGTTGCTTATATGTATCATCGTACTGCAATCCGGAAAAAACTCGGGACTATCGGCATTTACCGGAGCCAATGAATCATACCTTGCAAAGAATAAAGCAAAATCCCGCGATGCACGTCTAGCGCTTGCTACAAAGTGGGTTGCCGGCATTTTTGTAGTTCTGACTGTAATAATCCATATATTTATGAGTATGACTAGTTAGAGGGATTTATAACTATTAACAAACCAAGGTTGGTGGTCGAAATGACCACCAACCTTTATTATGTGCGAAAACTCACCATTATTATATAAGCTCTCCCATATTATTAGAACCTGAGAGCGCGGCAGCATTAAACTCGTCATAGTCAACATGCATATATGTTGCGTAATCGGGACTGACACGTACAACAACATCATCAAAGATAAGACCCCTGTCGCCGCCGACTTTAACTTTAATAACCTGCTTATCTGAAACACCGAACTTTTCTGCATCTTCCGGCGTCATATGGACATGACGCTTGGCAATAATCACACCTTCTTTGATTTCTACTTCACCCTTAGGGCCAACAAGTTTGCATCCTGGACTGCCGTCAAGAACACCACTCTCACGAATTGGGGCTGTAAAACCAAGCGAGGTCGCATCAGTTAATGACAATTCTATCTGGTCGGCATTACGACACGGTCCGAGAATGGTTACTTCAGCTGATCTGCGCGGTCCTACGACAGTTATCTTATGCGGCGTTGCGAACTGACCCGGTTGGGAAAGCATTTTTTTTACCTCAAGCTCAAAACCATCTCCAAAAAGCGTGTTTAGGGTCTCACGAGAAACGTGGCAATGCTTACCTGAACCTTCAATTTCCACTTTTTTTGACATATTACATACGCCCACCCTTCTATATTTATACAGTAATGTCACTTTAGCATTATTTAACAAGAAGTGCAAGAAAATATAACTTCACTTTCCACGCAGATTATGTTAGCATTAACAATATAAAGAAGAAGAAACGCGCGTGCATAAAAGAGGTGATGTCTGTGAAAACTGCACTTGGAATGATAATAAGAAGCCTCGATTCAGAAACAGAGCTTATGGGCTTTGTAGAGAATGCAGAGAAATACGGACATAAACTGGATTGTGTAATAGTTGCATATACGCATCAACATGACCCACAGGTAGAAAAAAATGTCAGCAAGAAAATACCGTTTTACGCTGTAGACATCAAGAATCCACATTTTTGCAAAAAACAAATGCAAAAGAGAGGTATTCCTTCAGCGACAGCACAAATGTTGCTTGAATGCCCTGTTGACACAAAGGCAGGTCTTGTTCCGTATGGCTTTAACCGCATGATGGTGGTAATGGAAGCTATTTTACGTGAAATAGATACACTCTTTTTTGTAGACTCCGATGTATACTCAAAGGTACTAAAAAGAACTGCAGATGGAAATATTATAGAAAAGGAAGTTGATTTCTTCGGAGCTCACTTTGAACACTTAAATACAGGCTCTGAAGTTACAACAGGTGAATACAGCGGGTATAACATTTTACCTCCGGCATCATTTGAAGGCATGAAGGAATTACTTGCAGGCGTGCAAAAATCTAGCATGCTTGAATATTGGAAAACAAGCGAAACACATAGATGTCTGGTAGTACAGGCAGACGAAATAGAAGCAAAGCCGTGTAAAAAAATATTGGGCGGAAATATGGCGATAAAACTATCAGCGTTTGCAAAACTCCCGCCATTCTTCTCCTCGCACTACACACTGGACGGAGAGTTATTCTTGTGCCGCGGCGAAGACACCGTGCTCGGGCTGGAGATTGCACAGGGCGGTATTAAATGTACAGATATCGGAATTAACCCGTTGCATGACACATACAAGGAATACCCCGTAGAACCCGATTTGCGCAACGACAAATCAGTGCAAGGCCGCTTCTATTACGCCTGCACAGGATGGGTAGGACGAAACCCGTTTTATAATCACATACTCGGAAATGACTTAAAGGCCACAAGAGAATTTCAGAGGGAGCAATTGGAGATAGGTCTTAAAGCTTTGGCAGGCTACACGGGAAACCCCGGATTTTACAGCGTATTAAAGAACTTCGACCTAAGTTGGGAAAACACAGACAGATATATAAATGAATTCAAACAAGTAACAGGAGCATGGCACAACTTTATGAAAGGTGTGAATCTATAGTGAAAGTACTAATGATAAACCATTTTCCGCTTGATGGATCAGGCAGCGGAACCTACACACGCAACATTGCGGTCCATTTACACAAAAAAGGACATGAAGTCTGCGTCATAATGCCTGAAAACACAAAAGACTATGCAGATGTCCCCGGCGTCAGCATCATTCCTGTATATTTCCAACATACAGAAGTGATTGAAGGAATGCTGCCGTTTAACTTTCCCTGCTTCACAACCCATCCGCGCAGTATAATGACATTTAACGACCTTGATGACGAACAGCTTGACATGTATTTATACGCGTTTGAAAATGCAGTAAAAAAAGAAGTAGAAGAGTTTAAACCGGATATAATACACGGTCAGCACATCTGGCTTCTAAGCTGGCTTGCGATAAAAACAGGTGTTCCTTACGTCGTAACCGCTCACGGTACAGACTTAATGGGATATAAGCAGTGGCCGCGCTTCCACAAATACGCGGAAGAAACAGCAATGGGAGCAAAAAAAATTATCACAATATCAAATGACAATACAGAACTCGTTAGCGAAATATTCCCAAAATGCGCGGACAAAGCTGTTTTCATGCAAAACGGTTATGATACGGAAAGATTCTACCCCGAACCAATAGCGAGGGAAGAAATCGAAAAAGCATACGATATAAAATTAAAAGAAAAACTTGTACTGTTCGTTGGAAAGCTTGCGCATTTTAAAGGTGTAGATATTATGATTGAGGCATTGCGTCTGTACGAAAATGAGCACCCGGGCGAAATAACTTCGATTATTGCCGGAGACGGTGAGTTAGCAACACCGCTAAAAAAACAAGCAAAAGACGGCAACCTCCACGACCTTCATTTTATGGGACATCTCGACAGCACACAGCTTCGCGAACTATACAGCTCGGCAGATGTAAGTCTCGTGCCGTCACGCCGGGAACCATTCGGACTTGTAGCAATAGAAGCGCTTGCTTGCGGCTGTCCGGTTATAGCAACAAATCAGGGTGGTCTGACTGACATTATAAACGACAATGTCGGCACGCTTGTCAATGTTGAAGACGCAGAAGACCTCTCAAAAGCAATCCGCAAAGAAATATATCATCCCGACAGAGCACAAAGGGGTAAAAATGCCGCAAATTATGCACTGGAAAACTACGCACAAGATAAACTGATGGACACTCTGGTAGAAATCTACAAATCCTAAATAAAACAGAAAGGCAGAAAGCATATGCGAAAAGTTGTACTTATTCCGACGTACTGGTCCCGCGCAAAAAGGGAATGGAAAGAAGGCGACGCAGTCTACGACCATCCGACACCAATCGACGAAGAAGGAACACTCGCACGCACGCTTGAGAGCATGAAGATACTTACAGAAAAGGACTTCAAGCTTGTACTGCTCATTTGTCCGACGACACCGGAAGTTGCGGATGCGGCAGAAAAACGGGTCGTTGATATGATTCATGAAGTAAATCTTCAAGCGGAAACGTATATATTTACGATTTCCGATTTAGCAAGAATTGCTGAGATAATGTATGAAACAGACACCGAGCGAAAAATAGAGCCGCTTCTGAACATGACAGGATATGCCAATGTCCGGAACATGTGTTTGTTCTGTGCAGATATTTTGTCAGCCGATGCAGCTATTCTTATTGATGATGACGAGGTGTTCGAAAAAGTAGATTGGGTCGAGCGTTCAGTAGAATTTCTCGGAAAACGGATTTACGGCGATGTGGTCTACGGCATGGCAGGGTATTACACAAATAAATATGACCAATACTATGACGATGTTAAAATGGAACATTGGATGACATACTGGGATAGATTTGGTTTCAAAGCAAAAGCATTTGACGAAATAATCGGCAGCCCGCCGAGAGTAAAACGCACCCCGTTTGCGTTTGGCGGAGCGATGATTATACACCGTGATATGTTCCAGAGTGTTCCGTTTGACCCGCAAATAACAAGGGGAGAGGACATAGACTACCTCATAAACAGCAGAATGTACGGCTTCTCGTTTTTCCTTGATAACACACTGTCAATAAAACACCTCCCCGTACCGAAAAAGCATCCGCAATGGAAACGTATACGGGAAGATATCTATCGTTTCGTTTATGAAAGAGCAAAAATAGCATCACAATATAAAACAGGCAACATGGTAACCGTATCCCCGGAAGACTTTGACCCATATCCGGGAGAGTTTCTGCGCGATGACCTCGATGAAAAAATATTCCGTTCAAATATGATGCTTGCACAAGACTACATGATGAAAGGCGATAATGAAGGCGCACTTGAATCGCTAAATAACATTATGATAGCCCGTAAAGACGCACAGCCTAACTTTGACGCGTTTGAAAGATATCGCGGCAAACAAAAGCTTTGGGAGAGATTATGCAATATAGTTGCACAAAAGCGTTATGAGCTTCGTAGTATAATGGAAGAGCACAATATAACAAACCACCCAATCCAAAGAGACGAAGAAAAAGTACGGAAACTGAGCTCTGCGGAAATAATCGATGCTCTTCAAAAAGCATTTAACTTTGAACTGGATGATGAAGGGTGGGCAACACTGGCAAAGAAATTCCGTGTAAAAACATTTTACGAAGATGAAATGCTGTTCAGTTGCGGTGATTTTAACGAAACAATGTATATAATTCTCACAGGAGAAATACAATTGTATTCCGGAACACATGAGACAGGCGGAGAAATAGAAATAGCAAGACTTGGAAAAGGCGGCATTTTAGGCGAAAGCTGCATGGCTCACCAGTCATTTACATTAAACTGCAGAGCAACACAGTTTTCAGAACTGATAGGCATTAAAAAACGTGATATAAACAAGCTTATCAAAAGCAATCCGGAGCTTGGTGCCAAGTTCTTCCAACAGGTGCTGATGAAAGTAGTCGGAAAGATGCGCGCGAACAATATGTATAATATAAGAACCGGAGGCGGTGCAGTACAATCAACAGTCATTGATGGAAGCGCACAGGATTTAGAAGATTAAATATAGCAAAAAGGCGGTCAGTACAATTTGACCGCTTTTTTTTGTTAAATATCTGACTCTTCTAATCTCATGGCGGTGTACAAATCGCTGTAATGCCCGCCTGCTTCAAGAAGCTCTGAGTGTGTTCCACGCTCGACAATCTTTCCATCCTCAACAACAAGAATGATGTCTGCATGTGAAATTGTAGAAAGCCTGTGTGCAATAATAAAAGAAGTGCGTCCTTCGAGCATGTGTGAAATCGCGTTTTGAATAAGCTGCTCAGTTTCCGTATCGATGCTCGACGTTGCTTCATCCAGCACGAAAAGAGGAGGGTTAGCGAGCACCGCCCGCGCAAACGAAACAAGCTGTTTCTCGCCGGTTGAAAGCTTATCACCGCCTTCGCCAACCTGAGCATCAAACTTCTCAGGCATCCGCTCAGCAACAACATCCGCTGACACGATTTTAGCGGCTGCAATAACTTCTTCGTCAGTAGCATCGAGCTTGCCGTACCGAATATTGTCCATTATCGTACCGGAAAAAAGATGCGGGTCTTGAAGCACATAACCAAGCGATGAGTGTAACCATGACTGCGAACGAGCACGAGCATCACGCCCGTCAATGAGCACGCGCCCTTTAGTCGGTTCATAGAACCTGCAAGCCAAATTTACAATGGTTGACTTACCGGCACCGGTTTCACCAACGACTGCAACTGTTGTACCGGGCGGAATGTCCAATGAAAAGTTCTCAAGAACATTCTCGTCACCATCCGGGTACATAAACGTCACATCATCAAAGGTTACTCCTCCAAGCACGGGTTCCCAGTTTTCGCGCTTTGGACTGAAAGTATCACCATATTTTTCAATAACTTCCGGAGAATCATATATAGTAATCTTCTCACCGAGAAGATTAGAAACTCTTTCCACGCCTACTTGCGCGGATACAACTTCGGCAATGACACCGGAAAACCAAATAACAGGCTCAATAGTAATAATGGCGTACGTGATGAAAGCAGAAAGAATACCAAAGTCCAATAAATGACGGTCAACCATAAGTCCGCCTCTGTATAAAATAATACTAAGAGCGATTGACCCGACAGATGCTATCATCGGCAGCATGATTGCCGTCAGACGTGAGGAACGTATAGAGTGGCGTTGCATTTCATCAGACAATCCGGAAAACTCAGTACTGTTAATATCCTCAATTACAAGAGTCTTAGAAGTCTTTGAACCGGTGATTCCTTCGTTATATGCTCCTGTAATCCTTGAGTTTATCTCGCGGATTTTTCTGCTGACTACAAGAATTTTATGCTGGAAAAACCACGCAATCAGCCATGCGACAGGAATGATTAAAATAAGAATAAAAGCAAGGGGCGGACTAAGAATAAACATATAAACGATACTAAAAAAGATTGCCAAAGCCGCCTCCGCCATAGCGGTAAACCCCCAGGAAATCATGCTGCTGATTCTCTCCGTATCTGACATAACCCTACCTATCATATAACCAACTGAGTTAGTATTATGATAAGCTATTTGCAGTTTTTGCAAATGAATAAAACAATCACGCCGAATCATCAAACCAAGCTTCATCTCAGCACGGACGAGGAGCTTAACCCATAAGTAACTCAGGAATCCTACGGTTAATAACACTGCAAAATACAATGCCGAAAAAGGCAGAAGCCCTTGTCTGGTTTCCGGGATGATAAAGTTATTTACAGCATAACTGGTAAATAACGGGAATGAAGAGTTAAGACCTGTCCAGAAAATAATAATAAATGCAGCAAAAATGAACTGCTTTTTCATAACACGCAAATAAGGCATAAGTCTTTTCCAGATTTTAAAGCTGAGACCCTTAACCTTTACATCATCTTCATATTTATATTTCATAGGGAAGCACCCCCTTCGGTCGTTGCGGGCTTTGTGTAGCCCGACTGTAAGTCATAAATCCGCCGGTAAATGCCGTTCTTCTCGACAAGTTCTGCATGCGAACCGATTTCTTCGACTTGCCCCTCCTCGAGAACCATTATTACATCGGCTTTCATAAGCGTTGTTATTCTGTGGGAAATCAAAATTACTGTGGCACCTTCGGTATCTTTGCGCAAAGACTCCCGAATCTTTGCATCAGTTTCCATATCAAGGTTTGACATAGAATCGTCAAAGACCATTATCGGGGCATCCATCATTAACGTACGTGCAATTGCCACACGTTGCTTTTGACCACCCGAAAGAGTTACACCGCGTTCACCGACAATAGTGTCATACCCTTTAGCAAATGCAGTTATGTTGTCATCAACAGCTGCAATTTTTGCTTTCTCGCGTACCTTATTCAGGTCATTTTCACGTGATGCGATATCAATATTCTCCAGAATTGTCTTTGAAAACAGGAAAGGCTCTTGTAAAACAAGACCGATGTTACGGCGCAGATATGCCTTTTTGATACGGGAAATATCAACATCACCAATAGTTATAGAACCGCCGTCATCAGAAAGATCATATAGCCTGTTAAGAAGATAGGTTATAGTTGATTTTCCAGAACCGGTCGCACCCAGAATACCAAAGGTCGTACCTTTTTTTATACTAAAGCTTACATCCTTAAGTACAGGTTGTTCATCATATTTAAAACTGACATTCTTAAACTCTATATCTTCATTCATCGGTGGTGTTATAGAATCTGGCGTGTCCGATTCGACAGGTACATCGAAAATTTCTTTTATACGCTTCAACGAAACACCCGCTTTGCTCATTTCCGTAATAATTCTTCCGAGATGGCGGACAGGCCACATGAGCATATTTGCATAACCAAGAAACACAAGTAAATCACCAACAGTAAAGTCACTTGTGGTGGCAAGAAATACACCCGCGATTATTACACTGAGCATCTGTGCGAAAGAAATAGCATCACTCAATCCCCAGTAGACACCAAGCGTCCCGCCAAGTGATGACCATTTATTGGTAAAGTCAATGTTCCTTACATCAAAACGCTCTGTCTCATAAACCTCACGACCGAAAGCGCGAACAACCCGAACACCGGTCAGATTCTCCTGAACCCGGACCATGAGTGCACTTTCTGCCTCATCAGCGGCAAGAAACTTATGAGCAATGCGTATGAAATAGAAAACTGTATATATCAGAACAATCGGCAGGAACGCGGTTATAACTGTTGCCATAATAGGATTTAACGAGAACATTATTATAATTGCGATAATCACAAGCAAAGCAGTCCGAACCACCTCAAGAAGCTGCTGAAACACAAAACGTCTCACAGTTTCAACATCAGATGTGCAGCGCTGAATAATATCGCCGGTCTGGTTATTTGTATGCCATTCGAACGGCAAATTTTGTGTGTGAGCGAATAGTTTTGTGCGAAGAGTATTTATCATACGCTCAGAGCCTTTTGCAATGCTCACGCGCGAGATATAGTTAAAAACTCCGGAAATCAACTCAATTCCGGCGATTAAAGCAGCGCAAATAAGAAGGCTGGAAGCCAAAGTGCCATAGATATTTAGTGAGTCATATATCCACATTACCGGAAGCGGCAGAGAACCTGCCTTATCGCCGATAACAGAATCGACAGTATAGCCGACAATCAGCGGCGCCAGAAAACTGAGCAGTGTAGCAATAATGGCCGTTAGTATAGAAAGCAGATAATAACGCTTTATCTTATGCGTAAAACCTGTAATCATTTTTAGCATAGAATCATTTTTCATTTTTTCTCCTGATGCGCCGTCGGCGGCGCCATATTATCGCACTGAAAAAGGACACGACCTCGATCGTGTCCCAGTAAGCAGAACTATTCACGAAAGTTGCTTCAAGCGTCAGAATGACGCTTTGCATAAGCGAAAGCTTTGGGTGATTTACCCCAAGAACTTAGTTCTTTGAAACTTTTTTCTTTAGAACATTAAGCTCGTCGAAATTTCGCGTATGCCAATATTCGGTTTAGGAGTAAATCACCCATACTCTATTCTTCACTAAAATCAACTCCTTTCATAGAATACTAGCACTATCATGGACAATGCACGGCATATTATATTGCATCAGTATGAGCTTGTCAACGAAAAACAGTAAAACAAATAAAATATATTTGACAAAGATATACGGAAAATGGTAATATCAATGGCGCGTCTTGTGGGGGTGTAGCTCAGCTGGGAGAGCACCTGCTTTGCAAGCAGGGGGTCATCGGTTCGAGCCCGATCATCTCCACCAAATGCAGCACATGTGCTGCATTTAAGGGCCCATAGCTCAGCTGGTTAGAGCGCACGACTGATAATCGTGAGGTCGGTGGTTCGAGTCCACTTGGGCCCACCACTGTACAACACGAAAGACGTACAAACGGTGGTTCGAGTCCACTTGGGCCCACCACTGTACAACACGAAAGACGTACAAACGGTG
>Ga0123356_10004519_pt1 | contig 14355 bp, 15 predicted proteins | sample TergutEmb28metaG_2_FD_92546 | JGI IMG/M metagenome (GOLD analysis project Ga0123356, IMG submission 92546) | Embiratermes neotenicus P3 segment gut microbial communities from Petit-Saut dam, French Guiana - Emb289 P3 | ecosystem: Host-associated > Arthropoda: Insects > Digestive system > Gut ...
CACTTGGTGAAATGAGAGTCTGGCTACGGGAGTAAGCAGTATATCGCAAGATACAAAATATGACATATAACAAGAAGACTTTAATATACCTATAGTATTTTATATCCCCCACATTGAACAAAAACTTTATTTTGTGCATTGACAATAATTCGTTTGTATGGTAAAATAACAAGTAATAAGGCTTTCCCCTGTTATTTGAATAATAGTAGAAATGAAGCAGCATCGATATTAATGGAGGGTAAAGAAAATGGATTACAGAACACAGTCGCCTCCGATACTTAGAATGTTTCTGGTATATCACGAAACAATTAAAGGACATTCAAAGAAAACAGTCGAAGAATATTTTTTAGACTTAAGAATGTTCTTTCGATTCCTGAAAGTACACAGAGATATTATTCCCCATGACACACCATTTGAGAATATTTCAATAATGGACATTGACATCGACTTTGTTAAATCAATCAAAATTACTGAAGTCTATGAGTATCTCGCTTATTTATCGAGCGAAAGAGCACAACATCAAAACAGCCGCAATACCGATTATGGAGTCTCTACAGCAACACGGGCACGGAAAATTGCAGTAATACGTTCATACTATAAATATTTAACACTAAAGGCAGATGAAAGCATAAGACTTAAAGTTAACCCCGTTGCCGACCTGGATGCTCCAAAAATCAAAAAAACACTTCCCCGTTACTTAAGTTTGGATGAAAGCATCAAACTGCTCGATAACGTAAGTGGTGATAACCGCGAACGCGACTTTTGTATATTAGCTATATTTCTTAACTGCGGGCTGAGAATATCAGAGCTGGCAGGAATCAATATTACAGACATACGAGAGGACTCTATACGTGTGCTCGGTAAAGGTGGAAAAGAAAGAGTTGTTTACCTAAACGATACATCTGCAGCTGCTATTAATGATTACTTAAAAATCAGAAGAGAAATTACATCGCCGGATGCAAAGGCATTCTTTCTTTCAAGCCGCCGTAAAAGAATCAGCACTTCCACAATTCACAGCCTTGTAAAAAAACATTTAACGGTAGCAGGACTCGACAGTACAAAATATTCGTCACATAAGCTAAGACATACTGCCGCTACGCTTATGCTAAAAAGTGGTGTTGATGTGAGGACACTGCAGGAGCTTTTAGGTCATGAACACCTTAATACAACACAAATCTATACACACGTAGAAAACAGCAGCCTCAGAGACGCTGCCATCAGATCACCTTTATCAAGCTACAAGAAAAAGAAATAATACCGTATTATTTCTTTACTTTCTGTTCTCCCACTCTTTATACTCACCTGCCATTTTATATAACTGTTTATAACTGTCGTGCCGGGATTTTTGGAGTTTCCCGGCACATAGAGCTTCCAGTACTGCACAACCCGGCTCATTTATATGCGCACAATCATCAAAACGGCACTCTCCTATATATGCTTCAAACTCAGGAAACAAGTATTGTATCTCTTCTTTTGGTGCAATGTATCCCGTGTCGAAGGCAGAAAAACCCGGAGTGTCCGCTATCATTGCACCACATTTTAAATCATAAAGTTCTACATGACGTGTCGTATGACGTCCCCTACCAAGCTTTTTGCTAATATCACCCACAAGAATATCAAACTCAGGCTCAATCGTATTTAGGATACTTGACTTCCCTACGCCCGAGTTTCCGGTAAATGCGCACACGGAACCTTTAATAATTGAAATAAGCTCATCAATTCCTTCACCTGTTATTGCGCTTGTCCGAATAACACAAATGCCTGTGTCTTTATATATCCCATATAACTCGTCGGCAACATTGATATCTTTCTTGTTAATGCAAACAACAGGTGTGCAACTATTATTTATAGCAATAGCTATCATTTTATCCAGTAAAAATGCATCTGTTACCGGAATGGCGGCAGATGCAACAATAACCATTATTTCAATATTGGCAAGCGGAGGTCTAATAAAGAAATTTACACGTGGTAGTATATCAGTAAGTATACCCTTGCCTGCTTCGGTAATCTTTATTTTTACCCTGTCACCAACCAAAGGTGTAATCTTATCTAAGCGAAAACGTCCTCTCGCTTTACAATCGTAAATCTCCTCAGCGGTTTTAACATAGTAGAAACCGCTCATTGCGCTATATATAATACCTTCTTTCAATGCCGTACCTGTCATATACTATGGAGTAGCTGTCGGAGTTGGTGTCGGAGTTGGTGTATCGGTAGGTGTCGGAGTCGGAGTAGGTGTTGGAGTAGGTGTATCCGTTGGTGGGGGCGGTGTAGGTGTATCCGGTGGTGGAGGTGGTGTTGGTGTCGGATGCGGACCGAGAGATACAATAATCTGAATAGGCCAACCTGCGGGAACACTCTCCCCTGCTCTTTGTACAAAAGCAATACTACCCGCGGGAATAACAGGATCATAGTCTTCCAGCCATAAAATTACGAGATCCAAATCTGCGAGCAATGATTCGGCAATAGCTTTTGTTCGATTAATAAGATTATCCGGAACAATAACCATTTTTTCTGCAGCCGGTACTGCATACCTGAGTATAATTGTATCACCTCTTGCAATAAGATCGCCGTAACCGGGACTTGTTTCAAACACAATATTAGGTTCTTTGTTGTCATCCTCAACAGGTACAAGCTGTATATCCAGTGCACGGTCAAGCTTAGCCAGCTCACTTCGGGCTTCACTAAGGTTAAGGCCAATTAAGTTAGGTACCTCAACAGGCGGTTCGTCACCGGTAGACACCCATAAAGTTATAGTTATTTTACTCTCACCGAGTGGTTTATCACGTTGTATTCCCCCCGCAGGACTTTGTGTAAAAATTATATCTTTATCTACATCATTATTGCTGTAAAAGTCAATATTAAAATTAAAGAAATCGGTATATGATGCATCATTGGTAACAAGTTGGTAATTCATGCCAATAAAATCAGGTATTAGAATCTTTTCATCGGGTGTGTAAAACCACTCACTCAGTATAGGAAACACAAAGACAGCAAGCAAAACCATAACAACAACTACTACGGACAATATACCGATAAGAGTTGCTGTACTGTTCGATCTTCTTTTTGCATCGCGATACTCTTCACCCGATAAATCCGATTTTGGTCTCGGTGAAATCACAGGAAGAACAGAACGGTTTTGAACAGGCATGGAATCTCTTGGAATAACACGTGTTTCATAAGGTATTGCAACATCTGCAGAGACTCTGTCAGCCGGATTGGATATGTCATAATTAAAGATTACACCCGGACGCTTACGAAATTCTTCCAAATCGGTTAACATTTCTTCTGCAGTAGTAAAGCGGGTATTAACATCCGGTTCCATAGCGTGCATTGCAATCTCTTCAAGTCCTATCGGAACATCCGGATTTATATCACGCGGCAAAAGTGGAATAGCACTAATATGCTGGATAGCAACAGAAACAGCAGTATCTCCGACAAATGGTAAGCGGCTCGTCAGCATTTCATACATAACTACACCGACAGAATAAATGTCTGAGCGTGCATCAATCTGGCTACCCTTTGCTTGTTCCGGTGAGATATAGTGCACCGAGCCGAGAGCATCTTGAGACAGTGTGTTTTGCATTGATAAAAGCCTGGCTATGCCAAAATCGGCAACCTTAACACTGCCGTCTTTTAATATCATTATGTTATGCGGTTTTATATCACGATGAATAATACCGCGGGAATGCGCATGCGTAAGAGCTTTTACAATTTGAGTTGTAAAATGAAGAGTTTCCTTCCAGTTAAGAAGCCCTTTTCTATTGATATATTGCTTTAATGTTATACCATCTATGAGCTCCATAACAATATACTCGGTATTACTGCTGCGATTGACATCATATACTGCGACGATATTCGGATGTGAAAGCATTGCAATAGCCTGTGATTCGGTATAAAACCGTCGTTGAAATTCTTCGTCGTCAGAAAGTTCATCTTTTAGAATCTTTATAGCAACCAACCGGTTGAGACGATGGCATAATGCTTTGTAAACATAAGCCATACCGCCTCCGCCGATAAGTTCGAGTATTTCATATCTGTTGTCTAAAATCCTGCCTATATACTTGTCATAATTATCCATTAAATCACTCCTATTTTTTGAATATGACAACAGTAACGTTATCCGGAGCACCACGCGATAATGCAATCTCCACCAAAGCTTCACAGCTTTCACGTATCGTGTCATATTTTTGCAACTCTCCGAGTAACTCATCATCGGACACAAGATTTGATAAGCCATCCGAGCAAAGTAGAATTAAATCATCAGTATCTATTTGCTGTGTGAATATGTCGGTCATCTCATACATACTTGCACCGACTACACGTGTTATAAGGTTCTTACTCGGATGCCGATGAGCTTCTATTCGTGTAATCTCACCACGATCTATCATTTCCTCTACAACCGAATGATCTTTTGATATTTGTGATATTCCAAGAGGTGTAATATGATAAGCCCTGCTGTCACCAATATTGGCTACTACTTCGCCTGCTTTTGAGGACACTAAAGCTGTAAGTGTTGTACCCATCCCGGAACATTCTTCGTCATACAAACCTTTATTAAAAACGGCTGTATTTGCTTCGACCGCTGCATCTGCAACTATGTCTGCAATATCATCAAGTGTGGAATCAGACTTAATATTATCATTAACATACTCGGAAAATACACAGGCTGCAAGCTCGCTTGCTATATTGCCTGCATTTGCTCCACCCATACCGTCGCAAACAACCAGAATGGCAGTATCTTTGTCTTCATCAATAATTATCTTATAAACATCTTGATTATTTTGCCTGACTTTTCCGCTGTCAGTCACACCCCATGAATCCATTAATTATTATTCCTTCTTCTTAGTTGTCCGCATGCTGCATCAATATCACTACCCAGACTACGACGGGTTGTAAAACTTATATCATTTTGCTTTAATATTTCTGCGAACTTATTTATATTTTCTTTTTTGCTCGGTAGGAAAGCCGACCCCGGCACTTTGCTCAGGAGTATTAAATTTACATGACTGCATGTGTTTTTAAGTAACTGCGCAAGCATTTCGGCATGCTCTGTCCCATCATTAATGCTGTCTATCATAGCATATTCGTAGGTTACCCGTCTGCCGGTCTTTTCAAAGTACCTGTCAGCTGCTTCCAGTAATGCTCTGATTCCTGTGCTGCGGCTCATAGGCATAAGCATAAATCTTGTATCATCATCGGGAGCATGAAGTGAAATTGCCAAACTTAATTGTACACCATATTCGGTCAATTTGTCAATGTGCTCAGGCAATCCGCACGTGGACAAGGTGATGTGACGGGCACCAATATTAAGACCTTTCGGTTCTCTAATAAGTTCGATAAAACGTATAACATTATCGAAATTATCCAGAGGCTCTCCCATACCCATCAGTACGATATTTGAAATTCTCTTACCGGAATCTTCTGAAGAAAATAATACTTGGTCGAGCATTTCGGACGCAGCTAAATTACGTATAAAACCACCGATTGAAGAAGCGCAAAATAAACACCCCATTTTGCATCCAACCTGTGACGAAACACAGATAGTATTACCATGCTTATATTCCATGATAACACTTTCAAAGGTGCTGTAATTTGCAACAGAGTCTGAGGTGGTAACAGAGTCAGCGGTGGTATCGTCATGTTGTGCGATGGAGCGGGTTTGGTTCCGTGAAGCAGCACAACATGATGATATTACCGCTGACTCTGCCTCATTAAACCATAAGTACTTAACAGTGCCATCAATAGAAACCTGTTTATTAATCATGTTTAAAGCGGAAATAAAAAACAACTCGTCAAGCTTTTCGCGCAAACTAAGTGACAAATCTGTCATTTCGTCAAACGATTTGACACCTTTGTGAAGCCACGAAAAAACCTGCCATGCCCGATATGGTTTCTCGCCAAAAGTCTTAAAACACTCTTCAAGCTCTACAGGTAGCATGGACTTTATATCTTGTTTCATATAATCCTGTTGCCTCTTAAGTACTCTGTAGGCGACATTATTATCCCGCCCGGTGCTTGAAGCTTCTTTATGGTAATACTGCCGTCATTGCAAGCAACTTCAATACCATGCTTGCAGTCCGGTAATATTTTACCCGGAGCTAAACCTGTTTGATTGTCTGTTATTTCAACATCAAATATCTTTACAATCTTTTCACCGATACACATGGTTGCTACAGGCCATGGGATAAGAGCTCTGACTTTACATTTTATTTTATATGCGCTTTCTGTAAAATCAATTGGTGCCATATCCTTTGACAGCATTGGTGCATATGTAGCATCTTCGTGATTCTGAGCGACTCTTGGTGCGGTGCCTTTACTTATGGCATGAACAGTTTCACTCAGTAAATCCGCACCGAGATCTCCAAGCCTTTCAAACAAATCAGCTGATGTATCATCAGGCTCTATAAGTGTTTCCTTCGAAGAGATAATATCACCTGCATCCATTGCTTTTGCCATATACTGAGATGTGACACCTGTCAGAGTCTCACCATTTAAAATTGCGTGCTGTATCGGAGCTGCACCCCTGTATTTCGGTAAAAGTGACCCATGGATGTTAATTGAACCCAAAGACGGAATACCAAGTATACTCTCAGGTAATAATTTTCCGTAAGCAACAACTGTAATAAGGTCAGGCTTTATTGAGGTAATTAAGTCCGGTGTCATACCATCTGAATAAAAAACGGGTGTATTATACGTTAAAGCAAGCTCTTTTACAGGACTTGGGCTAAGCTTCATTCCCCTGCCCCGGCTTTTGTCGGCACCTGTAAAAACCGCTGCAATATCATGACCGTCTTTATAAAGTCTATCTAATGATTTTCGGGCAAAGTCGGGAGTGCCCATAAAAATGATTCTCACTGCTCTTCAATCTCTTTTCCTTGTGCATCTTGTTTATCACGCTCTGCCCGCATCTCTTCAACTTCCTCATCTGTGAGTATCCGCTCTGCAATTGACGTAAATACAATACCGTCCAAATGATCTGTCTCGTGACATACAGCACGCGCTGTCAATCCTGATGCTTCATATTCAAACTCGTCACCATATCTGTCATATGCTTTGAATGTTACACTCTGCGGACGGCTGACCATAGCATGGACACCGGGAACACTCAAACAACCCTCGCACGCAGTCTCTTCGCCTTCTTCGGAAATTATTATAGGATTAATCAGTTCGATTATTTTATCTTCGAGCAGTTCGGTATCGATACCCGTATCAACAATTAAAGCAACCCTGCGCAGCACACCGACCTGTGTTGCTGCGAGACCAAGACCATCGGCTGCTATCAGAGTTTCTCTCATATCATCCAATAGAATATGAAGTCTCCTGCCGAAATCGGTTACTTCACGGCTGTGTTTGTGAAGTCCCGGATCATCATCAGTTAAAATGTTACGCAGTGCCATAATATCTCACCCCATATCCACATTAGCATAGACTGTCAGTCCGCTGCTTGCTTTTTCCGCTAAAAAACCTTTTATAACCTGTGATATTTTATCTCTGATTTTCTTGTTATTTTTGCAACTGACCAGAAGCCGGTAAACATATTTATTACTTACCTTTGATAAAGGTGCCGGAGCGGGACCGAGCAGGACGGTTTGCTTATCATCACTTATTAAAGCAGACAGCTTTTTTTTGAGATGTTCACAGGCTATAACAATCTTACTTTCATCAACACCGGTTACGGTAAGTGCAATTAAATCACGGACAGGCGGACTTTTGATAATTTTCCTGAGCTCTATTTCACTCAAATAAAACGAATCATAATCTTGCCCGGATGCAAGGGATATAACTTTATTCTGCGGCGTAAATGTTTGTATCACTGCTCTACCCGGTTTTTCTCCTCTACCGCTGCGTCCGACTACTTGAGTTATCAGAGAAAAGGTCTTCTCGTTTGCACGGTAATCACTCATATAAAGGGATAAATCTGCACTCAGTACACCGACAAGTGTAACATTTTCAAAATCCAAACCTTTCGTTACCATTTGTGTACCAAGGAGTATCTGTGCCTGCTTATTTCGAAAATCACCAAGCAGTTTATTATGAGCGTCTTTTTTTGATGTAGTATCCGCATCCATTCGGATGATTTTAACGTCCGGAAAAAGTTGTGCCAGTTCAAGTTCCACTTTTTGAGTTCCGGCTCCGATGAATTTTAATTTTCCTTCACACTGTGAGCAAACATCGGGAACCGGAATATTAAACCCGCAATGATGACACAGTAAACGTTTATTGGAAGCATGATAAGTAATAGAAACACTGCAATGCTTGCATTTATATGTATACCCGCACTCTCCGCAAGCTACTACGGGACTGGCACCGCGGCGGTTTATAAATAGTATACTTTGCTCATAATTATCAATATTATTTTTTAGTTCATCACGCAAAACAGAGCTGATAGAGCCTCCGTTACCGGCCTTTAACTCTTTTTTCATATCAACTACAATAACATGCGGTAAATCCTTTTCATTAAATCTGGATTTTAAATGAAACAGTTTATATCTTCCGTTTGATGCTGCATACATACTGTCTATAGAAGGTGTAGCCGATGCCATAAGCAGTAGTCCTGATGAGTGTGTAACCCGGTATTTAGCTATCATACGTGCATGGTAACGCGGAGCGTTCTCCGATTTATATGTATGCTCCTGTTCCTCATCAATTACAATAAGACCGATATTCTTAAGCGGTGCAAAGACAGCAGAACGTGTTCCGACAACAACACTTACACTACCATCTTTTATACGCTTCCACTCGCTGTAACGCTCACCATCACCCAAACCACTGTGAAGCACAGCGACGGTATCTCCAAAGTGTGACTCAAAAATACTGACGGTTTGCGGGGTTAGGGCAATCTCGGGTACAAGCACTATAGCGGTTTTACCGAGTCTTATAGTTTCCTCAATAAGTTTTATATATACTTTTGTTTTACCACTACCTGTCACTCCATATAATAAAGCAGCATTCGGAGACCCGCTTTTCAGAAGCGGTAATATCTCATCAAACACCGCGGATTGTATGGCAGTAAGAACAGTATCCTGAATTATACCGGCATTTATCTCTCTGCTCTTTACTTTTCGTTTAAAATCCATTTTTGCGGGAAGCATAACACGAAGCGAATCATATAAACAACAAAAAAATCTATCACTCATCCAATATGCAAGCTTTATGTTTTCTTCATCTATAACAGGCTCGCTATCGAGGATTGTATCAATTGATTTCAGTCCGGGATAATCACTTTTATTTTCAAGAGAAAGGATTATACCTTCAACCTTTTTATCTCCCCTGCCAAACGGAACGATGACTCTTTTGCCGGGCGCTACTGTTTGTGCAAACTCTATGGGGATAAGATAATCAAACGGCTTATCGATATGATAGGTCGAAGAAGAAACTGCAATTTTTGCTATTCGGCGGTTCATGATTTACGATTATAAGTCGTCGGGAACTGTAACGCGAAGTTCTCCTGCCGCTATTTCTTCAATAGCTTTTGAAACAGGCTTTTCATACTCTTCACTCTCATAGCCTTCATCACGTGTAGATATTTCTCTTGCTCTTCGAGCAATAATATTAACAAGTAGATAACGGCTGTTTACATGTTTAAGTAAATTTTGAAGTGCCGGGTATAACATACCTCTTTCTTTCTGTTGTGCCGGATTATACATATATTTGCTCATTCCTTTCTAAATACTTACTTTTAATCAATTATAGTTAATATTTCCTTTGCAGCACGCTCTACAGAGTCGTTAACTATAACATGCTTATATTTGCTTTTTTCCAGTATCTCAAGCTTAGCGCGCTCGAGACGGGCAAGCAGCTTATCCTCGCTGTCCGTTCCTCTGCCTCTAAGGCGTTTCTCGAGCTCAGCTTCACTCGGAGGTAGTATAAAAATTGTTACAGCCTCAGGTTTTTTATTCATAACCTGGCTTGCACCTTGAATCTCAATATCGAGTACTACGGTACATCCGTTTTCCATATGATTGTAAATAGGTTCTCTTGGTGTTCCATAGAGGTTATTTACATAAATAGCCCATTCGAGAAAGTCGTCGTGCTCTATCATTTCTTCAAACTTATCCTGTGAAATGAAGAAATAATCCACTCCGTCAATTTCATCAGGTCTTTTCATACGGGTTGTTGCAGACACGGAAAATTTTAATTCGGGACGAAGCTCCAAGAGCTTTTTGATAACAGTTCCTTTTCCTGCGCCCGAAGGACCTGAAATAATAACAAGCTTTCCCTTTTGCGTCGGGTTCATTTCTTTACTCATCTTCTGTCACCTTTGAATCTTGAACTATCCTTGATGCAATAGTTTCCGGCTGAAGAGCCGATAGTACCAGCGTACCGTTATCTGTAATCAGGACTGCACGGGTACGTCGGCCATATGTTGCATCAATAAGCATACTCTTTTCACGAACATCGGAAATCATTCTTTTTATAGGTGCGGACTCGGGTCCGACAATAGCAACAATCCTTCCCGCTGAAACAAAGTTTCCAAAACCTATACTAATAAGCTTCATATAAAACCATCCAAATACTATTCAATATTTTGCGCTTGTTCGCGTATTTTTTCGATTTCGGCTTTTAAGTCAACAATTATTTTTGACATTTGAGAATTATTTCCTTTTGAACCTATTGTGTTAGCCTCCCGGTTAAACTCCTGCAATAAAAAATCTATCTTTCTGCCAACAGGTTCATTTTGCAAAAGTAACTCATTAAGCTGAGCAATATGGCTGCGTAATCTGACTGTCTCTTCATCAGTTGAAATACGGTCAGCGAATATCGCCGCTTCCGTTAGTATACGAGCTTCATCGATTCCGGTTGTTTGCAAAACTTCTGTAATTCTGCTTTCGAGCTTTTCTCTATACTGGGTTACCGTTTCGGGAGAAATCTCTTCGGCTTGTGTTGTTAGTTTTTCAATCTGAAGAAGGCGTGCTGTTATATCATCTTTTAGCTTGTCTCCCTCAAGAGAGCGCATTTTATTAAAATCATTAAGTGCTGCTCTTAATATTTCGCTTATATCGTCCGATAGCTGCTGTGCATCAACCTCGCGTCTTGTTGCCTGCAGTATATCGGGATACCTTGTTAAGTCTGTAACGGATATCTCACTCTCAAGTTTATTATCAGATGCAATTTCACGAAGTGCTGTTATATAAGCTTTTGCAAGAGAGTGGTTTACTTTTATTTCAATGTCATCGGCATTTGATGAATCGATAAATACCGATATATCAACCTTACCTCTGGATATGCTGCTTTGAACTAAAGACTTTAAATTCTCTTCTATAGAAGCAAAGACACGTGGTATTTTTATACTACAATCGAGGTGCCTGTTATTGACACTTTTAACCTCAACTGTTATTTCAAGCTTTCCCGAATTTCCTTTTGAGCTGCCGAATCCCGTCATACTTTTTATCATAAAATTGACTCCGTACTAGCTAGTTATTAATCTGCGAAAACAGATACAGTTATCCTATACTCGCCAACCGGCTCAACATCTACCTCAATACCACTGATGTATGCTCTGGCTATAACAAACATTGCTCCCGTGCCTACTACATCTGTCAAGTCTGCAACTACTCTTAAATTGAGAGGTGCTACCAACATTAAATCGGATTCGAGACCGCGAATTCTTACGTCAATACTTTGTGTAATAATCTCTGCTCTAAATCCGGATGGTAAATTAACCTCTTGAATATTGGTTACACTCCTGAAAGCAATATCCTGACCCAACACTTCGATAAGAGCCATTGCTTCGGTTTCCCCGGAAACATTGGTTATATGGTTCGGTATGGGTATCGGGAACGATCTTGTTGTGGAGAGACCAAAACTAAGCATGTCTACAGTACCAAGATTGAATTGATTTATATCCCTGATTGTTTCGGGATCACCGGATATAGTGACAAATTCAGGAGTAATACTCACTGTCGTATTTGCAGATGATGTTGTTACACCGTGCGAAAGCTCTACAAATAACGGAACTTCTTTCATTAATCTGATCGGTATTGTTACACGAATTGATTCCTGACTTAAGATAACAGAACTATGCAACTCCAAATCAAGTTCCTCTCCGTTTTCATCTATAAGAACAAGCATAAAATCCTCTGTTAATGTTGAGGATAAATTCTCCCTGAGAATCGGAACATAAGCATGACTGATACGTGATATAATCTCTTCGGGACCGCGAACAGTTATTGTTTGCGGGTCATATTCCGCAGGCAGAGCTACGAGATCATCCGAGGATGTACCTCCTCTGTAATTCACTTCGACATCAATTTGCCGCTCTAACAATCTGTCTATAACAAGTGTAACCCTGGAAGCCGAACTACCTCTGATAGTTATAGCGTTTCTGTTTACTGATTGCGGATAAACTATCTCATAATTAAGTGCGACCGGACCGGTCGATTGAATATTAGAAAGATTAACTTCGACAGAAACACCTGAAGTTATGAGCTTTGATATATCCGAACGGGAACCTTCAAATGTTATAGAAAGATTCTCTGTAACAACACGGGAAACCAGAAGACCTCTGTCATTAAGAATATCCTCATTTCTAAGCTCTATCTCAACGGAAATAACGCGTTCCTGCATTTCGTTCTCTGTTATTTCGACATACATCCATAAAACAACGGAAACAACAATAGCAAAAACAATATAAAAAGCTTTTGTTGATATTTTACTGAGCTTTTCCTTAAGCATTGCTTTACTCCCCGGCTTAATTATCTCTTTTTAATCTTCTTTGCATCGTCATGTATTAAAACTTCATTAATCAAAAGTTTTTTGAGTGTCTCATCATCAAGAGCGCGCTTGAGCATACCGTCAATAGCAACGGAAACTTCACCTGTTTCTTCCGACACCAGAACTATCACAGCATCTGAGCGTTCACTCAGGCCAACACCTGCACGGTGTCTCATACCAAGATCTTTGCTTAAACCGTAGTTGGTAGATAGTGGCAACATACACGCAGCGGCAAGAATTCTATCTTCACGTATAATAAGCGCACCGTCATGCATTGGTGAGTTACTATAAAATATACTTTGGATAAGCTCCGGTGAAGCCTCTGCGTCAATGTTGACACCGGTAACGGCATAGTCATTAAGACCTACTTTTCTTTCAAAAACCATAATAGCGCCTGTTTTTGCTTTCTTAATTGCATTGCAGGAATCAATAACATTTTGAATGGTAATTTCTATTCGCTCATATCTGCGGCGTTTACGAAATATACTATCGAGCCTGGTTGTACCCATTCGTTCAAATAATTTTCTAATCTCAGGTTGGAACAAAACGATTATTACCAAAGTTCCGAGTTGTAACACCTGCCTGAGCAGATAGGTAAGAATGTTCATATTCAGCAAGTTTGCTACCCATGCTACTCCGAGGATTAAAACCAGGCCTTTAATAACACTGCTGGCGCTTGTTTTTTGCATGATACTAAGTATTCTGTATATCAGAAACGCAATAATAAGTATGTCTATAACGTCCCAGATACGAATTGTTTGTCTGAGTGTCAGAAGCACGCTGATTACTTGTTCAAATACGTCTCTGAAAGTCTCTGCCATTACTTATGACCATTCCTCTATTTCTCTAGCAGTTGTACATCAACTATTTATACCCAATTAACTATTTTACATTAAACCGGGTATTTTTGCAAATTTATTCGCTCAAAAGCAAGACTACGGCAGTTGCCGAAATGCCAAGCTCGTCACCGGTAAAACCGAGTCCCTCTTCGGTTGTCGCTTTTATGTTGATATTACTGATGTCCGTTTCCAGTATATTTGCGATTCTCTCTCTCATGCGTAAAATATACTCCGACAGTTTTGGCTTCTCCAATACAATAGTAATATCTACATTTCCTATTCTGAGCTTTGCTTCTTTAATTAAAGAATTTACTCTGCCAAGAAGAATAATACTGTCGGCATCTTTGTAAGAGTCATCTTCGGGAGGAAAATGCATACCGATATCTCCGAGTGCAGCAGCACCAAGCATTGCATCCATAAGAGCATGAACCGGAACATCGGCATCGGAATGACCGTCGGGTCCGAAATCACATGGTACCTCAACTCCGCAGAGAATACACTTTCTTCCCTTTTTTAACCTGTGTACATCGTATCCATGACCAATTCTCATCTAAGTATTCCTTCTGCTATTTGCAAATCATCCAAAGTAGTGATTTTTATGTTTTTTGACGAACCCTGAGTAATATGTACCGGAAGTCCGAGCATTTCTACTGCTGTTGATTCATCGGTTACATGAATCGACTTTTTCATTACTTTAGTAAGTGCTGCTTTGATAATTTCCTCTCTAAAAACCTGTGGTGTTTGAATCTCTACAAGATTTACTCTATCAATAGATTAATGTATTACATCGCCCTATACACGA
>Ga0123356_10004520_pt1 | contig 14353 bp, 11 predicted proteins | sample TergutEmb28metaG_2_FD_92546 | JGI IMG/M metagenome (GOLD analysis project Ga0123356, IMG submission 92546) | Embiratermes neotenicus P3 segment gut microbial communities from Petit-Saut dam, French Guiana - Emb289 P3 | ecosystem: Host-associated > Arthropoda: Insects > Digestive system > Gut ...
AAGATGACGGACGAGTCGGCGGACTCCAGAGAGTTGACGTCGGCATCCCCGTCGGCGTAGATCAAGCCGGCATCGGGATGGCGGCGGCGGAACCCGGCCATCACCCCGAGCGTGATCGTGCAGTCGCCGCCCACCACGAGCGGCAGCAGCCCCGCCTCCAGGTGGCTGGCAACAGCGTCGGCGACCTGGCGGGCCACGCTCACCACCGCCGCCAGGTTGCGCGCCCTGGGATGGTCGCGGTCTACCGCGAACGGCGTTACCGGCAGGTCCCCGGCATCGGTGATCTCGAGCCCGGCCGTGCGCAGCCGGTCAAGCAGGCCGGCCCGGCGCAGCGCCCCCGGAGCCCGCTCCTGTCCGGCGTGATGCGCGCCCGCGCTGCTCGGCACACCGATCATGACCCACGCCGCCACCGCAGTCCTCCGTCGGGTTAGCCGCCGGCCGACCGTCACCGGCGATCGATGGACTGTGCCCATACGGTTGTCATTATGCTTCCCGTCGCGGTAGAGGTCGTGGTCGTCCGGCTGCCACGGTCGTAGCATCGGCGCATGAGCGAATCCGTGACCAGGCGCGATAGCTATGACGTGGTGATCGTCGGCGGTGGTCACAATGGCCTGACCGCTGCCTCTTACCTGGCCGGCGCGGGCTTGTCGGTTGTGGTGCTCGAGCGCCTGGACCACACGGGCGGTGCCGCGGTATCCGCGCAGGCCTTCCCCGGCTTGCCGACTCGGCTGTCAAGATATGCCTACCTCGTGTCCCTGCTGCCGGAATCGATCGTCAAGGATCTCGATCTCGACCTGCGGCTGGCTTCACGCTCAACGGCGTCGTACACGCCGGTCGTCCGCGACGGCGTCGCCATGGGGCTGCTCGTCGAACGGCCGGAGGACAAGGCAACCAGGGATAGCTTCCGCGCCTTGACGGGTTCAGATGCTGAATATGAGGTGTGGCGCGACTTCTACGCACAGGTCGGCGAGCTTGCCGCCATCGTCGCGCCCACGCTGACGCAGCCGCTCCCAACTGCGTCTGCGATCCGGCTGCAGGTTCACCAGGACCTGTGGCGGCAACTCACGGAGCGCCCGCTCGGTGAGACGCTGGAGAACCGGTTCCACGACGAGACGGTGCGGGGCGTGGTCGCGACCGACGCGCTGATCGGCACCTTCGCGCGCACGGACGACCCATCGCTCGTCCAGAACCGGTGCTTCCTGTACCACCTCATCGGCAACGGAACGGGAGAGTGGCGCGTGCCCGTCGGCGGGATGGGTGCGGTCACCGACGCGATCGCCGCCGCAGCCCGCAAGGCGGGCGCGGAAATGGTGGTGAACGCCGAGGTCACCGCGATCAGGGACAGCACGGGCGGCGCCGAGGTCGACGTGCTCGGCGGCACAGCGCCGCAGACGCTGCGTGCCCGGTTCGTCCTCGCGAACGTCGCACCCTGGGTTCTGGCGGGACTCCTCGGCGAGCACCGGGATCCGGCCGCGAAGCCGGTCGGCGCCCAGCTCAAAGTCAACTTCCTGCTCAGCCGGCTCCCCCGGCTCAAGTCGGGCACGGACCCGCGAATCGCGTTCGCGGGCACGCTGCACCTCGGGGAGGACTACCCGGAACTCGAACGGGCCTACGCAGAGGCAGCCGCCGGACAGGTCCCCTCAAGGATGCCGGGTGAGGTCTACTGCCACTCGCTGACCGACCCGTCGATTCTCGGCCAGGTGCCAGCCGGGACGCACACGCTGACGTACTTCGGCCTGCACACGCCGGCGACGCTCTTCGACGACGCGACGACGCGCGGGCAGCGCAAGGAACTCGCCCTGAGCCGGGCCATCGCCTCGCTCAACGAGCATCTCCTCGACCCCATCGAGTCGGTCGTCGCGCACGACGCGGCCGGCCGGCCCTGCATCGAGGCGAAGATCCCGCAAGACATCGAAGCTGACCTGGGCATGCCGGGCGGCCACATCTTCCACGGCGACCTGGCCTGGCCATGGGCGGCGGACAGCGCCGTGCTGGACACACCGCAGGCTCGCTGGGGAGTCGAAACCGGGCGGGAGGGCATCTTCTTGTGCGGCTCGGGCGCCACCCGCGGTGGTGCGGTCTCGGGTCTGGGCGGGCACAACGCCGCTCGGGCGGTCCTGGAAACTTAGCGCTGTCCCGCTGGTGGCGGGTTCAGGGTTTGATCGAGCGGATGCCGCGGCGCAGGCCGCGCCGGGCGGCTTCCATGGCCTGGAGGGTGGCGCCTTCAAGGCCGCCGGTGAACCGGAGCGCTGGCAGGCCGATGAACTCGGGGCGGAAGTTTCCCTTGCGGATCGCGTCGGTGAGCGTGCCCGCCGTTGGCGGGCCGGCTACCTCGATCGACATCGCGAGCGGGAAGAACTGCCGGCTGGTGTGAAAGTCCAGGGCTGCGAACCGTCCCAGGTCGGCCGCCGCGGCGAGGCTGGCCGCCTGGCGGTTGGGGGCTATTCCGTCGTACTTGCGGTTCCAGATTTCCACCGCGGCGAGCAGCGGAGCCCACTCCGGCTGGTACCGGGCGATCGCATCCCGCCGCCACGGGTGGGCTAGCACCGCCACGGCTCCCTCGTTCTGTGCCGCATGGAGCAGGTCGAGGGTTGGCCGGCCGGCGCCGAGGAACGGGACGTGCTCGCCCCAGACCGGGGTGTGGACCACGCTGTCGCCGTCCTCGTATTCGATGCCGGGGATAAGGGTGATGCGGCTGGTGCTGGCCGCCCGGCAGGCGTCCTGGTATTTCTGCCAGCGGGCCTGGTCGAAGCCGCGGTCGTGCTCGGCCATCAGCACGGCGTGGTAGCCGCGCCTGCCGAAAGCGCGGGCGATCTCCTCCAGTGCCCATTCGGCGTCATAGGACCACGCCGAATGCACATGCGCGGCAACGCGGAGCGCGGTCATCGGCGAGCGCTGATCATCTTGCGCCCGTAGGAGAACAGCGTCTGCTGCAGGTCCGCCGCGAACACCTGTGGCTGCGAGGCGTTCCAGTTGTAGAACCGGTCATCGCGGCGGAAGGTGAGCACCTCCCGGATCGAAGTTCCCAGCCGGGGCCAGTCCGTCAGCGCGTCCGATTGCGGGCCGCGGGCCACGAACGCCAGGTGGACGAGCTCGCGGCCGAGATCACGGCACCTGACCGGCGGCGGCTGCGGCGGCACCGGCGGTGCGAGATCCTGGCCGAGTGCTGCCTGGACAGTCCACGCCGGGTACTCAAGGCCGCGCCGCCGCGCCAGCGCCATGCTCCCCCACGCCCGGCCGTTCAGCTCCATGAACCATGGCTTTCCGCCGGCGTCGCGGAGGAACTCCAGCATGAACATGCCGCGCCAGCCGATCGCCTGCAGGAAACGCCCGCCGGGCGCGGCAAGTTCGGCATCGGCCGGCTGTGATTCGCACGCCGACGAGGCCGACCCCTGCGGGTTCACCATCCGGATCCGGCGGTGCGCGCTCCACGCCACGACACCGTCAGCGCCGGCATGCCCGAACAACCCCTCCCCCGTGCCGCGGATCAGCGGCTGCACCAGCACGGTCCCCGGCCACCGCCGGGCCGCGGCGCGTTCGAACTCCTCCGGGCCGGCGCACACCACTCCGGTGGGGCGCTTGAGCGCACCGCAAACCTCGTAAAGCGCCAGCGAGGGCTTGACCATCACCGGAAAGCCGGGCTGCTGTCCGTCCGCGTAATCGTCAAGGACCGTGGTATGCGGGACCGGGAGCCCGGCTTCTTCGGCGATCCGCAGCTGCAGGCTCTTATCCAGCGCGCAGTCGATGGCAGCACCGGCGCCACCCGCGATCGGCGTCACCGTCTCGCCCAGGCGCCGGCAGACCCACAGTGCGGCATCATCGAGCGGCAGCACCGCCGCCGGCGCCAGCTCACGGCACAGCCGTCGCACCGCCGCCACCGTCTCCAAGGCCGCCGTCTCCGGGCTCGGCACCTCGTAGGCCGATACCCCCCGCACGTGCCGCACCGCCGGCCGCGATCCGGCCCGGCGGAAGGCAGCGACCCGGAAACCGGCCCGCTGCAGCGACCAGGCCGCCTCGATCGCCGCCATCGCCTCGGCGAACCCGACCAGCACCAGCGGCCCGGCCGCACCGGCCGGCCGGTGCCTTACCGCCACCGCTTCACCAGCCCCTTACCGGCGCGGACAGCCGACTCCAGCCGGCCGCCGCGCGGCGACCGGCACAACCGCTCAAGGCTGGCCGGGGTGTCACCGGCCTTCACGGTGTAACGGGCCTGCAGCCAGGCCCCTGCCCGCGCCGGCCCGCCATCGGAAGTGAAAACCCGCTCAAACCCGCACCGGCGGATCGCACCCAGCACCCTGCGGTCGTAAAAACCGAACGGGCACGCCAGCTCGCGGACCGGCAACCCGCACACAGCGCCGATCAAGCCGGCCGCCCCCGTCAGTTCCTCGCCCAGCTCCCGGTCATCAACCGCACGCCACGACCGGTGCGCCTTGCCATGCGAGCCGATCCGCATCCCCCCGGCCGCGAGCATCTTCACATCCGCCGGAGAAACCGAGCCGGGCTGGCCGATCCGATCGGCGATAACGAAAAACGTCGCCGTCAGACCGTGCCTGCGCAGCGCAGGAAAAGCGATCTCCGCATCAGAAGCATTGCCATCGTCAAACATGACACGCACCCACGGATACCGTCCGATAACACCAAGCAGGTCCTCGAACTGCGCCGCCCCGACCCAGAACTTTCCCTCGCCCGGCTCCAGCGGCCGGCCCGGCACACCGATCCCATGGAAGCAAACGTTGAGGACAACCTCCTCCGCCCTGCCGCCCGCAAGGACTGCCATATCCTCCCCCTGGTTACCGGGTCTGGAGGGTGTGTCCACGACGGCTTCCGCAGAAGCCACCACCGCTCCGTACGGCCTGCGATCGCCAGCACTCAGGTTGCCCCCACATGAGCGCCCGGCACGCAGCTGTGATACCTGGGGGCGCTGACGGTTACGCTGCTGCGACGGTTCCGGTGAGGAGGTACAGGTTCGGCGCGATCGCGTCGGCGACGATGGCCTGGTATCCGGCGTCGTTCGGGTGCAGGTGATCGCCGCTGTCGTACTGCGGCAGCAGCTGCAGCGCGTTCGGGTACCCGCCAAGCACGGTGGCGAAGTCGAAGTACCCGTCGAGCGCCCCGCCGCCGCCGTCACCGCGATGCTGGCCCTCGCGCGCTATCCAGCGGTTCACCTTTTCGCGGACCTGATTGCCCGTGGTGGTGTAGTAACCGGCTCCCTCATACGGCTGGAGAGTGGCCACGACGAGCCTGATGCCGTACTCGTGCGCTTCGGCGGCCATCTGCGCATAAGCGCTGGTGAGCGATGTGTAGCTCAGTGCCGGATGCGTGCCGATGTCGTTCATGCCCTCCCAGACGATGATCACCTTGACGCCGGCCTGCTTGATCGCATCGTGGAGGAACCGGTTAAGGCCGCTCTGCCCGCTGCCGGCCTGCTGGTAGAGCACCTCGTTTCCCGAGATGCCCTCGTTCAGCACCGACATCCGCTGGCCGGCCGGGAGCGTCAGGAGGAGTTTCGCCAGGTCGTCGGTGTACCGTTCGGACGCGTTGACGGTCGAGCCGACGCCGTTCGTCGTCGACGCACCGAAGGCCACGACCGCCCCGGCTACGTTCGGATTCACCACGTTCACACCGGACAGGAAGTACCAGGCACCGATCGGGTGCTTGAAGGCCGTCGGGGCGGTGGCGCCGGCATGGTCGCCACTTGCTGAGTAATAGCTAGTAACCAGCGAGCCTGGATGCCAGGTCGCAGGACCGGTGGCAGCTCTGAAGTAGATCGACACGGCGAGCCGGGTCTGGGCTCCTACGGTCATCGCGACCGGGTCGCTGAGAGCGTCCTGCCCGGGCTTGATCGTGAACTTCTTCTTGCCGCCGAAGGTCACCTGGTGCTGCGTCTTAGTCGCCGCACCGCTCGCGGCGATCGCGACCTTAACGTCGTTGACAGTCAGCGGCGAGGCTCCGAATTCGTTAGAGAGCCTGATCTGCACGCGGCTACCGCCGACGCTAGTGCGGATAATGTCGCGCACCGTCTCATTCACGAATCCGGTGTGCGCAAGCCCGGTGGCTCCCGCCGCCAGCTGCGCGGCCGCCCAGGTGCCGACCCATCGCGGGGAGGTGGCCGCCTTACTCGCCGCGCGTGCCGGAGTATGAGCGGCGCCCCCGGACACAATAGCCACCATGATGCCGATAAGCGCGAGTGCCAGTACGCTCCCGGCAACCAGTCTGCTCAGCCTGCTGATCAGTGGTTCCGTCCTTCTTCCGTAGCCTCAGCAACTACCTGGTCCCAAATAAGGGTCACCATAACGCGTCGTAGCATCGAGCGCATGAGCGAAACCCTGCGGCCGGTCACCATCTTCGGCCCCGACTTTCCGTTCGCTTACGATGACTGGCTGCGGCACCCCGCGGGGCTCGGCTCGATCCCGGAGGCAGCGCGCGGCCGCACGGTCGCTGTCGTAGGGGCGGGGCTCGCCGGGATGGTGGCCGCCTACGAGCTCATGGAACTCGGGCTTCGCCCGGTCGTGTACGAAGCCGAACGGATCGGCGGCCGGTTGCGCTCGCACGAGTTCGAAGGCGCGGACGGCGTCGTGGCCGAGCTCGGCGGGATGCGCTTTCCGGTCTCCGGCACGTCCTTCTTCCACTACGCCGACAGGCTGGGGCTCGCGGGCGCGCCGTTCCCCAACCCGCTGACCGAAGCCGCCGGCGGCACGGTCATCGACATCGCCGGGCAGACCTACCACGGCCGCACCCTCAGTGAGCTGCCCGCCGAGTTCGCAGAGGTCGCACGCGCGTGGGACGAGGCCCTTGAGGAGATCGGCTTCACCGCCCTGCAGGACGCGATCCGGGCCCGTGACGTCGCCCGGCTGAAGCGGTTGTGGAACGAAATCGTGCCGCTCTGGGACGGCCGCACCTTCTACGACTTCGTCGCCACCTCCCAGGCATTCTCGAAGCTGCCGTTCCGCTATCGCGAGCTGTTCGGGCTCGTCGGTTTCGGCACCGGGGGCTGGGACTCTGACTTCCCGAACTCGATGCTCGAGATCCTGCGCGTGGTAGTCACGAACTGCGACACCGATCAGCAGCTGATCGTCGGCGGAGTTGAGCAACTGCCCAGAGGGCTCTGGACGCTGCCGGTCAGCGAGCGCAGCCCGTGGCCGGCCGGCACGAGCCTGTCGACGCTGCACGGATGCGTACCGCGCGCGGGCGTAGCGGCGCTCGGCCGGGGCGACGGCACGTTCGTCATTCGTGACCGCTGGGGGACGTCGCGGGTGCACGACGCGGTGCTCGCCACCTGCCATAGCTGGCTCCTGACGACCCAGATTGACTGCGACGAGAGCCTCTTCTCGCAGGAACTGTGGATGGCGCTCGACCGGACCCGGTACATGCAGTCGTCCAAGACGTTCGTAATGGTCGACCGGCCGTTCTGGAAGGACATCGATCCCGGCACCGGCCGCCCGCTGATGGGGATGACCCTCACCGACCGGCTCACCCGGGGAACCTACCTCTTCGACAACGGGCCTTACCGCCCGGCGGTGATCTGCCTGACCTACTCGTGGATGTCCGACGCGCTGAAGATGCTGCCATACGACGTCGACCAGCGGGTCAAGCTAGCACTCGATGCTCTCGGCAAGATCTATCCGGGCGTCGACATCGCGAGCCACATCGTCGGGGACCCGGTGACGGTCTCCTGGGAGGACGACCCAAACTTCCTCGGCGCGTTCAAGGGAGCGCTGCCCGGGCACTACCGCTACAACCACCGCATGTACACGCACTTCATGCAGGACAAGCTGCCGGCCGCAGAGCGGGGCATCTTCCTGGCAGGCGACGACATCTCCTTCACCCCGGCGTGGGCGGAGGGGGCCGTCCAGACGGCCCTGAACGCCGTCTGGGGCATCATGACGCACTTCGGCGGAGCCTCCCATCAGGAAAACCCGGGCCCAGGCGACCTCTTCGACGAGCTGGCACCCATCGAGCTGGGAGAATGACTCCGGTGAGCATTACAACCCGCGTCGCCGCATGGCAGTGCGAGCCCAGGCCGCGCGATCCGCAAGGAAACCTCCGCAGGCTGGACGAGATCTGCGCGTCCGCCGCCGGGCGACAGGCCGCAGTGCTGGTGACCCCGGAGATGTTCACGACGGGGTACGGCCTGCAACCCGATGAGGTGGCGCGCTTCGCGGAGGAGGCTGCTGGCCCGACCGCGGCAGCCGTCGCGGACATCGCGCGGCGCCGCAACATCGCCATCGTCTACGGATACCCCGAGCGTGCGGCCGACGGGCGCGCGTACAACGCGGCAGCCCTGGTCGGGCCGGACGGTGTCGTCCGCGGGCGGCACCGTAAGGTGCACCTCTTCGGCGACCTTGACCGGAGCCTGTTCGTCGCGAACGCGGAGCCGCCGGCGACCTTCGACTTCGACGGCGCCCGCGTCGGGATGCTGATCTGCTATGACGTCGAATTCCCGGAAGCCGTCCGGCACCTGGCCGTCAAAGGCGCCCGGACCATCCTCGTCCCGACCGCGAACATGAAGGGCTACGACGAGGTACCGCAGCTTCTGGTACGGGCCCGGGCGTACGAGAACGGCTGCGGCGTCGTGTACGCCAACTACTGCGGCTCTGATGACGTGTTCGAGTACGGCGGGCTCAGCGTCATCTGCGGGCCGGGTGGCGAAGTCCTCGCCCAGGCCAGCGCCGATCGCGAGGAGCTGCTCGTCGCGGACATCCCCGGCGAATCGCCCGCCACCTACCTCGCAGACCGCAGGGCGGACCTGTACGGAGGCTGAGTATCCCCGGCTCGTTCATCGGGATGACTGAAGTCCGGTGGACCAGCAGGAGGCGCTGCGGACTGGGCACGGCACAGTTGCGGCACGAGCGGCTGAGCGGGACGGGTAGGTTCGAGGCGGAACGAGAGGAGATAGGCGCGTGGCCGTCGCCGCACTTGTGCTCTGGTTGTGTACCGCCGCCGTCGGCAGTTACATGCTCGCGACATCGTTTCGGCCCAGGAGCGCCGAGCCCGTAGCCAAGGATCCGGTCCCGGCGCGACCACTGCGCGACAAGGACCGGTTTGACCCGCTGTCCCTGCAGCAAGCCAAGAGCGAGCCGCTGCCCGGGCTCAAGGACCTGGCTGAGTTCGCGCACCCCACGCTGGCCATGATCGGGTTCGGCTTCTGGTTCGGGTACGTGGTAAGCCATGACCGGCTGTTCCTCGCCATCGCCCTCGGAATCCTGCTGGGCGCGATCGGCGCGGGCGTGTCCTGGTTCACTCTCAACACCCGCGCAAGCCGGCGCACTGCCACGGATGACGCGGGCGAGAGCGCCAGCGTCGGACCGCTGACCGCCTCGCCCCGCCTGATCGTCCTGCACGCGGCCGGCGCGGCGCTGACCCTGCTTATCGCAGCCCTGATAGCCGCCCGCGTCTAAGCATGCTGGTCTGTGCCAGGCGTCAGCTGGGATACTTGGTCGGCTGGAACGCCAGCAGCGCCCAGTTCCCGTTGTCGCGCACCCAGACCGCCAGCGACCTGCTGTTCAGCACCCGTGTCTGGCCGTCGATCCGCACCTCGCCGCGCATGTCGCCGATGACAATCGCGCAGTCCCCGCGCACCACAATGCTGTCTTCCGGATGCGCGATAGGGCCGTAGTCGAAGTACCCGCTCGCCACCCGGTCCAGGTAGCTCTGCTTGCTGTCTGACGTGGCGTCGGAATGCGTGTACACGACGTCCGCGGCGAGCAGTTCGGACAGCGTACCGATGTCTCCATCAGTCATCGCCCGGTACCGCCTGGCCTCTAGCTCGCTGATCTGCTTCGCGGCGTTCTCTGCTGCCGTCATGACACCCATACTCGCTCACCTCAAGGGCTCGCGGAGCTAATCTTCGCGCGTATCTGGTCGGCGGCGGGATGGTGTGCGTCTTCGAAAATGCAAAGCGCCTGATCCCAGGCGCTAACCGCGTCGGCGTGGTCGCCGTCGGCTGCATAGCTGTCTCCGAGGTGATCGAGGACTACGGCCTTCAGGCCGGTGTCCCCGCCGGCCGGGTGCACGCGAAGGGCCTGCCGGTAGCGGGCGACCGCTACGTTGCGGCGGCCGAGGTGGTGGTGAGCGTAGCCGATGCTGTCCAGGGTGGCGGCCTGCAGGTAGCGCATGTACGGATCGTCGGCCTCACGCGCGAGCTTGAGGGCGCGCTCGCAGAAGGCCAGGCCCTGCTTGTATCGCCCGAGCAACAGGTGCTCCCATCCAACGCTGTTGAGAGCGCGGGCTTGCCCCGCCCGGTGCCCGACCGTCTGGTAGAGCCCGAGGGCGTGCGTCGAGCGGAGAAGCGCATCAGCCGGCAGATCCAGCCCGCAGAGGACCTCGGCCAGAGTCAGTTCGGCGTCGGCCTGGCTCAGCTGGTCGCGGAGCCGCGCGAGAAGTGCGATGGCGCGCTGAAGGTGGCTGCGGGCTTCCTGGTGGCGGCCGCCTGTCGTGAGCGCCTTGCCCAAGTGGTGGTGAACATGAGCCTGTCCGGTCAGGTCGGCGGCACGTTCGGCCGCGGCGAGTACGACCATGCCGGTAGCTGCCAGGTCCTGCCAGCGCCGCCACCAGTCTGGGAAAGCCTCGATGCACCAGGCCAGCTGCCAGGCGTGCGTGGCGAAGCCTGCGTTCGTCGCGCAGGTGACGGCCGCGGTAAGCACGGCCTCCTCCGCCTTGCACCAGGCAGCAGCCGACGCGTAGTTCGTTAGCTGCTCTCCGCTGGCCTCGGTGCACGACTCTGGCAGCCGCAGCGGCTCGCTGTGGACGGCGAACAGCATGGCTGCTGCATGCGCGGTGCAGAGGTAGTAGTCGAGCATCCGTCGGATCGCGGTGTGCTGCTCGTCTTCACTTTCGTGGCTGCGAGCCTGCTCGGCGGCATACGTGCGAAGCAGGTCGTGCAAGATGTAGCGGCCGGGTGAGTGCTCGGTGACCACATGCGCACCCGTCATCTCGTTCAGCGCCAGGCGAGTCTCATCGTGTTCGAGACCGGCAAGGCCAGCAGCTGCCGGGAGGCTGATGTCGGGACCGGGGTGCAGCCCCAGCAGGCGGAACACCCGGGCCGCGGACGGGCTGAGCCTGCGATAGGACCAGGAGAAGACCGCGCGCACGTCGGCGCTGTCCTGCCCGGCCGACAGCACGTCAAGTCGGCGCCGGGCGTCGCCCAGCTCATCGGCCAGCTGGCTGAGCGGCATCGCGGGACGGGTGAGGGCCTGAGCGGCGGCGATGTTGAGCGCCAGCGGCAGCCGGGCGCACAAGCCGATAACTCTGTCCGCCGCCTCCGGCTCAGACTCGATACGCGCGGCCCCAAGCCGGCGGGCCAGCAACTCGCGAGCCTCCTCCAGCGCAAGCAGACCGACAGTGAGTGAGGCCGCGCCGTCCAAGGCGATCAGCTCGGTCAGCTGGCTGCGGCTGGTGACCAGCACCATGCAGCCCGCGCTCCCCGGGATGAGGGGACGGACTTGGCCGACGTCGCGGGCGTTGTCCAGCACTATCAGCATGCGCTTGCCGACCAGCATGCTGCGGTACAAGCCAAGCTGACCCTCCACATCAGCGGGGATGCGCGCGAGCGGCACGCCGAGAGCTTCAAGGAAGGAGCGGACGACCGACGCGGCCGGCAGCTGAGTACCCGCGGGATCGAACCCCCGCAGGTTCGCGTACAGCTGGCCATCAGGGAAACGGTCGGCTTGCTGGTGCGCCCAGTGCAGGGCCACGGCGGTCTTGCCGACGCCGGCCATCCCGCCGATGGCGGAGATCACCACCGTTCCCCCCGCTCCGCCCGTCCCGCCTGCCGACTCCGGCTGCGACTCTGACTCCTTGAGCACAGTGGTGAGAAACCGCAGCTCGGCGTCCCGCCCGGTGAAATGCCGCGCCCCGGCCGGCAGCTGACGGGGCGGTAGCGCCTGGGTCCCCGATTCAGCCGCAGCCTCCGCCGCGCCGGGCGCCTCCGGCGACCCCGTTTCACCGGTGCCAGCGTCAGCGGCATCGAACCCCAGCAGGCGGTCGGCCGTGGCCAGGAACTCGGTGCGGGCCGCCTCGTGCAAGTCAAGCGCATCAGCAAGCCTGTTCAGCGTGTCCCGGTGCGGCCAGCGTGACCGGCTGCGCTCCAGATTGCCGATCGTGCGAACGCTGAGTCCGGACAGCTCTGCCAGTTCCTCCTGCGAAAGGCCAGCCATTCGCCGCCGAGCCCGTAGCTCGGCGGCGAATTCCTGTCCACCGTCGCCCGACACATCCTGACAACGTTTGGCAACCTCGGTAAGTGGCACCTTGCTGAGGATTGCCTGAACGTGATACAGCCCCACGGCGGCTTGCGCCGCGGGGCTGTATCGTCGCAGAGTCGGCTGTGCCGGAAGTTACTTGGTGAAGTACCAGTACTCGGGCAGCAGGGTGAACAGCGGGCTGAAGGTCACGCCGTGCAGGTTGCTGCTGACAGCCTGGACCTGGAATGGGTTGGGATTCGGCGCCCAGATGAACGGCAACTGCTCCGCACCGTACGTGGCGAACTGATCGAAGACCGCCAGGCTGCTGCTGGTATGTGTCTCGGCGATCAGCCTGTCCATCGTCGGATCGGAGTAGTTGCCGGAGTTCGACCCGGCACCAGTCTGGAAAAGCGGCTCGCCGGTCGGCTCGAAGCCCGGTCCGTCGTAGCTCCAGCCGCCGTACGCGAATACCTGCACGTTGCACTTCGGGCCCATCGGCGCACATGGCGCGGACTGGCCGATGATCGTGTTGAACGTCTGCCCTTGCAGCGTGATATCGATCCCGATCTGGGCGGCGTCGGATTTGTACACCTGCCACTCATTCGTGGCAGCGGCCAGCCCGGTTGAGTACAGGATCGTTAGCTTCAGTTGCTGGCCCGCGGTGATGCCGGTGCCGCACTTGGATGGGTCCTGGCAGGTCATAACGCCGTTGACCACCGACCAGCCGTGGCTGGTCAGCAGCGCCTTGGCCTTGGCCAGGCTGAACGGATACGGTCCCTGTCCGCTGTTCTCCTTCTCGATCGCCGGAGTCCACTGGTTCGCCGGCACCGCAGGGGCCGGCCCGGAGGTCGGCACGGCGTAGCCGCGCCAGATCGACGTGTCGATCCCCAGCTGGTCCATCGCGTACTGCAGCGCCTGCCGTATGTACAGCTGACGAACCAGATAGCCGACCTGGGGGTTGTTGAAATTCGGCTGTGCATACTCGATGCCGAAGCTGTAGAACGGCTCCAGGTAGTAGCCACTGCCTAGCGGGTTGGTGGACGGCAGCGCCGCGCCTGGCGCCTTTTCCGGCAGGTCCTGCGTCGGGATATACCCGATGTCGAGCTGCCCGGTCTTCAGTGCCGTGTACTCGGTCGAGTCAGCGGTGTAGGGCAGGAACTTGATCGCGGACAGTTGCGGCCTGGGGCTGCCCGAGTAGTCCGGGTTCGGCACCATGGTCACGTTGCCGTCGGTGTTGAAGCTAGACAGCTTCCACGGCCCGTCGACCACCGACCAGAGCGGGCTGGTCGCGTAGCCGCCGGCCTGCTTCGACTGCGCGGTCAGGAACGTGTAAACCGCTTTGCACTTGGCCCAGGCGTCCGCTGCGCTGTCGGTGGTGCAGCCTCCGCTGCCAGGCGCTGCGCCGAGCGTGGTGACGTCCCAGGCCATCGGCATCGGGTTGATCTCGGCCAGCTGGTTGTAGGTGTACCAGAGGCTGGAGTACGCCTGGTTCAGCTGGATGGTCACCTGATCGGGTCCGGTTGCCTTGTAGGACATGACGTTGTCAGGCAGCAGTCCGGTCGAGTAGGCGTACCAGTTCGTCTTCTCGGCCTTAGCCATATTCAAGAAGAACACCACGTCGTTCGCGTCGACGGTCTCGCCATCGGACCATTTCCAGCCCTTCAGGTTGACCGTGGCCGTCTTACCGCCGTTGGAGTACACCGGCTGGTCGGCAGGTGACAGCGAGTAGTTGACTGACACAGACGTATCGGTGTTGTTTCCGAACATGTAAAGCGGCCGGTACAGCAGGTACTGGAACTGCTGGTCGTTATAGACGCTTGCGTTGGTGATCGAATAGAACGGGAAGATCCAGTTGTACGTGGTATTGGGAGGCAACGCGACCGTCGCGGTGCCGCCCTTAACTGGCGTCCCCCCGCTGGGTGCCGTTTTCGGCGGGGTAGAGCCGGAACTGCAAGCCGACGCTGCCACGACGGCGACCGCTGCTACCGCTGCCAGCGAGCGCAGCGTGACCAGTCGCCGAGGGTGACGCAGCGCCCGGGACGTAGCGCTGGGCAGCCGTGAAGTTCGCATGTCGGGTAACCTCCATTACTGGCTGCGGTATTGGGGGAAATGCGCGCCTTCCGTTGCGTCCGCATTGGCGGTTGAGCTTTACTCGGGCATCGCCTTGACTCAAC
>Ga0123356_10004521_pt1 | contig 14351 bp, 13 predicted proteins | sample TergutEmb28metaG_2_FD_92546 | JGI IMG/M metagenome (GOLD analysis project Ga0123356, IMG submission 92546) | Embiratermes neotenicus P3 segment gut microbial communities from Petit-Saut dam, French Guiana - Emb289 P3 | ecosystem: Host-associated > Arthropoda: Insects > Digestive system > Gut ...
CAGTGCTGTGGTTCCTCAAGATGAGAGGAAAGAAGAAGGCCATAAAGGTCAAACGCTATTACTAAACATAATAATGGCCGGGCGGTGCCCGGCCATAATAAGTTTTTTTATAATCCATTCGTATAAGCGGACAGCATGAGATTCTCCAAGCGAACAGAGGACGTTATTGATTCCTTCATAATGAAATTGATATCTGTGTCAAAGGAAGAAGGTATGATATCGTTCGCAACAGGCCTTCCAGATAAGAGATTATTCGACACGAAAGGGATCGCAAGAGCGGCCGCGAGTGTGTTCGAGGACATCGATCACGCAAGAGATATGCTCCAATACGGAACGATAAAAGGAGTACTTCCGTTAAGGGAGAAGATAGCTGCAAGGTGCAGAAAGGAAATGAATGTGAATGTTTCAGAGGAGAACATATTCATGATAAACGGTTCGCAGGAATGTTTTGATCTCATCGGCAAGATGTTCATAGATAAAGGCGACAATATGATCGTTGACGATCCCGGATATCTTGGTGCGTTACAATCATTCTCGTTATACGGACCGAATTTTACGGGAATAAGAATGAACGCTGACGGTCCGGATACGTTACAGTTGATGAACGCATTGAAGAAGGATCCGAAACTGTACTACAGCATACCGAATCATCAGAACCCGTCCGGGATAAGTTATTCTCCGGACAGAAGAAAGGAGGTCGCGGAGATAATGTCATCATCGGAATGTATCATGGTGGAAGATGACGCATACGGAGAATTGGGATACGAAGGACGTGCCGGTCCGCCTGTACGGTCGATGACAGATAACGTGATCCTTACGGGTTCATTCTCAAAAGTGATATCGCCGGGAATGAGAGTGGGATGGATGATCGTTCCTGATGAAATGGAAGATATGACGATGAAGTGCGTGGAATCATCTTCATTACATGCGAACACGTTCTCGCAGCACGTAATGAACAGTTTCCTGGAACAGAATGATCTGGATGCATATCTCAGAAGACAGAGAAAAGAGTACAAACGAAAATGCGGACTTATGCTGGATCTTCTTGACGACACTCTGCCAAAGGAAATTGAATGGAACACCCCCAACGGAGGGATGTTCATCTGGATGAAATTAGCCGAAGGAAGAGATGCGATGAGACTGTTCGATTCTGCGCTCAAGAAAAAATTAGTGGTGATGCCTGGGCGCCCGTTCCACATAAACGGCGGAATGAATACGATACGGCTGAACTTCGCCACTGCCGGCGACGAAGAGATAAAGGAAGGAGTGAAAAGGCTGGCATCCGCATACGGCGGTCTGTTCTGAAAGGACGTACAGATAAGGATAATATCAGATGATGATATAACCGTACGATGATAATCGATTCGCACATCCACATTTGGCACAGGAACATGCTTCCTGACCTTGCGGTAAAGAATTACCTTATGCCGCTGGCCGAATTTGCAAAAGAATTGGACGGATTCTTGGATTTCGGACTGGATGATGTTGTTCCGTTCTTAGATTACGAGACGGTATTGAGCGAATACACGGAATCAATGGATGTGAACAGGATAGACAAAGCAATTGTTCTGGCTACCGATTTTGAATTGGTGAACGAAAAAAGGATGACCAACGAGGAATACATAGATTGGTTATATGATATTTGTAAATGCGATGACCGTTTCGAACCGTTCATCGGTGCCGATCCCAACCGCGGGGTGCAGGGATTGAAGATGATAGAACGGCTTGTGAAAAAATATGAGCCGAGAGGCATCAAAGTATATCCGGCGACAGGATTCTTCCCGGACGACGACAAATATTCCGAATACTGGAAACTGATAGACGACCTTGGGTTAACAGTTGTGACACACGCCGGAATGGCATTACCGCCTCTGGATGAAAAGTATTGTCATCCTTTGAACGTAACGAAAGTTGCGGAAAAGTATCCTGACATGAAGATAATAATCGCTCATCTCGGCGGGAAATTCCATAACGAATTATTCACTTTGATGGACAAATGCGATAACGTGTACACAGATTGTTCCGCGCTTCAGGGCTGGCTTCCGGCAGAGCCGGAAATGGTAATGTCAAGATTAAAGGAAACTGTCGGAAGATATCCGAAGAGAGTTGTATTCGGCACAGATTCGCCGTTATACGATACACAATATTCAACGATGCAGTTCATCCGTCTAATAAACGAAGGCGATTGGGGAACGCAGAAAATGAAAGATGATCTTTTAGGGAACAATATGGCAAGGATCCTCTAGATTAATCTAATATATCGGAGTCACGATTCACATTCGATGGAATTCGATTCGGAAGGGATATTGGGGTTGCTGACAACGAATCACATACCGGAGATAACGTTAGCAGTAGGCGGTATCATCGCCGTCATAATGACAGTATTTTATCTAAAGGATCGTAAATCCTTGATATACAAGTTATTCATGCTGATCGGATTGATATTCGGCATATTCATGGCCGTCGTTGCATTTAACGCATACACCGCAGGTGTGGCGCTGAGCATCACAACATCCGTGATAATGTACATAGCGGCATTCACGCTCATCATCAGACCGTTCAAGGAAGTTCATTTTGCCGTATTGATAGCATTGCTGACAATGGGCGTCGTGTACGTTCTGCTTGGCGGTTTAACAGGAACGATAGTAGAATTCCTGGCGGAAGGGTGGCCGCGTATAATTGTTGCGGTGATATCAGGCGCAATTGTGTATTCGTTATTGCACATGCTTGAGTCCATTGTGAAGATAATAGGCAAGATCCTGAACGCATGGCCGATCCTTTTCATATTCGGATTGGTTTGTATAGCGGAAGCGATAATGGTCACAATGGGATACGGTTCCGTGTATGATTACGTCAGACATCTCATAGAAAACAGATGAACAGTACTTTTCTATAGTACGGCGTTCATTCACGGTACATGGCAAAACTGTCTGAACTGATATCCAAGGGCGCAGAGATACGCCTTTCGAACGGAAAGAACAAGAACATTCTCATAAAGCCGTCAAAGAACGGGTGGACCACTCGAAAAGACGATCTGAACAACAAAGCGAACCGCGGAAAAACAGGTTCCGTCGTTCTGAAAGAGGATCCGGTAAGGTACATAAAGAAACTTTACGCGAACCAATACAAGATCGTATCCCCTGCGGATGTTCAATTGGATTGGAACTGACGGCGCCTAGCCCAGAACGAACCCTCTTTTAAAGGTAAAGCTTTAAATCAAAGGACGCAATCGGGATGGAGAGTGGGCCCGTGGCTTAGCCAGGATATAGCGCTGGCCTTCTAAGCCAGACGCCTCGGGTTCGAAAGTTTCCGATGGAAGAGACCGAAATTCCCGACGGGCCCGCCACGGATCACGTCACACTCAAGAAAGGAGAATACCAATGAAAAGAAGTTCACGCGCCTGGAAGAAACGCGGCAATCAGCGTTGGAAATGGCGCAAGAAGAAGATGAGAAGAAGAAAGAGAGCACAGAAGATGCGTAAGCAGTGATCGTGATTTTCACTCGGAGGTATAGGCTAACCTGGCAGACTGGCGGGCTCCAGTTATCGAGAGTGATTGAAAACGGGTTTGCTGACGGTTGATGAATAACTGGAGCGATGACTCGTTAATTTCACGGGGGGTAGCTCCCCTCGTGGTGGAAACCCGCTGACCTGGGTTCAAATCCCAGTGCCTCCACCTTACGCGATCTTCTCGCGCCCTTCGGGGCGTTCTTCTATTTATTTAGTTCGCGACTCGTGTTTAAGTATCGCATACTCCATTGAATCTATGAGAGCAAGAAGACTCGCCTCTATGACGTTCGGCGAAACGCCGACAGTTGTCCAACTGTCCTTGCCGTCAGTAGATCTTATCAGTACACGAACGGTCGCCGCGGTTGCTGCCTTCTCGTCAAGCACACGTACCTTATAATCTGTGAGCCTAACAGAATTGATGACCGGATAGAAACGCGAGAGCGCCTTTCTCAGAGCGCCGTCCAGCGCATTCACGGGACCATCGCCGTCTGATGCGGTATGTTCAATATTGCCGAACCTGTCAACAACTTTGATGATCGCTTCCGATATGATATCATTGTCACCAACCTCATCTATATGCATCCTGAAACCGACGACCTCGAACGGTTTTACGACGTTACCTTTGAATCTTTTCACAAGCAGTTCGAAACTCGCTTCCGCACCTTCGAATTGATATCCTTTTGCTTCAAGTTCCTTTATCCGTTTCAGTATCGCCTTGTTCTCTTTCTCTTCTACCGAAATGCCCAATTCCTTCAGCTTCGCGGTTATACTGGCCTTTCCGGACATATCCGATATCAGTATCCTGCGTTCGTTCCCGACGGAATCGGGAGAAGTATGCTCATATGTTCTCGGGTCGCGTGACAAAGCACTTACATGAACGCCGCCCTTGTGCGCGAACGCGCGGCGGCCTACGTAAGGTAATCCTGAATCAGGACTGACGTTGGCAGTTTCGCCGACGAATCCGCTGAGCGTTGTCAATCTTTTCATATCCATCTGACCGAGGTCATATCCCATTTTTATGAGAAGATTCGGCATCACTGAGCACAGATTTGCGTTACCGCATCTTTCTCCCAGTCCGTTTATTGTTCCCTGCACCATTCTCGCACCGCTCTCAACGGCAGCCAATGAGCACGCTACGGCGAGGTCGGAATCATTGTGGCAATGTATACCTAAGCTAACGTCGACCGAATCTTTAACGTCCTTCGTTGCCTCCGACACCTCATCAGGAAGCGAACCTCCGTTCGTGTCACACAACACTATCCATTCCGCGCCGCCTTTTACGGCAGCCTTGATGACGTCTATCGCATACGTTCTGTTGCTCTTATATCCGTCAAAGAAATGTTCGCAATCGAATATCACATTCTTTTTCTTGCTTCTCAGATATCTCACGCTGTCCTCTACCATTCTTAGGTTTTCATGAAGCGAGATCTTCAAAGCATCGGTAACGTGAAAATCCCACGTCTTTCCGAATATGCATACAGTATCCGCAAAGCAATTTGCCAGCGCTCGCAATCCTGTATCCTTTGATGCAGATATGCCATGCTTGCAGGTGCTTCCGAATGCTGTAAGCTTCGTCCTTTTTAACTTTAGTTTTTCTGCGCGTTCAAAGAATTCCTTATCGCGAGGATTGGATGACGGCCATCCGCCTTCAACATAATCGATACCGAAGGAATCCAATTTCCTCAATATCTCGATCTTATCTTCGATGGAGAACGATATTCCCTCGGTTTGCGAACCGTCACGAAGCGTAGTGTCGTAGATGAACACTCTCTCTTTCTTTTTCAATCGCATCACCGTCTTTTTTCCATCACGGCGATCAGATCGCTGAGTATGGCCGACGCAGTTTCAATTCTTCCCGCGCCCTTCCCGGAAATGGTTATCGGGCCTGCCATATCGGCGATTATCTGTGCAGTATTGAGCGTACCGGAAATGCTCAGCGGATGTCCTTTCGGTATGAGTCTCGGCGAGACCTCCAGTACAGTATCGGAAACTTCGCCGATAAGACGTATGACCATATCCTGGTCGGCGGCAAGTGCAATGGCCTCCGCATTCACAGACGCTATTCCGGTTATCGAAACGTCGGAGAACCTGACGTTCCGTTTGAACACCGAATTCGCAAGTATCACAACTTTGCATGCTGTATCGATACCTTCGATATCGTAAGACGGATCGGATTCCGCATATCCCATGTACTGTGCCTCTTTCAGCGCCTGTTCGAACGGAAGCCCGTTGTCCATACGGCCGAGGATGAAATTGCATGTACCGTTGAATATTCCGCGTATCGATCTTACTTTCTCTCCTTTCAGATCTTCACAGCAAAGATTTATTATCGGCATTGCACCGCCGACCGTTCCTTCGAATCTTATCATTGCTTTCTTCCTGTCGGCCAGTTTCTTCAGTTCTTTGAATTTCAGGGCCAGCGGACCTTTGTTCACTGTAATTACGTCCTTTCCGTGTCTGAGCGCATGCTCAATATATCTCAGACCGTCTCCGCCTGTCTGTATGTTCGTCGGGCTCGCTTCCACAAGTATGTCATACTCAACGGAGTTCAGGACATCAATGCCGTCCTTCATCTTATCGGCACCCACGGAACCGGTATCGGTCTTCCTTTTCACCAATGCGATGGGGTCAAGACCGTTCTTGTCGGCAGCGTAACTTTTTGAATCGAATGCTGCCACTATCTTAACACCGCCGTATGATGACGAGAGCATATCCGCTCTTTTGCTGAGTGCTTCTGCAAATCCCTGACCTACGGTACCGAATCCTGCGATGATGAGTCTCATTGCTCCACGCCCCTTATGTACACGATGTTCGCTTTTTTGCATGCGGACATCATGAATGCATTCATCTTCGCAAGGGATTCCTCGCTTTTGACGTTCACGGATATCATTGCAGTCCTTTCCGTGTTGGATGCGTTGGACGAATATCTGACGTCGACAGATTCAATGTCAACTGCCTTCCTTGCATTGTTCAGGATCCTTTCGATCTGTGACGGAACTATTTGGCCGATAAGTACATAATCCATCGGAAACGTTTCAACAACGGAACTTATCCTTGATATTATGATGTCCTTCTTTTTCCAGATGTTCTTGAGCATCTCGAGAGCATCGGAAGAGGTAACTTCGAATGTGATGTTCACACCTATGCGCCCGTTCATCACGCTGTCGCGGTTGTGTACCACACCGACGATGTTACCGTCCACTAATGATATTGGTTCCAGGGATCCAACAAGCTGTCCCGGAAGGTCCTTCACAAAGATATCGGCGTTGACCATCATAGCATTCACTTTTATACAGGTACATAGACCGCTCTTTTTATTATACTTTATTCTTAACACGGGACAATAAAAAGCGCCGAGAGGGAGATTTGAACTCCCGAGGCGGAGACCGCCACGAGCTTTCCAGGCTCGCGCCTTACCGGGCTGGGCCATCTCGGCTCCTGTGGCACACATTAATCACATATTATATAACTTCCTATTCTCCGTTTGTAAAAGAAGGTATACGTTCTGTGTGTGTTCGAAGAGCGCAATCTTTTATTTACGTCGCGTTATATCAAACCGTATGGCATCAATTCTTCCGGATATCACAGAGAATGACGTTAAGGCATTAACGGAAAGGATACGCAACGCCGTGAAGGCAACAGGCCGTAAAGGAGTTGTCATAGGCCTGAGCGGAGGCATTGATTCAGCAGTGGTCGCCAAACTGTGCGTCAACGCTTTAGGATCAAAGAATGTGATGTGCGTGTTCATGCCGTCCGGTGCAACGCCCTCCGAAGATCGTAAAGCAACGAAAGAACTATGCGCCGGATGGAATGCCGAATATGTGATACGGGATATTCAGCCTGCGATCGATGCACTAACTGCAGCGCCTGATATGAATACACCGCTAAGCGTCGGTAACATGACCGCCAGGTGCAGGATGGCGGTGTTGTACAACATAGCTAATGAGAACAAAAGACTGGTCGCCGGAACAACGAACAGAAGCGAATACATGATAGGATATTTCACAAAATTCGGCGACGGAGCATGCGACATATCACCATTGTCGGGACATTACAAGACACAGGTCAGACAGATCGCGAAGATGCTGAACATTCCCGATAAAATAATAAAGAAAACACCGTCCGCGAACCTTTGGGAAGGTCAGACGGATGAAGGCGAGATAGGAATATCGTATGATATATTGGATCCGATCCTGTACATGGCGGAAAAGGGCAGAACGGATAAGGAAATATCTGATGCCGCGGGAGCATCCGAAGAAATGATAATCTCAGTAAGAAGGATGATCTCCGTCAGCGACCATAAACGCAGAATGCCGATACAGCCTTGAGACGAATATCTGGTGCTCAGCGGAAATATCAGAAAGTTTATTAACAAAAGCGTGTTCGGTTGGTCTGCGCTCCTGTGGTGTAGCGGCCAATCATGAGGCCCTCTCGAGGCCTCGACCCGGGTTCAAATCCCGGCGGGAGCACCAATTGTTCCTCGCGCTTTCATATTCCTGCAGTTCTTCTTCTCTTCGAAACGGCCATAGATAATATCACAGTTACGGCCAGTACAGACATTATAACGATCAGTGATGTGAGCACCGGGATAGGATAATAATGGGAAACGATCATCTTGATGCCTATGAACGCCAGTATCACTCCCAATCCGTATTTCAGATATATGAGTGATGAGACCGCCCCTCTTAACGCGAAGTATATCGATCTCAATCCGAGTATTGCGAAAACGTTTGACGAATACACAATGAACGTGTTAGTTGTTATGGACAGCACCGCAGGTATGGAATCGAATGCGAACACAAGGTCAGTAAGTTCAATGACGATCACAACAAGCAAAAGAGGGGTGGCCATCCTTACACCGTTCTTAACAGTGAAAAATCTATCTCCATCGTAATCATCCGATACTTTCATGAATCTTCGGCATCCGCGGACCATGATGTTCTTTTCGAAGGATGTTCCATCCTCACTTTTCTTTATGACAGTTCTGATAGCAGTGAATATCAGTACTGCGCCGAACACGTATATCATAAAGTCAAATCTTTCCAATAATTGGACACCGGCGAATATGAACAGAAGGCGGAACACCAGTGCTCCGATTATGCCGTAGAAGAGTGCCTTGTGCTGATATTCCCTCGGCACCTGGAAGTATGAGAAAATAATAATGAAAACAAAGAGATTGTCAATGCTCATCATCTCTTCAACGAGATACGCAGCGTAGTATTCCGTCGTCGTATCTATTCCGTACACCGCATAGATAAGTATACCGAACGAAAGGCCGACGGATATCCAGAATGCGGAAAGGGCACAAGCCTTCTTCAGGCTCACGTCCTCTTTTTTTCGATTTATCACACCCAGATCAAGTATTAAAAGTGACAGGACAAGAACGATGAATATTATCCACATTACTTCGTTCTCTATCATCGCACCGTGTTCGTCAATGCTGTTCACGATAAAAAGTTTCACCCTGAAAGGGTGTTACGGGTGTGTATTTTACACAAAAACGGTAACATGTTCTGAGTGAAACTTTTATCAATGTGTATCTCCCTATACCCTATGGATGGGATAGCATGGGTAATGCAAGTACTAGCAGAGCCTCTAAGGGAAAGGGAGTTTTTGGAGGGTTGTTCAGACGGGTCACCGGACATGCGCCGGATGCCGAAAGGACGGCTCCCAGAACAGGTATCGATATAAAGGACAGGTTCTCCGCGCTCGCTTCGCCGACGGACGGAATGACGCAGAGAACGCTTGACGAGATATCATTTCCCGATCAAGAGAATGATGTGAAGGTCATACACACAAGTGCGGCGAGGACGTCCGGTTCCGTAAGATTTTCCGATATGGTAAGCGATCATTCATCAGCAGCGGAAGATAATTTCAACGGAAGGATAACTTTTGACGACGAGGATGAAGACGATACACCGTCGGGAACGCCGCACCGAACGTTCGACGAGATCACAACTGACGCGAACAGCGACGGCGGATATTACATACCTGATGTTGTAGTAGTAACAGAAAACAAAGAGACCCAGATAGTATATCCTGAAACTATTTTGCATGATGTTCCTGTTTCAGAAGTATGTGAAGAGATACAGGCGGAAGAGACGGCGATCGAAAAAGAGGCAGTTGCGGAGGTCGCATCGGTATGTGAGATACCGGACGACGATTACGACGGAGGATACGATTTCCTTCCGAGACGGAACACCGTACCGAGAATGCGGTCCGATGTCTGCGAACCTGAAGAACCGGTATGTGAGGTCGCAACACCCGTGGTCGAAGAGAAGAAAAGCACATTGCTGGCGGAAAGATTGAGAGCAAGACAGACGACACGCGTTCAGGAAACGAAGCCCCGCGAGACAGAAGTGGATGGTCCGATGCAGCATGAGGGGATAACAAGGACCTCCCTTTTGGACAAGTTGTCACGTGAGGAGATATCCGGAGCGAGCATATCGGAGATATTACACACCAACGTTCACATAGAAGAGAGTGAAAAAGAAGTGTTCGTTAACTCCGTAATAGAGGAATGCGACGCGATCACCGATAATATCACGGACGTTGAGAACATCGTTGCAGAAGACATTGTCGCAGATAATGTATTTGCAGAGGAGATCATTGCGGAAGAGGACATTGTCATAGATGATGTACTTGCAGAGGAGATCGTTGCAGAGGAGATCGTTGCGGACGACATACTTGCGATCACCACAGAGGAAGAAATCCTCATGGACGACGACATCGACACAGGAACAGAAGAAATTCTCATGGATGTTGAGAACATCGTTGCGGAAGAGGACATTGTCATAGATGACGTACTTGCAGAGGAGATCATCGCGATATCCATCCCTGATGTGATGGATGATATCGTCTGCGAGGTTCCGGAAGGATCGACATATGCAGAAACAGAGGACATCGTAACAGAATGTCCTGCAGAAGCGGAGATAATTCACGAAGAGATGATCTTCGATGAGAAAGATATCAGGGACGATGAGGATTCTGCGTCAGTACCGTTCGATCAATTCTCTGAGATCGAGATATACGATCCGATGGACGACATCGGTAACAACTCACCGGAAGCAGACATCACAACAGAGGATCATGGTGTTGTTGACATCAAAGAACAGATGGGATACGACCAGTTCGCCGATATTGAGATATACGACCCGATGAACGATACGGAAATTTACGATCCTATGAACGATGCCGATGACGATACGTTCCGTGCGGATGAGGATATGCGTATTGACAACGCAGAATCTGCGTTGCGGGATGCGATCGACGATGTGGCATCAGCGGAAATGTGCACAGAGGTCTGCGAAACGATACACGCACCTGACGTTGAGATGCCGGAAGCATCGGCAGAGGCTGACACAATGCCGCTTTTACTGAGTATGGCCGAAGCGGAAGCACCCGCGATACAGGAGACACATGCTGAAGAAGATATGATGGCAGAGGACATAACAGCAGAAGATGCGGCATTGAACATACATATGGCATTCATATCGGAAGAAAGTGTATCGCCGTCATCGGAAGTGACATTCGTCTGGGGTCAGTACTGATAACAAAGCATTAACAATGCGGAAGGACGATCACATCGGATAGAACACATGCAGGAGCATGACAACAATAGATACACCTATAGCGAGTCCCACCACTATTTTGGGAGATATCTTCAATGCCTTATCGTTCTCGGTATCGAAGTATCTGACGAGACCTGCCTGCTGCTGTATACCGCTGCCTTCTTTCTTCGCCATGATGAATCTCAATCGTGCATCCGTATAAAAACCTTATTGGTATTTTTCCATTTGTTCCGTTATCGGAAAGTCATCACATCCAGAACAAGAAGCGATAAATACGGATCGGACGTTCTATCTCAGAGATGAAAAAATGAGCGAAGTACCGATATGTCAGAGCTGCGGAATGCCGCTGGAGACAGAGGAAATGAAAGGAACGGAAAAGAATGGCCGTCGTTCCGCTGATTATTGTGTGTATTGCTACGCCGACGGTTCTTTCACAAAGGAAATGACAATGGAAGATATGATAATGTCAAACATACAATTCCTTGATCAATGGATCGAAAGCTCCGGAGTAAAGATGACAGAGGACGAAGCGATAGCCGAACTCAAAAAGTATCTGCCAACTCTGAAAAGATGGAAATGATCCATCATTGTTTCAAAAGAACGTGATAGTGTCTTGTCAGTGAACCGTGTACTTTCTGAGCATGAACATCCTCTTTGGTCATGATGTTTGTTTGTAATTCGTACGGAAGAACAACGACCGCTCTTCCGTTAGATCTCAAACATCTGTTGATCGAAGGTATCGAACGTTCATGGATATTTTTTGCATTCTCGCCGGCTGTGTGCGTCGACCTTCCGTATGGGGGGTCTGTGACGATCGCATCCACATCGGTAAATCTGTCGCCTATGTCACCGATGTCCAGAACATCGCTGTCATACAGTTTTAAATTATAATGATCCATATTTTCCATACAGCCGACGATCATTCTCTCATCGATATCGGATATCGCAACTTTCATACCCATCGAAGCGGCCTCTATCGCGATACCTCCGGTACCGCAGAAAGGATCCAGAACGATCCCGCCTTTTCTTACAGACGTTAAATTCACGCATGCGCGTGCGAACTTCGGGTGCAGCGATATCGGCGAGAAGAAAGGACGTTCGCTTACCTTTCTTTTCTCGAATGCCGTTCTGTTTATGGATGCGTCACATACGAACACATGAATTTTGTCGGAAATGAATAATCTCGCATCGACATCAGGAGAATCCAACGAAACATCGTTCTTCTCCGAATGTATCCGTCCGAATTTTTTTACGAGGTCTTGTGTATTGATATTTGGCATCATACCCTCATATCTCCGTGCACGAACTGCGAACGTCCCCTCCGGAATTGTTACCCTTTCGAATGCAGTATCGTCAGCATCGAACGAACCCAGATACATTCCGGCCTTTTGAGTGAGAGCGATCCTTTCTGTAACGTTCTCGAATATGCGGTCATCGAACTCCGCGATGACGTATCCGGGACCTTTGTTGAACGTGACAAAATCATTTCGATCCGATTCGGCCTTTATGCATGCGTACGCTTCGGCCGCAGGCATCGTCGGATGTTCTCCGGAAAGTTCGAAAAAGTATTTTGTCATTCGTTGTTCTCCTGTGATCGAAGCATTCATTTCGTTTTATGGCGCACCTTTACCGCAATGCCTCTCTTGAGGTCTTCCATCTCCGATCCGGACATCATCGCGACGCCTGCGGCCTTCAGGATACCGTTGCACAAAACGACGACCTCATCGCCCATTCTGATATTGTGATCCGCTTTCAGTACACCGATCGCAAAAACATTTCCCTTAATTTCGAAATCCGCCATTTCCACAATGTTCTTATTTACCTTCATCAACAGTTCCGCGCCTTCTATCGTGAGCGATATCATCCCTCTTTCAGGCGTCAGCATTCCCAATTGCTGTTTTCCGCGATTCATTTTCCAGTAAGGGAAATTTCCTGTAACGGATGTTCCTTCCATCAAAGCATCGGCAACATCCTTTCCGAACTGGAATCGCAGAACAGAACGTACGTTCTCTGTCCTTTCAGTATGGTAGCCGCATTTCTCCATTCCTGCGGATGCGTCACGTATAGCGTTATCCAGATTGTTCAATGACATCGGAGATGTCGGGTCACCGACGCATGTTTCCGTAAGATCCGTAAGTTCCCTTATTATCTCTGTCGTTTCGCCGAGATGAGAAATGACCGTGTCGTAACCAAATTCAAGCAATTTTGATAACATTCTGCGTATCATCTCTTTTTCCTGACATTTCCATTCTCCCGTCACGGGTATATCGTACGATGATGCGGGAAAGAAAACATCAAGTTCTCGCGGCACAATGCCCAATGGGGACGTCACGATGACCTCGTGCACGAGCACATCATGATCGCCCGTATGTATGGCGGAAGCGAACGCACGGTGTGTTTTTGACGTATGGTACGGTTTTTTCGCCGAACACGGAAGAAGTACAAGTATGCGTTTATGTGAAGGAGGTACGTAACGTTCATCCATCATCCGTCTGAAACGTTCGTTCTCCGGCCTCAGTAAGGATTGAGTTGTGTTGCATGAAAACCTCTTTCCCACGGTGCCGCACACCTCTTCCTGATATTCGTATCCGATGCGGTCGAATATCCTTAATGCGGCGACATTTGCAGGTGACGATACTCTTTGATCAACGAGTTCCCGCAGCCGTCCGGCGGATGTGAACATCATTACTTTTGAGCATTCTTCTTTTATTGCAATTCTGTTCCGTTCGGAAACATCGTCCCGAACAAGTATCTCCCCTTCGGGAAGATACAGCATTCCCATCTTTCCCGAAGATGCCGGAAGGGCATCATCAAAGAGATCAACACCCAAATATGCCAGTAATGCAATATTTGAAGGATCCGCAAGACCAGGGGTGAAGAGAAGAACATCATGCCCGATAAGTTCCCTGATGCGTATGATGTTATTGACCATCATCCGGGCATCCTTCCTCAGTTCGAACGCATTTGATACGATCGCGATCTCAGTTCCTTCCGGTATCACGGTATCATCGCTCAGCGGAAGTCTCATTACACAAACATTTCCGTCGCCGATAACTTCGCTGCAAACGTTCGAGGATGCTGTCGTTCTCAATCCGCGGTCAATTCTGATATGTTTATTTCCGATCGCGAATGTCCTTGCATTTCCCTCCGTGTATATGCGCACAGCATCGGAAGTATCATCGTTGTCACGCACACTGATGACCGCAGGTGTTCTTATTACGGCATCATTTGAAACGAACTCGCATACACGTCCTCTCTGCGACCGCGCAAGG
>Ga0123356_10004522_pt1 | contig 14351 bp, 15 predicted proteins | sample TergutEmb28metaG_2_FD_92546 | JGI IMG/M metagenome (GOLD analysis project Ga0123356, IMG submission 92546) | Embiratermes neotenicus P3 segment gut microbial communities from Petit-Saut dam, French Guiana - Emb289 P3 | ecosystem: Host-associated > Arthropoda: Insects > Digestive system > Gut ...
GAAATGAAGACCCGCCGTTTGCGTGAATTATCGGAAACTGATATACTTAAAATAGCCGATGCGTTCACTGACTTTGACGAGGGAACGCTCAAAGATGTACAGGGTTTCTGTGCCGCTGTCGATACTGCCGAAATCGCAAAACATGATTTCATCCTCACTCCCGGACGCTATGTGGGAATTGAAGAACAAGAGGACGACGGCGAACCTTTTGAGGAAAAGATGGCACGATTGACGGGTGAATTGTCGGGGTTGTGGGCAGAATCGCACAGGCTTGAAGATGAAATTAAAAAAAGATTGGGGGCGATTGGGTATGAAATCTAATGAAAATAGTTTAGTGCCAAACGATAATATTGCCATTTTTGAGGAAATAATTGCTATTATTGAACGTTCGCGTGAGAACGCTTTCCGTGCTGTAAACCGTGAACTAATCACGATGTATTGGGAAATCGGGAGATATATCAGCGAAAAAGGCAAAATTGATAAATGGGGAAAATCCATTGTTAAAGAGTTTTCAAGTTTTGTTCAACTGCGCTATGAAGGTATAACGGGCTTTTCGCCACAAAATATTTGGCGAATGAAGCAGTTTTACGAAACTTATGCCAAAAACGAAAAACTCTCACCACTGGTGAGAGAAATTAGCTGGTCGAATAATTTATTGATTATGGTGGCAGCAAAAACAGATGAGGAACGGGAATTCTACTTGTTACTCTCATCGAAAAATAACTATTCCAAACGTGAGTTGGAAAGACAAATTGACAGCAGTTTATATGAACGCACTATGATTTCCAATGAGAAAAATCAACTTTTCATATCAAAAAGTACAGGTTTGACTGCGCTGAGAGATAGTTATGTCCTCGAATTTCTTGATATTCCCGAAAAACACAAAGAAAAAGAGCTCCGCAAGGCTATCATTACTAATTTGAGTAAGTTTATTCTTGAATTCGGAAAGGATTTTACACTCGTTGCCGAAGAATACCGTGTTCAAGTAGGCAACACTGATTTCAAAATCGACTTATTGTTTTATAACCGCGAACTTCATTGCATGGTTGCGATTGAATTAAAAATTGGACGTTTTAAGCCGGAACACTTGGGTCAACTTGAATTCTACCTTGAAGCTCTTGACCGTAATGTGAAAAAGCCAAAGGAGAATCCGAGCGTGGGTTTAATCCTATGTGCAAGAAAAGACGATGAAGTAGTGGAATACGCTTTGAGCCGTAGTATGTCACCTGCGTTGATTGCCGAATACAACACCCATCTTCCAGAGAAAGCGATACTTGCTAATAAACTCCGTGAATTGCGAGAATTAGCGGAATCAAACGGGTTATCAGACGACGACGAGGGTGAAGATTAAAATTAAACCGTAAAGGAATACTTGATAGTTGAAAAACTCGCAACAGTGTTGCGAGAAATAAAACTCTCGCCACTGGTGAGAGAAATTTACAATGACAGGAGTAAATCATGAATAATTTAGAGAAAATTAGCGATATATGGGACGTAGCCAGTTTTATTGGTAAAGCTCTGCACGGGATTGCGACCAATCGTCCATTTAATGATAATGATGCTAAAGATGCCATTGAAACAATAACCGCTGTTGCAAAATTAGGCACAGATTATATTGTTGACAGCAACGATGAAAGCAAGGATTTGAGAGAGTTTTTTAATATTATATCTGATGTAGGCAAGAGCGGTATTGAAATGGTAAGCTCTGATAATGGGGGTAGTGAATGGTAAAATTAGGTGATGTATGCGAAATAAAACACGGCTATGCCTTTAAGGGTAAGTTCTTTTCTGATGAACCAACAAATTATTTATTATTAACTCCCGGAAACTTTGCAATAGGTGGCGGGTTTCAAGAAAAGCCAAAATATTACAGTGGAGAAATCCTTGAAAACTATGTGTTAAATAAAGAAGATTTAATTGTTACTATGACAGATTTAAGCAAACAGGGTGATACTTTAGGGTATTCTGCTCTTGTTCCGCTTGATAATAAATACTTGCATAATCAAAGGATAGGTTTAGTGTCGATTACAGATTCGTGTGTCTTAAAAGACTATATTTATTGGTTAATGCGAACACGAGATTATCAGAAATATATTGTAAATCACGCATCAGGTAGTACAGTTAAACATACCTCGCCTAAATCTATATTATCATATGAGTTTGACCTCCCCGACCTCGAAACCCAACGCACTATCGCTGCTACGCTTTCCGCTCTTGACGATAAAATCGCTGTTAATACGAAGATAAATCATAATTTAGAGTATATGGCACAGGTGATTTTCAAGTCGTGGTTTGTGGATTTTGAGCCGTGGGGTGGGGTTATGCCGGATGACTGGTGTATAAAAAAGATAGGAGATTTATGCCAAAGTATATCCAAGACACATTCTCGCAAAAAAGACGAATTAATTTTCCTTAACACCGGCGATATTGACCGTGGCTTATTTTTACATTCAACATATAGGACTGTATGCGATATGCCCGGACAAGCAAAAAAATCCATTGCAAAAAACGATATTCTATATAGTGAGATACGTCCGATTAATAAACATTATGCCTATGTTTCGTTCGAAGCGGAGGATTACGTGGTATCAACAAAACTTATGGTTATAAGAACGACAGGCATTGATAGTAGGCGATTATATCAATATCTTACATCTGACGATGTTATAGCAGAATTACAAGTTGAAGCCGAATCACGCTCGGGAACCTTTCCGCAAATACGCTTTGAAAATATTCAAAACTTAGAAATTATTATGGCTACACCTAAAATTGAAAATCAATTTTCTACAATACTACATAGCATATATAATACTATTGATATAAATAATGCTGATTCTACTCAACTTATGGTATTGCGCGATAACTTGTTGCCAAAGTTGATGTCGGGAGAGCTATCCATTAGCGGTTAGTTCGCCATTCATAAGTCGCGGAAGTAATGTATCACGAGTTTCTGCGAGATATTTATTTTCATCATTGTTAGTGTGAATTTGTACAAACAACGGAGCAACAGTTTTTTCAAAATTTGATAACTCGCTTTCTGTCGGTATAATAAGAGATAATTCATTGAGAATTTTTGTCGTCATACTTGGGACGGCAGACCCCGCATCCATCGAAGCCAAATCATTTGTGCGCACGAAAAAATATACAAATTTCGCTACATTTGGATGTTTCATTTCCGTGTAAAACATTGTGTCCACCGACCAAAAAGGTTTATTAACATATATAACGTTATTCAATGTTCCTTTTCGCGGGATTAAAACCGATTCGCCGTTGTATAAAGCTGTGTCGGCGAAACGCATAATCCCCCCCGAACCGTATACAGGGATAGAGCCATCGGCAAGTTTCTTATGGTCTTTACCGTATTTTACTGTTATGAGTTCTGAAAGTGTACCCTCTTGCCCCGAACCATAAAGATTATCAAAAACCGCCCTCGCCATCTGCTCTAAATTATGATTTAACACTTGAAGATAGGAGAAAATCAATGCTAACCACAGATTCAGATATAGAAGTAATTGTACACGATAATGATTTACCACTTATTGGCAAATACATTGATGTTTTTCTCCGCAATCAAAGAACTGCTGAAATTGAAAGCGATAATCGAGGATTATTTTATCGTGGGCAATCCGATATTAATTACCTTTTAATGCCAAGTGTTTTTAGAAACGGATTATTGACAAAGGAACATATCCTCATACAGCAGTTGTTGCTAAAATCACCGGACGATTTCAACAACAACGATAACGACATTGAACGTCTGATAAAAATGCAACATTATGGCTTACCGACAAGATTATTAGACGTAACCACTAATCCATTAGTTGCACTATTCTTTGCTTGCAACGAAAACGCCGACAAAGACGGAGAAATAATCGTATTTTATGATTATATGGAACACCCTAACGCAATTTATGCACGATGTTTAGTAGCGTTATCAGAGTACGCCTCCGATTCAGAAAGAGATATAATCAGCCTTTTCACCGTTAAGGGTATTATGAATGTAAATCTTGGTGAATTGAGTAAAAGAGCATATATTCTAATCGAAGTTCCGCGAAATAATGAACGTATAAGACGGCAACACGGCGCCTTCGTGGTGGTGGGACTTCACGGTAGAGAGTATGGCAATCCTTTTCAAAAAGAGAAGTTCGACTTAAAACCTCTTTTAGTCAGAGATTTCGATGATGGTGTGGAGCGTTCAATAGTGATTCCAAAAGATGAAAAAGCTCAGTTATTAAAAGAACTTGATGTACTCGGAATAAACCGTGCGTTCCTTTTCCCGGAGTTAGAACATCAAGCAGCACATATTCGAGATAAATATGTGGAAATATGAAAACTCTTAAAAACATCAACACACACTATTCGACATCATTTATTGTAACTAATTGCATGAATACATTAATTATGATATTCAAAAACAAGTTGTTGTGAAGCTGATGTCTCAGAAAGTGAAATGGGAAAGGAAAAAATATGCCAGACGAAAAAAGAATAAAAAGCAAAAAAAAGAATAAAAACGAAATAGAGGATAATAAGCCATCTACGTTTTTATCTTTTATAAAAAAATGGGAAATATCCGACCCTATGGCGTTTATCGGTTTTGTTATGACAAGGTTATGGTTTTTAGGTGTTTTTATTTATCTATCGATATTCGTAACAAAATACTGGGATAAGTGTATCACATTTACGTGTGTTGATGCACAAATGAATGTCAACTTGAATATTACTGGATATAACATATTGTTTATAGTATTTATAATCATGTTAATTCTTCCATTAATTAAAACAATAAAAATATCACCTTCTGGTATAGAGGCTTCGAAAAACGAATCAACAAATGCAATTTTCACCAGAAAAGCTGATGATTCTGTTGCAAAAGCAATTGCTCCGATAACAAAAGACGATATTGAACAAATTATGAATAATTATAAAAAGGCAATAGGAGGGAACAATGATGAGAAATAACCTTGCTTATGATTCTATAAATGAAGTCGTTCAAAACGGCATTGAATTATCAAGAAGCAATTATAATAGTTTTAGTGAAGAACAATTTAAGATTTGGTTTGATTATTCAACAAGAGTGCTTGATATGCTCTCAGGGACAGTATACGGTAGAACACCGAGGTATATTGAACCGTCAATTCAAATAAATTATTTAAGATTGTCAATTCAATTGATGAACCCTAATATACCTGCTATACAAAAATTAATAGCTTGTTTAGATTATTTAATTGAGGTTTTAAAATATATAAAATAAGGAGTCCTCCATGACTTTCACCGAAGCCAACTACGAAAACGCCGTAATCGAAATATTCCGTGACACTCTCGGCTACACCCATATTTACGCTCCCGACCTCGGACAGCGGGATTATTCCGATGTGTTGTACACGGACGAGCTTCTCCCTGCCCTAAGCCGAATCAACCCGAAACTGCCGGAAACCGCCATTTCCGAAGCGGTTTATAAACTGCGGAATTTTGACGGCGGTTCAATGGTGCAGAAAAACAAGCAGTTTATGAAGTATCTTCAAGGTGGTGTGGAGGTAAACTATTTCGATGACGGCGAGGAAAAATCGGGATTGGCAAAACTTGTTGACTATGATAATGTCGGACGTAATTCGTTTTTAATAGCTAATCAATGGACAATTACTGAGAACAGCGAACGCCGCCCCGATGTTATTCTGTTCTTGAACGGACTGCCTGTTGTTGTATTCGAGTTGAAATCACCGTCACGGGAAGAAACCGATGCAAGCGAAGCATACTTGCAACTACGGAATTATATGCAAGAAATCCCTACTCTTTTTATTTATAACGCATTTCTTATAATCAGTGATTTACACACTAACAGAGCGGGAACAATCACGGCAGACGAAGACCGTTTTATGGAATGGAAAACCAAGGACGGCAATTATGAAAGCACACAATTTGCAGATTTTAATACGTTTTTTGAGGGAACGTTCGATAAAGCACGACTGCTCGATATAATCAAGAATTTTATATGTTTTTCAGAAGATGCAAAAATTCTCGGAGCATATCACCAGTATTTCGCCGTGCGAAAAGCTGTTGCATCTACCGCACAGGCGACCACGACGGACGGCAGAGGCGGTGTTTTCTGGCATACACAGGGTAGCGGTAAGTCACTGTCTATGGTGTTTTATGTTGGGTTATTACAAGAGGCGTTAAATTCGCCGACAATCGTGGTTTTAACTGACAGAAATGACCTTGACGAGCAGTTATTCGGGCAGTTTTGTAAATGCACAGATTTTCTGCGGCAACTTCCCGAACAAGCCGAAAGTCGCTCACACCTTAAAGAATTACTCGCAGGGCGACAAGCAAACGGGATAATCTTTACAACTGCACAGAAATTTGAGGAATCTACCGAAACCCTATCAGACCGTAGAAATATAATCGTCATGGCTGATGAAGCACACCGCAGTCAATTTGTCGATGAAAAAGTAAGCAGTGAGGGTAAAATTCAAAAATCTTTCGGACTTATTATCCGTGAAAGTCTGCCCAACGCTACATATATCGGTTTTACGGGAACGCCGATTTCGAGTAAAGACCGCTCTACAATTGAGGTTTTCGGTAATTACATCGACATATATGATATGACACAGGCTGTCGAAGACGGTGCAACCCGTCCTGTTTACTACGAAAGCCGTGTTATTCATCTTAAACTTGATGACGACATTCTGCGATTGATTGATGCCGAGTATGACTTAATGGCTCAAAATGCCGAAGAATATGCGATAGAAAAAAGCAAAAAAGAACTTGGCAAAATGGAATCCATTCTCGGCGCAGAACAAACTGTAACTGCGTTGTGTGAAGATATAATCAAACATTATGAGGAACGGCAACACGAACTCACCGGAAAGGCTATGATTGTTGCATATTCCCGTAAAGTTGCAATGGCGATTTATGAAAAATTGCTTGAAATGCGCCCGAACTGGAACGAAAAAGTCGGTGTGGTTATGACTGAGAGCAACAATGACCCGGAGGAATGGCGAAAATTTATAGGAAATAAACGCCGCCGTGAAGAACTTGCAAAGAATTTCAAAGATAACGATAATCCCATGAAAATCGCTATTGTTGTAGATATGTGGCTCACTGGATTTGATGTACCGAGCCTTGCGACGATGTATGTTTATAAGCCGATGTCCGGTCACAATCTTATGCAGGCAATCGCCTGTGTTAATCGTGTTTATAAGGAAAAAGAGGGCGGTTTAGTTGTTGATTACGTCGGAATCGCTTCTGCATTGAAAAAAGCAATGAATGACTTCACCAAGCGGGATAAAGATAATTATGGCGAACAAGACATCGCCAAGACTGCACTTCCGAAATTCATAGAAAAATTGGAAGTCTGCCGTTCGTTATTGTATGGATTTGATTATTCTGCATTTATGACCACCATGAGCGACCTTAAACGTGTAAATGCGATAAAAGGCGGATTAAACTTCCTATCTGCACAGGACAAAGAAAAGGAGCGCGAATCATTCATCAAAGAAGCGATGCTCCTACGCCAAGCCTTGTCACTCTGTCGTTCCCTGCTTAATTCCGAGCAAAGACTTGAAGCGGCTTATTTCGAGGCAGTGCGTACACTCCTAACACGCATTACAAGAAGCGGTAAACCATTATCGTTGAAAGAAATAAATGCACAAATCAACGAACTTTTGAAAGCGAGTATTCAAAGCGAGGGTGTTATAAACTTATTCGCTGATATTGATACAGGTTTTTCACTGTTTGACCCGAAATTTCTTGATGAAATCAGCAAAATGAAAGAGCGTAACATAGCTGTCGAACTCTTGAAAAAGTTACTCGCCGAACAGGTTTCAACATATAAAAGAACCAATTTAGTTAAATCCGAGAAATTTTCTGAGAGGTTGCAACAGTGTATGAAATCATATATTAACGGCTTGATTACTAACGAGGAAGTTATTACCGAACTTATGAAGATGGCACAGGAAATGGCAAGGGCGCAAGCAGAAGGAGATGCACTTGGCTTGACAGACGAGGAATCGGCTTTCTATGATGCGTTGACAAAGCCTCAAGCCGTCAAGGATTTCTACGAGAACGATGTATTATTGGAACTCACACGGGAATTAACCGAAACGCTTCGTAATAATCGTACTATTGATTGGCAGAAGAAAGAATCCGCTCGTGCCGGTATGCGGTCAATGGTTAAGCGTTTGTTGAAAAAATATAAATATCCGCCGGAGGGTGTGGAAGATGCGTTAAATACTGTCATCGGGCAGTGTGAAATGTGGACGGATAGTTAAAGGAAAGGAATTTTAAATGAAAATCACTAATGTAAAAATAAACAATTATAAATCCATCGGCGACGAAATGAACAACTTAAAAATTGAAAATGATGTTACTGTATTAGTCGGAAAAAACGAATCGGGAAAAAGTAATGTTTTAGAGTCAATAGGCAAATTGAAACTTCGTCGACCGCTTGATACCAGTTATTTAAGTTGTTCTAATAGAGAGCAAAAAGGTGCTGTGTCCATTGTTATAACAATGAGTTATACTCCTGATGAGCTGTTAAAACATCAATTCAATGACGAAGTAACTATTTTTACATTTAATAATGTGAAAACCGTTTCCTTTACGGGAGGATTGAGCAATTCAATAAATTCAAATATTAAATTAAACGAATATATAAATTTTCTCAAAAAAAGCATGGATGAGGATGTCTGCGGTTTTGATACAGGAAAACTTGCACATATAACAAAATGTCTGTCATCATTAGATAATATTGACAGTATAATATTTGACGATTATCTTAATGCGCTTAAACACATCTATGAATGGGTTAAAGCATCAAAATATGATGAAAAGTCAGATATATTAGATATATTAGTTTTTATAAAAGATGAAATATCTAAGTATTACAATATTATTCCTCGAATTTATTACAGGAATGTAGATGCGCAGTTAAAAGACGTATATGCATTGAACACTATCAAGGAAATTCTTCCTACCGAAGACATTTTCTCTATGATGCTTATGGCTGCGAAAATCTCTGATGATGAAATATTACAAGCTTTTGAGCAATCAAATGAAGGAGCAAGGCAAACCATAAGAAAGAAAATCAAGAAAAATATAAAAACTTACATTGAAATACCATTTAATGATTTTTACAATCAAGAAAAAATAGAAATGGACGTTGAGTTTGACAGTAAAATATTCAAAATATTTATCAATACCGACGATAAGGCAATGAACCTTTCTGAAAGGAGCAATGGATTGAAGTGGTATTTCAGTTTATTTATAGATGCAGTTTCTCGAAATATGAATAATGAACCTGTCGTTTATTTACTCGATGAACCCGGTGTTTTTCTCCATGTAAATGCCCAACGAGAATTATTAACTCTCTTTTCAGAACTTGCAAAGAAGAATAGCCAAATTATATATACGACACATTCCCCATCAATGATAAATGCAGATAATCTGTTAAGTGTTAGAGCTATTGAAAAGAACGAAAAAGGAAACACAAAAATATTTAACTGCATTTGGAATCAAGAACTTAATAAAACATCTAAAATGGAAACATTATCGCCGTTAATTCAAGTCATAGGTGCAGATTTAAAATATAATATTGGACCACAACCTAATAAACTTAATATCGTTACTGAGGGAATTACAGATTATATATACATAAAGACTATGTTTGAATATTTTGGGGTTAACGATGAAACTGCACCTTATATTTTACCTTCCTCTGGTGTCGATAATATTAATAGAGTCGCTTCTATACTTCTCGGATGGGGATATGAATTTAAGCTGATATTAGACCATGATGTTCAAGGTTATAATGAATGTCAAAAACTAATTAAAAATTTGTGGTTAAGTATTGACAGTGAGATTTTCTTTATAAACGGAAAGAAACCCAACCAAAAATCAGATGTGCAAGACGAAAATGCAGAAACTATTGAATCTTTAATCTCACAAGAAGATACAATCAAATTCGTTAATCAATTTGACGGAACGAGTGATACTAAAGCTTTATTAGCGAAAGAGTTTCACGATAAAGTAATTTCAAATGAAATTTTACTTTCAGAAGAAACAATTAATAACTTTAAAAAACTATTTATTAATATTGGCATAAATCTATAATTCTGCTAAAAAACCACCGTGTCTGATTTTCGAACACGGAACAACCTCTAAAAGAGGGCAAAAACTCCGCCTGCGGGCGGGGTTGCCTGTCTGAAAAAAGAAAAAAGAGGGCGATAATCTCACCCTCGCCAACCACAGAAAACAAGCAGAAACTTTCAGCCTATTTTCTTTTTGAGGAAGTAAAAATTGGCACGGGTGGTTCTTCCCCGATTTTCTTCTCAATCACTTCCGCAACCACCTCCGCAATCGCACCGACCCGAATCTTTTCTTCCGCACTTGAATCGGCGGACTTAATCCCGTTCCCGATTATCTTCGCCTGTTGCCTTTCCCGCTCTGCTTGGGCTAATTTCTGAACGTAAGTCATTGAAGCTATTTCTTCAAAAGCTGTAAGCGTTTCGGATTTGTCTTTTATTTTTACACGTTCTTCAGAAATAGATTTTTCTAAATCCATAATCATTTTTTCATTGTCGGCAATGACTTTTTTATGGTCGAAATACTTATCAGATGTGTACTCGTACCTTTCCAATATTTCCACGTCCTCACGATTTCTGAGATAAGGCGGAGAATCATACCACCGCTTTGCTACTTCAAATAAATCTTTTTTGAACCCCGGATTATTTCTTAATTCTTCAATACGTCTTTCCGTTCGTGAAATAGCATTTTCAGAGTTTGCTAAGTCATTACGCAAACTGTTCAAAGTTAATCCCTCGTTGATTTACCACGCATAAGGAAGTATTTTAGAAAACACGATAAAACGGCTTGAACACAGTGTTTTCGGCGAAATGATTTTACACCTCCAACCCCTAAAACAATAAATCCGACACCTCAACCGTCAAAAATCGAATATTTCTCTATCCCATATGAAGAAATTCATGTGGGATTTTTCTATGCCCGAAATTCCTACATATTCCCAAATCGGATACATGGGGAAAGCCCTCCTGTTTCAAAAACAAGAGGGCTTTTTCTATTACAACAATTATTAAGGAGAAGATTCTATATGAATAAAAATCAAATTCACGTTTTCGCCAATGACGAGTTCGGCGAAATTCGTACCGTTGAAATAAACAGCGAGGTGTGGTTCGTTGGTAAAGACGTGGCGGCAATTCTTGGCTATGAAGCTACAAGAAATGCACTCAAAATTCACGTTGATGCCGAGGATAAGCTGACGCACCGAATCAGTGCGTCAGGTCAGTCAAGGTCAGTAATAATCATAAACGAAAGCGGCTTGTACAGCCTTATTCTTTCAAGCAAGCTGCCGTCCGCAAAATCGTTTAAGCGTTGGGTTACGTCGGAAGTTTTACCCTCAATTCGTCAACACGGCGGATATATTACTGCTCACCTCCTCGAAGCACTTGACGAGAGTGAGGAAAACTGCAAGACTTTCTTTGAAGCCCTCTCCCAAGAGCAAAAGGCTCGCCGTAAAGACCGTAGAGAGTTCAACAAGAATATCAAAGCCATAAAAGAAGAAAACGAACTTCTTGAAAGCTACGTCGAAATGGTTGAGCCGAAAGTCGAGTACCACGATATTATCCTCGACTGCGAAAACGCAATCCCTGTAACGATTATCGCGAAAGACTACGGAATGTCGCCGACGGCTTTCAATCGCCTGCTCCGCGATGTTAAGATTCAGTATAAAGTCGGCGGTTGTTTCGAGAACAGCGGAACGTGGGTGCTGTATCAGCGTTACGTCAACCACGGATTCACAGAAACGAAGACTTTCCGCAAGGCGGGAAAACAAATCGTTCACACCTACTGGACTGCGGCAGGGCGTCGTATGATTTACGATGTGTTGAAATCTCACGGTGTTTTTCCGCTTTGCGAACAGAGGTGCGGTTGTGGCTTATGTTGATTTTATGTGATAAATGTATTCGTGTTTTACGAAGTCGCGGCGAAAAAATCAAGGTCAGCCGTTATGATTATGCCGAATACGACAATTGCGATATTTGCGACACTCCCGATTATTTGTCGGGAGTTGTTTGCGAGAATGACGAGATAAAATTCTGTGAGGTGGGAGGGGGTGTCGATTTTGGATTTACAACATGATTTAGAAACAAAATCCGAGGAAATGGCTAAACAAGCCGCACGAGCGGGCAAGAAAGTCTTCGCGTTTGTGCTAAAAGCAGAGCAAGAAGTCGCAAAAGGTGCAGTCAACGCTGTAACTTTTGTGCCAAAAAATCTGATTGCGTGTGTTTGCAGCAGTATCGCAAATCCGAGGCAGTATCACGGAAAACAGACTTTGAAGCAGTTAGTCGGTAGTGGTGCGAAACTCGAAGATATTCCCATTACTGCTGATAATATCGGCGATTTCAAGTCCACCGCTCGTAAACATGGCATTGACTATTCGTTGAAAAAGGTCGTTACGGCTGATGGGAACGGCGATAAAGCCAAGTCATACGTCGTGTTTTTTAAGGCAAAAAACGTAAACGTGCTAAAATCGGTTCTGCAAGACTATTCCTTGAAGAAACTTGAACGCAGTCGCAAGCAGTCAATCAAAAATGAAATCGCGCAGGATAGGCAGAAAAACCGTAACCGTGAACGTGTTCGCCAGAAGAATAAATCGCGGGAGGAAGTGTTATGACATTTATAGATTATTTCGCAGGGATTGGCGGTTTCACAGAGGGCTTGAAGCAAGCGGGTATGCAGTGCGTGGGCTTTTGTGAAGCCGATAAATGGGCGATTAAGAGTTATACGGCTATGCACGAGCCGAGCAGAAAGGAGTGGTTTTGTGGCGACATTACAAAAGCAAAATCAAGTGAAATCCCCTACGCAGACGGTTGGACAGCGGGTTTTCCCTGTCAAGACGTTAGCGTCTGCGGCAAAATGGAGGGACTCAGCGGAGCGAGAAGCGGATTATTTTTCGAGTTTGTTAGACTGCTCAAAGGCAAAAGTCCCGAAACTCGACCCCGATGGATTTTGCTTGAAAATGTTAAGAACCTCATTTCAGTCAATGGAGGACGGGATTTTGCGGAAATTCTCTATCAAATTTCCGAAGTCGGGTACGACTGTGAATGGGAGATTATTAACTCCAAATTGTTCGTTCCCCAAAACAGGGAGCGAATTTTTATTATCGGACATCTTAGAACAGGAAGTCCACGAGAAGTATTTCCTGTCGCAGGGGCAGTTGGAGAAGCTACTGGCGGCAAGTTAGTTGAAGTAATCAGCGGAAGACAAGGCAACCGTGTTTACTGCTCACAGGGAATCAGTACGTGTCTGACCGCTCAAGCGGGTGGTTTCGCGGGAAAGACAGGGGCATATTGTATGGGCAATCCCGACGGACATTGTTTCATTGATTTGTGTATCGGAAATCCTCAGAAAACCGACATTGCACGATGTATCAAGGCGCGTTACAATTCGGGAATATCCAAACGCACAGAATTGTCGGGGGTACTGACTACGTGCGGACGTATTCGCCGTCTTACTCCTCGTGAATGTTTCAGATTGCAGGGATTTTCTGATGAAATGTTCGAGAAAGCACAAGAAGTCAATTCCGATAATCAGCTTTATCGGCAAGCGGGAAATTCCGTTACTGTGCCTGTAATTCGTGCAATCGGCGAGGGATTGGTGAGAGCCTATGAAACTTGACAAAAAACTGATTTTAGCGACTGTTCCCTATATTGTGATTTTCATAATCGCCCTGCAAGTTGTTCCGCAACTCACGGCATTGTTTCCCGACCCTCTGCCTATTCCCGATTGGTTTATTGCACTCGCGGCGGCGGTTATTATAAAAATAGTCGTTTACGTCAAAGGGAAAAATGCAAAGAAATTCCGAAAAGGTGAGGAATATGGCAGTGCGAGATGGGGGGTATAATTATAACGTAAGATAAAACTATATAGACGGAGGACTAACAAATGAGCAAGATTACAGCACTTTATTCAAGGTTATCAGTAGGTGACGAGGACAGGGACGGCGGAGAAAGCAACAGCATACAAAACCAAAGGCTTTTTTTAGAGCAACACGCAGGGCAACAAAAGCTAATCAACATTAAACACTATGTTGATGATGATGAAAGCGGTAGATTTTTTGACAGACCCGCCTACTCTGCAATGATTGAAGATGTGCGGAGCGGGAAAATCGGTACAATCATAATCAAGGATATGACACGGTGGGGCAGAGATTATTTAGAGGTTGGTAACGCTATGGAAGTTATGCGTATTCATAACGTCCGATTTATAGCAATCAACAGCGGGATTGATAGTGCCGAGCCAAGCACGTTGGAGTTTGCACCGTTTATCAATATCATGTC
>Ga0123356_10004523_pt1 | contig 14348 bp, 13 predicted proteins | sample TergutEmb28metaG_2_FD_92546 | JGI IMG/M metagenome (GOLD analysis project Ga0123356, IMG submission 92546) | Embiratermes neotenicus P3 segment gut microbial communities from Petit-Saut dam, French Guiana - Emb289 P3 | ecosystem: Host-associated > Arthropoda: Insects > Digestive system > Gut ...
GACCGTATTTTTCTGTTATGCGCGCTGATACAATGCCTAAAACCCCGCTTTCCCAAACATCTTTTACAACTATTATCAGACTGTTTTTATAAAGCTGTTGTGCTTCTATGATTGCATCAGCTTCATCAAAAATCGTATTGCAAAGCTTTTGACGCTGAGTATTGTAATTTGTAAGACTGTTGATAATCTTTTCAATTTCGGCATTGTTTGTTTCCAGAATGATGTCCAGCCCGCGTTTTGCATTCCCCATACGGCCGGAAGCATTGATTTTCGGTCCAAGTTTAAAACTGATGTCTGCGGAAGTAATTTTCCCCCAAACGTTACAACTTTTTGCAAGTGCGGTAATCGACGGCAAGCTGCCGTTGTTCAGCATTTCCAACCCGTTTGCAACAATCACGCGGTTTTCGTCACGCAGTGAAACAATGTCGGCAACCGTAGCAATCGAGCAAATGTCCAAATACTTGCATGCGGTCTCAAGTCCGCCCAGCGCTTGCACCAACTTCAACGCCACCCCGGCTCCGCAAAGGTCACGGAACGGGTATTCTTGGTCGGTGAACTTCGGATTTACACAAATACAATCGGGAATCTCGGTTGGAATTGCATGATGGTCGGTCACAATGCAGTCGATATCCAAACTTTTCGCGTACTCGATTTCCTTCGGGCACGAAATACCGCTGTCAACGGTGACGATAAGATTCGGCTTGAACCTTTCATGCAGCATTTTTATAAGTTCAATGTTAAGGCCATACCCGTCTGCGTCGCGATCCGGTAAAAAATAGCGTGTCGAAACGTGGCGGCTGAGCAAATACTTGTACAAAATCGCCACCGAGCAAATACCGTCGGCATCGTAATCGCCTATTATTAGAATTCGTTCTCGCTTTGCGGCGGCTCGGTTAATTCGGTCAACTGCCTCCCTCATTCCCTTAAGTTGAAACGGGTCGTGCAGCCTTTCATGCGAAAAGTCAAAAAATCTACTTACTTTCTCCCGCGTGTCTATTCCGCGGATTTGCAGAAGTCTTGAAAACTTTTCGCTGAATCCGAATTCATCGTACACCGCAAGTTCTTCGGCGGATAGTTTCGCCTCTCGTCTTGCCTGATACTTCATTGATGAATCCTTTTCAAAGATTTTACGCAAATATTATATCCAAGTTTTGTCAAGTTGTAAAGCATTTTTTTATTATAGCCCTGTTTTCCCCTTTTGCGGTCTTTCGCTGTTGCGTATAAGCAAAAGAACCAAAAGAATGAAAAGCAGCAAAGCACCCAAAAAAATCAAGGTAAACTCCCACGGAAAATCAACCTGCTCGGGCTCTACCGGCGACCAACGTGCCCACAAAGTTTGACTGCCCAGAACCCCGGCGGTGATTTGGTTAACCTTCGTTCCGCCGATTTCTTCGGTATACCAACCGTCAAAAATATAATCTTTGCGCTCCAGTATCGGCAACGTGAAAACTACGCCGTACGTGAACTCGACCGGAAGACTTGCACTGTTCGGTATCACGCCTTTATAAATTATCGCATATTTATTGGCGATCCAATGCGCCCAAAGTTCTTTATCTTCGTCGTCATCGACGGTAATCTGTGTAATTTGATTTGTATCATCGAATTCATCATCGTACCAGCCTTTGAATGTATAGCCGATGCGCGCGGGATTGTCAAAAGACGGAACACCTACACCAAAAACATAGAACAACGGATTACCCAAAGGGGGCGAAAAGGCGTTTTTATAAACAATCAAATATTTCATTATGTCCCATCTGGCATAAACGATGTAATATCCGGGGGCGAAAGTCACCTTAACACCTTCTGTTTGTTCGCTGTACCAACCTTCGAACCCTTCGCCAAGTCTTGGACCGGGATTCGTCAAAATGAATCCGGAAGTATACGTAAAAGCAAGCGACACAATCGACGTATTATTTATCAGGTTAAGTTCTGTGATACCGGTGTTGTTACATATAAGGTTGCGCAGCAATGGATTTTCCGAGACATCAAGTGCGCCGATAGTAACATTGCTGACACTCAGCGTCAGCAATGCTGCGTTTTTACTTACATCAATCGAAGTAATATTTGTATTGGAAACATTCAGGTTTTGCAGCAAAAGGTTGTTTTCAACGGATATTTCGCTGATGCTTGTATGGGAAGCATAAAGTGAAACAAGCGAGCTATGGGCGGAAACGTCAAGTGCGGTAAGAGCACTATCGGAAACTCTGAGATATGTCAAACTTAGATTGTTAGATATATCCAGCGAACTTACGCCGGTTTTACCGATATCCAAAATTGTCAAACCCGTATTGTCCGTCAAATTAACAGACGTAATACCTGTGTCTTCAATCCGCAGGCTTCGCAAATCAAGACAACCGGATACATCGACAGATGTCAATAAAGGGTTTGCAGATACTGCAACTGTCTGCAAATCCGCGCATCCGGTCAAGACAAGGTTTCCATGCAAGCCTGCAGACAAGTTTGCGATTGATATAAGGTTTCCGCCGCTGTACGTAAGCTTGCCGATGTTTCGAAGAACTCCTGCCTGAAACTCAAAGCACCCGCCCCATGTCGACGTATTATTGGCATCAACTTCAAGTTTGTCAGCGTTTGTGTCTGTTCCGTCAGATTGCAACAAAAACGCCTGAACTCTTAACTCGTCATGTGTAGACGGCACTGTCGACGCTTGGGTATTCGGCGACAGCACCACAACAAGCACAATTATAAGCGCCGATACAAACAAAACGGCACAAATTGAAACCGCGATCAGCTTCTTTCGTGTTTTTTCCCCCATCTCAGTACTCTATTGTACTTCACTTGTCCGAATTTACGCAAATGATTTCTGCAATTTTTTTCGTGCCGTCCAATTCGCCCATTTTTACAGTGTTTTCCGCGTACTTTGCGCGGTTTTTGTATACTTCGCCTATTCGTGCGACCAAAGTTTGCGGCGTCAAGTCCTTTTCAGGCAAGACCGCAGCAGCGCCAGCCTTTAAAACCTCGCTTGCATTATCAACCTGGTCTCCGCGCCCGCTGACAAGCGGAATAAAGAGCGTAGGCTTCCCAAGGACAAGCAGTTCGCAAACCGTATTGCTGCCCGCGCGCGAAACAACAACATCCGCCCAAGCAAAATAGTTCTGAATGTCATTTACGAATTCAAGTTGAACATAACCATCGGACTTAATATCGCGGGTCTTCCCTTTTCCGCAAATGTGCACAATATTAAACTTAAGTTCCGGAAGTGCCTTGTGCAATGCCTCGTTTATCTTCGCCGCACCCAAACTTCCGCCGACAACAAGTAAATTACCTTTGGTATTACCAAACCCGTGCCGCCGTTCAATCTTTATACTTATTCCGTTGTAGATTTCTTCGCGTAACGGGCTGCCGGTGTGAACCATTCTAGGTTGACATGCCGTCTTTTTAAAAGTTGTGCAGATAACTTTGCAAAACTTCGCGCTCATACGATTTGCAAGACCCATCGTCATATCGCTTTCATGCGCGATAACGGGGATTTTCAACTTCGCCGCCGCTCTGACAACCGGATATGCCACAAACCCGCCTTTGGAAAAAACAACATCGGGTTTGATTTTTTTTAAAATCTTCTTTGCCTGAGAAATGCCCCTGAGCAGTTTAAACGGAATTGCAAGGTTACGAATGTCAAGGCTGCGCCGCAACTTAACCGTCGAAACCGAAAAGTATTCAACCCCGCGCGCCTGCTCGGCAACAATTTTCTTTTCAATCCCTTCATGACTACCGATGTAACAGATTTTATCAAAATTCTTTCGAAGTTCCGGCAAAAGCGCCAAATGCGGAGTAACATGCCCCGCAGACCCTCCTCCGGTAAGAACGATTTTCATGTTCTATTTTACGCTAATGCCTAGAAATCTAATACCATCAGTTTCCCAGCAGCCAAAGTCAGACCGGCAATCACAGTCTTGTCCGAACTAACCAGCCTGTTTTTTGTTCCGCGAAGTTCCGGCGGCAGAAAGACGTCAATTTGGCAATCGCGTTTCGGCATAATCTTGACCTGGCATTTTCCGCGAGCCAGATCCCACTCCATCGACACGCGCGCGGCAAAATCGGTCGCAACATCGGAGATCCGCCCCGTGCCAAGTTCCGAAAAAACCGCTGGCAGAACTTTCAATGCATTCGGACAACTTTGCACAATACATTCCGTAATCGCGGTCGCCAATCCGATATTCACTCCGATATCTAAATCAGGAGCGCCTTGCCTGGTCCACCCGCTTCCGCGCCAATCATTTGTAACCCCGACCCCGCTTGGCGTAAGCGAAGATCCGACAAGACGCAGCATCAAATTTCGTACCGCAGCAGCTTCTCCTGCATGGGCAAGCTGCGCGGCATACATCGCCAAAACCCCGGCATTTTGCAATTTTCCTGCCTTTGTCAGGCGTGCCAAAATCGCGTTTGCGCTGGCTTTTTTAAGTGTTATCGCAACAGGTGCAGCCCCGGATACTGCGGCGCGGTATTGCAACGCTTTTTCGCTGAATGAAAAATTTTTAAGCGGATAAAGACCATAATTATGCAAGCACCCGACAACTTGACCGCCATCTATAAACGCCGAGTTATATTCTTTGATACATCCGGCATCATTAACCCCATAAGGAGGAATCTTGGTTTTCATGTCCTCCCACAAAGCAATTTCGTCAGTGTCGCCCAGAACCTTTGCACCATGGATCAAGTTATCCAGCAAATTATCAATTGCCAAAAAATCAACAGTCGAATTAATCGCAAACTTGAAATTCGTCAAAGGTTTTCCTTGAATAATGTTACCCGGAACTGCGTCTGGGCTGAAACTTGGAATTGTCGAGTAATATCCGTGGTTGTCAAGTTTTAAAAAGTCACTGTAAAAGGCGAACACCTCACGCAAAAAAGGCATTATTTTCCCGCGAAGAACTTTTGCGTCACCGGTTGCCAAAAAGTAAGAAAAAACAATATTCGCAGCAATCGCAGCACTTGCCAAAAAATGCAAAACACCTGCATCGGTCGAGCCGAACAGCATACTCTGCGGACTGACAACCGAAGGAACAAAGAAACCGCGGGCACCGTATACACGCGCCGCATTCTTTTTCAAATCGTCAGTGTATTTTTCAAAAGTTGCAACAAGTTCAATGATATTCTCCGCCGCAACAGACTTTGTAATACCGCCCAACAGCAAATGTGCCCCAACGTTCATATCAAGAAAGCCGTGTCCGGTCAATGCATTCCCGCACCAAAGCCCCGCGGGGTTCATCGCCGCTCCGCCGCAGATTGCCAAGTATTTGCCGTAATTCCAAAGCTGTTCCAGTAAACCTGCATCCAAAACCGCATTGCCAGTCGCCGAAATCAAGTGTTGAATTTCTCCGTCACTGCTCCCAACCCCCAATTCCAACTTTGAAGCTTCGAACAACCTGCCGTGCGCCGCCGCAGAAGCAGCCAGCATCTTGCTGTAATTAACTTTCAGTCCAGCAAGTTCATTTTTAATGTTTTTAAACTCGGTGTCGCGGCTGCTGCCTGCAAAAGTTTTTGCGAAAATCGAGAAACCGTCACTGGCCTTAACGGAAATTCCGTCCGCCAGCATCTCGCCAGCCCCGCTGGTCATGCAAACGCGTGCAACCAACCCAAAGTCTTGACCGCCCGCAGATCTTGCACCAAAGAAGATGTATCCCGCCTCGTATTTTACGACAGCATTTTGCGCCGAGACCCCCTCGGGAAGTTCTAACCTGATAACAGCATTAAACTTATCCGGACCGGATTTTTCAGCACTGAATGCAACATAATCACCGCTGCGTGAAACAAAGACGCCGCGCTCGATTGCTGTTGCGCCTGCACGGAAAGAGACACCGACCTCACCTGTTTTCATATCCGTTGTACGCGCGTACTCTGTCACAAAGCCGTCGTTTATAAAATCGATTGCCAAAACTGCCAAAGGTAACAGCAAATCCGGCTCCGGTTTGTAATTTCTTTTCACAAGTTCGCCTGACAAAACTTTTTCCGCTTCGAAAATTTTCCCTTCGTGATATGCCTTTCTGACTCGCGGGAAAACATCGGATACGTCCTGCAAAACTCCGGTATAACCGCGCCACCTCAGGTCGGCATGATTGATAAGGATACGTTCATTGCTGTACGCACCCAGAACCGCAGCGCCCACTTTTACGTTGCCGGCAAACGACGCATCCAAATAAACACTGCCGCCGCAAAACGACGCCGGCAAGCGACTGCAGATTACAGTTCTGTCATTTGTTTTTGCCATAACTTTATTATACCAAATTTTGGCAAAATTGTAAAGAAAATATTATAAAATCATTGGGCTTTTTTGGTCGTTTCCCTAGTTTTTTACCAATCCCCGATTCTTCGACAAGATATCGCTTCTGAACACGGTTTTAAGTGACCTGGCAGAATCCGCATCGGCAATCGCCTGCTTGACAACCAAGTCAATTGCCAATCCGTATGGCATACCGGTGCGCGCCCACAGGTGATAAGCTTGGAAACCGGGGATTGTGTTGATCTCGTTCAAGTATGTTTTGCCGCCGTGCAGCATGAAATCCGCGCGGACAATCCCGCTTGCCCCGAACAGTTCATAGGCGCGGCGTGTAAGTCCTTTGATTTCGGAATCATCGCGTGATTCAACTGTCCCCTTACCCTTCTTGATAAAGCCGCTTGACGAATCCAGGTATTTGCTTTCATAATCCAAAAACTCATGCTTGCCGCAAACTTCTTCGCAAGCCGATACTTTGATTTCACCCATTGCGCGCATTGCGGCACAGTTGACCTCCTTGATTCCCTCGAAAAATTCCTCGACAATTGCGCGGTTGTCCATTTCAAAAGCAAGTTCAAGTGCGTTGGCAAGTTCTTCTTCGGTGCGTGCTATGCTTACCCCGATGCTGCTGCCCAAAGTGTCGGGTTTTACAATAACGGGAAAATCCGGAAATCCCGCAGTTATATCCTCGCCTTTTCTGACTGTAACATATTTCGGCTGGCTAAATCCTGCGGCTGTCAAAATTTCGCGTGTTCGAGTCTTGCTTTGCATATTCGCGGCTGAAATGTAGCCGCAACTTGTCACAGGTATTCCGACCACCTTAAAATAAGCCGCCAATTCACCGTTTTCACCGACCCCGCTGTGGCAGCAGTTCAGAATCGCATCGATTTTGGTTTTTTTGAACCTGCGACACAAACAGCCGCCCGCGAAGTGGCAGTTTTTCGCGCCTTTGCCGCCGCTGGTGTAAAAGTCGATATCCGCAAGACCTCTGCCGGTTGACATTTTGTTCTGGCGGTCAAGATATACATAGTGCACGTTGGCATTTTCCACGTGCGCTGCGGCGTGAAGTCCGGTCAAAATCGAGATGTCATGCTCGACTGTCCGCCCGCCGAAAATTACTGCTATGTTTTTCATGTAATTCAATATGAAAAAGCAGTAAAAAAGTTTACTTACCTATCCCTAATGATCGGACAAGTCGCACAGCGAAAGGCTCCTAACCCATTCACGAATGTGTCAAACTCAATCTCTTCAACAGTAAAACCTTGACGTTTTAATTCAGAGTTCAATCGTGTATGCCTCTTTTGTGATACTATTACTTTATTTCCAAGACTCAGTACGTTAACAGCCAATTCCGCTTGCTCTTTTTTTGAAACCTTGATGACATCGAAAGCTTCGCGGATTTCAGCAAGCGATTCTTGCGCTAAACCATCAGCATAAACAATTGCTTGGTTTTTTGAAATAGGATTAAACACACAATCAAGGTGCTGTTTTTTTCTGTGATATACATATGAAGCTGGTTTTATATTCAAATCAACCGGAATAACGTTGCAACGTTTTGCGAAAATGTTTGTCAAAGTTTGAATAGACTGCTCGGCCGTGTGACAGCCACCTCTGCCAACAAAGATATCTCCATTGTGAATAATTACATCGCCGCCGTCAGTTCGGCTATTGTATCCATATAAATGCTCGCGGCCCGCAGCCAGCATGACATCGTTCATTGCATGCCATTCATCAACTCGGTTTTCAGCTACCTTGTTCAAAAACAGAGTGTTCCCAAGAACCATAAAAGGGTCTCGCACGAAAACATGTGTGAAGCTTTCACATTTTGAATTGTCAAGTTTGATAACCTCAACTCCATATTTTAATAAAACGTCAACAAGATTCTTATGCTCGTGTACTGCATAAACGGTCACAAGCCTCCCTTTCGGTGAAAGCATTTTAATGACCTTTTCTGAATCGGGTTGTGATACGACTACTTGTTTCAACTTGCCGTACTCGTTTTGTACACTTGGAATAATTTTCATCTGCTTAATATATCACAGAATGCACCGAAATCAATACCCAAACTTATGCAAGTCACAAATAATTGTCCGGTAAATCGTTCTCGATTAAAAGTACATCGCCTGCCTTAAGCATTACACTGTACATGCCCTTGGCTTCGTCCAAGTTTTTTGCAAACAGAATGTTTTCTTTTTTAAAGTTTTGGCTGAGGAGTCCGTCATTGATTGCTGCTCTGTTGACCTCGTTGACAATAATAACTTTGTCTGCCGATTTGGCAATTCGTGCACCGAATTTAAAGTTCTCTTCTGCACCCCGTGCACCAAGTTCAACAATTCCCGGCGTTAAAACCACTTTTTGCCCCTTGAACAGTGCCAGGACCTCCAACGCAGCGGCGGTCCCGCCCTCGCTTGCGTTATAACTGTCGTCCAAGACCAAAATGCCGTTCGCCGCTTTGACAAGTTCCAACCTGTGCGGAATCGGCTCTAACTTCGCAACTGCCGCCGCTATTTCTTTCGCCGCAACCCCCAATTTATTTGCCATAATTGCGCAAAGCAGAATATTTTCGATATTGTGCCGCCCAAGAAGCTTCGTTTTGCATTCAATCGGCTTGGAATCCTTCAGGCATAACTTAAAAACGCAGCCCTCCGAAGTCGCACTGAGGTCCTCGACCCAAGCTTCCGAGTTCGCGGTCTTTACAATTGAACTCAAGTGTTTGTTTTTAAGGTCAAGTTCAGCAAAGACTTCGCGGCATTCCTTGCTGTCCCCGTTTGTAACCGCGATGCCGCCGCTTTTTGGAAGCGCGCGCAGTAATTCCGCTTTTGTCCGCTTTACGTTTTCCAAACTCTTCATAGTCTCGATATGTTGTGGTCCTATGTCAGTCAGGATACCATGTGTGGGTTTGAATAATCTGCACAAATACTTAATATCACCGGGATATCGTGCTCCCATTTCAAAAATCATGATGTCATGTCCGTCCAAAATATTATTAACTGTTTTTGTAAACCCCATCGGCGTGTTGAAACTGGAAGGACTTGCGGCGACACTGTATTTACAAGCCAGCATCTTCGCCAAAATATTCTTGCAGCTTGTCTTGCCCCAACTTCCCGTAATTCCGATACGGATCAGGTTCGCGTACTCGGGTCTGCGAAGTTTGCGCTGGGCTTTGGACAAAAACCCAACCCGAACACTTGCTTCGTACGGCCAAACAAAATAATTGCATATCAGCATCACCGCAGGCAAAACCGCAGGAATAGCGGCAATCAGCGAAAACCTTATGAACTCGTTCATGCTTCCCAGCCAAACCGAAACAAATGACAGCACGAAAAGCGCAAGTGCCATCACCGCAACAAGGCGCTTAATACGCGCAGTAAATTTAAGTGAAACTTTTGTCCGTTCGCGCAGCGTGCCGGAAATAAACACGTAAGCAAAGTAAAAATAAAAAATCATGCCAAGATACGCCAAATATTCTATCGCCGAGAACCTTACAAACAAGATATTGACGACAAACATACTGCCAAAACTGATAAGCGACAGTACAAAAAGCCGTACATAAAATTTTGCTTTCCTGTCAAAAAGCCACGCAAGGAAATTGCGTACCTTGTATCCGCCCAGCTGAAAGATATGCAAAAGCCGCACACTGCAGCCCAACAAAACGAACGTATTTGCAACGCTTACAAAAATCGCAAGGGTTAACTGTTGGGTTGATGCAAAATTAAAAAGCATTCAGGAACTCCTCTGTATCCAAAATAAATCTCGCAGCCTTGTCCAAAAAGCAAAAATGTCCGCAGCCTTTGTACACTTTTATTGTAACGCGGCATGCAAGTTTTGTCCAACGGTTAATCATGTATTTTTTCACAGCATCATCTTTGTCGCCCCATATAATTAAAATCGAATGCCCGATACGCGCAATCTCTGCGGACAAGTCTCGGTTCACGACGTTTTGAAATGTTTTTTTCCCCGTGGGGGAAAGTATCCGGTAATCCGCACTGCCGCGTCCTTTTACAAGCCCAGCCTTATGCAAACGGATTTTCAATCGCCTTATGATGCTCAGGCGCGGACGCAAACCGGCAGGACCTGTCAAAACAAGTTTTCCGAACCGCTCCGGCTGTCTGCCAACCAACAGCACAGCCACCCGAGCACCGAAAGAATGGGCAATGATGTGCGCCTTTTGTATGCCGCGCTTGTCCAGTTCGCACAAAACTGTATCAGCATAATCTTCCAAAGTCCACACTTCACCCGGCTCCGTCGGCAAATATACGCAAACACAGTTATATTTGCCTTCGAAAAAAGGGAGTACACTTGCAAAACTCCTCTCGTTACCGCCCCAGCCGTGCAAGAAAAGAATATTGTCCATATCAATCATTATGTATGCAGGAAAGACCAGGGTTGACTTTGCCAGTCGGAGCTCTTCAAAGCTAGTTCCCGATTTTAAAATCCGCAAGATAAAACGGCTGCAATTCTTTCGCGCTGATTCGTTTGCCCGACTTGACCGAACTTACAAGCCGCGCCCGATACCCCTCGATTCCAACGCTTTCGATGGTGGCAAAGCCCTCGGTTGACTGCAATTTTTCACAGGTATACTTGTTGCCGCGCTTGATGTAATAATTATCCAAATTGCTGCGTATTGCGGACGGATCACCTATGCAATCCAACGAATTTATCGCAACAACGGGCTTTGGACACGCAAACGCCCAACCCTTGACCGCCGCAGCCCCGACACGGCAGCCTGTCCAGCTCCCCGGACCGACAACAACGGCAAATGCGTCCAAGTCGGCAAACGTGACACCCTCTTTTGCCAAAAGGTCCACAGCAAGTTTGTTTATGTTCTTGTCATGTTCTCTTTGTACGCCGTGCACCATAAACTGCGCCGATTCGTCGCGAATCAATGCGACCGCAAGCTCGGTATGCACGCTGTCAACAAGTAATATCAAAGACACGGCTGTCATCCCCCTTTACGTCGATTTTAACACGAACCGCATCGGCGGGATATTCGATGCTGAACTTCCATGCCCACTCGATGAACACGAAACCTGCGCCCGAAACGATTTCATAAAATCCGATATTCTCAAGTTCCGCCGCACTTTCAACCCGATACAAGTCAATGTGATACAAATTTTCGCCATAGTTGTTGATAATTGAAAAAGTCGGACTGGTTGCCGCCATGCGTGCACCCAAAGCCTTAACGCACTCGCGGATGAACGTGGTTTTCCCGGCACCCATTGGCGCATCAAAGAGCACTACCGCACCGCCACGCCTTTTCAAAGCCGCCACGAACGCACGCGCAAGACGGCAAGTGTCCCTCAGATTGCTGCAAACCGTGATTTTTCCCATGCCTCCAAGATATTAAAAACCGCTTATATAGTCAATATTTTATACATGAATTTATCATCTGTTTCGAATCTTCTGGCGCGCTCGTTCCTTGTGTTTATTGTCGCATGGCTGTGGGCAAGCTTTTACATCCGAGGCTTTGTTTTGATTTTACTGACCTCAACAGCAATAACCTTGGCCGTAAATTTTTTATTTTCATTGCTTTCAAAACGCCGAAACACGACAAGGTCTGTTTCAAAACAACAACGCGCACACGCCGCCCAAGTGATTCTGCAACTCAAGTTCATGACACAAACGCAAGTGCACACCCTGTTTAAAAAGGCACTTCCAAAACTAAGCATCAAAAGTTTATTCCATACCACCCCTACAGAACACGACATAATCAAATGTGTCAAAGCCGCCCACTCCGGCAAAGTCATAATCGCCGCCGAAACCTTCCCGCCCGTCGTCGCCGCCTTCGCCCGAAACCTGGACGCGAACATTATTTTGCTGGACGCCGAAGCGGTTTACGCCCAAGTCCTGTCCCCCGCCGAAACCTTTCCGGAAATTAAAATTCAAACCAAGAAAGCAACGCCCAAACGAACCCTGGTTGAAATTAAACGAATGGTTTTGGGTCGGCACCGCACAAAGTCCTATATCATTACCGGCGCAATAATCCTTGTCTCCAGCCTCATTGTCCGCCTGCATATTTACTATATAATTTTCGCCACAATTGTTTTCGCACTGGCAATCAGTTCTTATTTCTCCCCTGGCACGTCAAAAAATTTGTTGGAGTAAAGTGACTTTGAATGATATACTCAAGTCATGAAAACAATAATCATAACTGGCGCTGCTGACGGAGTCGGAAAAGCGGTTGCCGAGTTACTCAAAAACAATAGATTAATTTTAATCGACGAAGAAGAAACTTTGCTTAGTAATCTGGCAAAAAAGCTTAGCTGCGAACATTATATCTGCGACATTTCGGACAGCCGGCAAATTGAAAAAACAGTAAATGATATTTCCGGCAAACACCAAAAAATCGACTGCCTTATAAACTGCGCCGGCATGTGGATTGCAGGTGAAATGTCAAATGTAAACTTGCCGAACAACAAAGAAATGAACAAACTTGCCCGCGTTCAAAAAGTCATCGGGACAAATGTGTTCGGAATTGTCGGCATGATTTCGGCAGTCTATCCGATTATGGAAAAGCAAGGCAGCGGGCAGATAATAAACATAAACTCCCAAAGCGGCGTTGAAACCGAGCCGATGTTCCCGATTTACAACGCAACGAAACAAGGCTCTTACGCTTTCAGAAAAGCAATTCAGTACGACCTTGCGCAGCACAACATAAAAATAACGGATATTTGTCCCGGTCTGATAAAGACAAATTTTTATAAAAGAGCAGGCAGCGATTTGCCCGACAATATAATGCAACTGGGCCTGGAAGCAATCGACGTCGCCAAAGCCGTCAAATACGTTTTGGACCTGCCGCACGAAATCACAATTCCAAGCCTGGAAATCCGGCATATCAGGAATTACTAACGCTTTTTTATTTCTTCGTGGTAAAAATAGTTGACGAACCTAATATTATTTGCGTTGCAATAATCATTAATTTCTTGCGCCAGGTTTTTCCAATAGTCCTGCTTTCCCTTGTTGTAAATCTCGCTGTACTGCGGCACAAGGTTTGGATATTTGTCGGCGACATAGTCCAAAATTGCCCTTTTATAACTCCCGCGCAAGTTAAGGTTTTCAAACCAATACTCATCGCAGAAATCCTTTGTCAGGGCAATAATTTCTTTCCAATCGGTGATTCCGGGAAATATCGGCGAGACAAAGCAAACGGTTTTAATGTTGTTTCTGTGCAAGGTTTTCATTGCCGCCATGCGCCGCGCGATACTTGATGCCTTGTCCATATCGTTTTTGAAATTTTCGTCTGTGGTATTAATCGAAAACGACACCGTCAAATCTTTCATTTGTTTCAGCAGGTCAATATCACGCAGAATCAAGTCATTTTTCGTTGAAATGCTTAGTTTAATATCAAGTCCAACCAGTTGTTCCAAGATTCCCCTCGTCAGCCCGTATTCTTTTTCAAAATCATTGTAAACATCGGTCACAGAAGCCAAAAACACACTTTTTCCGATTAATTTCTTGGTCTCAAGCGGCTTGTCGCAGATTTTAATGTCAATAAACTCGCCCCACGGCTCGCTGTGATTTGTAAATCTTTTCATGAAACTCGCGTAACAATACTTGCAGGCATTCGGGCACCCGACATACGGATTAATAACGAAATCCGCACTCGGCAATTTTGAGGCTGTTATCAAATCATTTGTTTTAACCCACTTTTTGATTATCACTAGTCCACCCACTCGAATTCAATGTCCGCGATGCAGACGGTATCGCCGTCTTTCATGCCTTTCGCGCGCATCGCAGCAATAACACCGCTTTCGACCAATCGCCTTTGGAAATAGGCATTGCTCTCGGCATCGGAAAGAACGACTCCGCGAATCAGGTTGTCAACAAACTGACCGGTAACGACAAACTTGTTCTCAATTACTTTTATTTCGAACCGGCTTGGGTCTGTTTTTTCTTCAAGTTCGGAAAAAACCTTTTCGGCCTCGATACGCGGAAGTTTTTTAAGCTCGGCGGCAACCACCGCAAGCAATTCGTCGATTCCCTGCCGCGTTGCCCCGGAAATCACGAAAATCTTGTGTCCTTTGATTTGCTTTTTGAAGTCTTCTACCCGTGAATCATCAACGTCCGCTTTGTTAAGCGCGATAATCTGCGGTCTTTTACCAAGTTCCGCGCTGTA
>Ga0123356_10004524_pt1 | contig 14344 bp, 15 predicted proteins | sample TergutEmb28metaG_2_FD_92546 | JGI IMG/M metagenome (GOLD analysis project Ga0123356, IMG submission 92546) | Embiratermes neotenicus P3 segment gut microbial communities from Petit-Saut dam, French Guiana - Emb289 P3 | ecosystem: Host-associated > Arthropoda: Insects > Digestive system > Gut ...
CCAGCAGCCGGTCGTCGGCGCAATCGGATTGCCCGCCCACCGAGCCGGACGGGATTGGGCGCGTCACCGGACCGGCTATATGTGCCGGCGTGGCCGACATCATCATCGCGGCGATCAGGCCTTTGTCGGGGATAGGGGAGCGCCGGTGCGGTCCGCTTCAAGTGACGGCAGTGGCCCTTCGTACCGTGGCCAGAACGGCCCGATGCAAGCGTTTGCCGTTGAACCGCGCGGGCCGCGGCGCTGATGGCGCCGCATCGACCTGGCCCGTCGCACCCGGGTGAAGTTGACTTTACCAGCACGATCGGTCGTGCTATTCTCCAAACATGAAAGGCACGGCGACCAAGATGAGGTTGTTGGACGCGGGGCTCGATGTACTCAGTCAAGACGGGCTGGGCGGGCTTTCTCTCGGGCGCGTGGCCGAGGCGGCAGGCCTTTCGAAGAGCGGGCTGTTCGCTCATGTCCGCTCGAAGGACCATTTGGCGACCGCGCTGCTCGATGCCGGCACCGGCTTGGCCCATCGAGAGATCGTTGCCCCGGCGATGCGGGCGTCACCGGGCCTCGCGCGCTTGCGCGTACTGGTCGACCGTTGGCTTGGTTGGACCGCGCGCGCCGGTCTGAGCGGAGGATGCCCGGTGGCGGCAGCCCTGTTCGAACTCGACGATCGCCCGGGCCCGGTCCGCGACCATGTCGCCACGATCGAGCGCAACTGGCGGGATTTCCTCGCCCATCTCACGGCCGAGGCGGTTGCTCGGGGTGAGTTGCGGGCCGACCTCGACCCGGAGCAGTTCGTCTGGGAGCTGTGCGGGATCTACCTGAGCCACCATACAGCTAGTCGCTTCCTACATGATCCGCTCGCAGACGAGCGGGCGCGCCACGCAGTCGATGCGCTGATCGAACGCTCCGGCGGCACGCGCGCCGGACAAAAGGAGCATCCATGACTCTGACCGAACGTCCTGTTGTGCGGCGCAACAATGAGGACGTGCGTCACCTCGAACGCGCGCAGCTTCGACGGTTGGAGTTAGTGTCAATTCTCGAGGCGATCACGCTCGTGGTGCTGGTCGGCGTGGCGGTGCCGCTGAAACACATCGGGCATTATGACCTCGCCGTCCGGATCATGGGACCAATTCACGGTCTGGCCTTCTTGGCTTACACATGGACCGCCTTGCAGACGGTGGCCGGTGGCGGCTGGTCCTCGACGGCGACCGCACGATTGTTCATCGTCCCCTTCATCCCCTTCGCCGGCTTTATGAATCTCGGTTTTCTTCGCGCCCGTGCAGCGGCACTGGCGGCCGGATGACCCTTTTCGGCGCCTACCCCTGGCTGAAAGGGTTGCATGTCGCCGCGGCGATCCTGTTTGTCGGCGGCGTGCTCGCCGAAACCGTCTTCCTGGCGGTGCATCGGCAAGCTGCGGAACTCGGCACGGAGCAGCGCCGCGCCATCCTTGCCTTCCGCACCTGGGACAGTCTGCTGACCACGCCCGCGATGCTGCTGGTCTGGGCCTTCGGGTTGACGCTGGCTTTGTGGGCGCACTGGTTCCACTCCGGCTGGTTGCTGGCCAAGCTCGTCTTGGTCTGTGTGCTTTCCGGGCTGCACGGGATCCAGTCCGGCACCCTCCGGCATCTGGCCGGAAGGCCGGGTCGATCTCGCGCCCAGTGGCTTCCGGTGCTCACCATCCTCATCTGCACTCCCTGTATCGCTCTGCTCGCCGTAGTGAAGCCCTTTTAGCTGCCCCAAGGTCGGGGTCTGGAAACCACGGCAGCCGCCGTTCTGCAGACCCGAGGCAGCGTGCTCCAACAAGCGCTGGTGACGGAAGTCAGGAAACAGACGCGCAACTGTGTTGTGTTCGCGACTGAGACAAACAACGTGCCGACGCTCCCGCGGGTGCCGGTTGACCTCATTCGCCTCCGAACGGCGTTGCCGGCAGCCCCAGTGTTCGCCCAGGATAGCCAGCGGCATCAAAATAAGGCGTCTCGCCAACCCGTTGGGTGAGTACGACAGTGATGTGGCCGTTTGCATCGGGTTCCGAGCGAACGGCTCGAGCCTCCACACGGGGCATCGCGCCACTCGGCATGGCTTCGCAGAGGACCCGCCCGACCAGCTTGCCTCTTTCCGGAATGCGCAGGCCCAGGAGGGCGGCGACGGTCTTTCCAATATCCGCGTTGCTGGCGGGAGCATCGTCCCGGAAATGCTGTCGGAAGTCCGGGCCCGCGGCCCCCATGATGTTCCGGGTATCCGCCCGCGAAAAGCTGCCGTGCATCCCTTGTCCTTGCTGCAAAACCGTGTCGGCCACCTCGACGCCGCAAGTCGTGGGATCGGCGCAACCGAGGGAGAATGTCCGGAAATTTACCGCGACCGCGGGCATCGGCGTTATCGCTGTTCCCTTTAGTGCGACATCTGAGAGCGACAGGGTCCCCGGCATCCTGCCAAGCCTGTCGTCCACGAACATCCCGCTGACATAATCCTGTTGCGAAAGCATAGCGACGACCTTTGCCGCAAGAGCCTTGTCCCCTGTCGGCAGGTAAACGAGGTCGGAGCCACCGTTCGAAGCAACAACGACCAGCGGATGCTGAGGATCATTCCCGATCAGGCCGTCGCCATGCACGGGGTAAGCTCCCGCGCCCACCAAACGGCCCTTCGCATCGGGATCGTAGAGGTTCGTGTCCAGTGCGTGTGCGAGGTCAATCGCTACAAAACCTGGGGGAAGGAGATGCGGGTTGACACCCTTATACATCTGGGTAGCGCTCCAACTGGTCGCGCTTTCCTTCGAGATGGTGGAGAAACCATGGTCGGAGGTGAGGACAATGTCTGTGTCGTTGGTCAAGCCCTGATGCTGGAGAGCGGCGAGGAGCTTCGCGAGATCGTCGTCAGCATTCTTGATCGACGCCAGTGACGTAGGCCCGTTGATGCCGGGAAGGAGACGCCCGAGGCTGTCCCCCTGGTTGTGCTGGGTGCCATCGGGGTCTCGGGACCAGAAGACCATGACAAACGGTTTCTGCCGCTCCCTGAATAGAGGTAGGACGACTTCGGTAGCGACGTCGCTGAAGAAATTCTGCTGTTTGATATTGGCAACGGTCGTGCCTGGAACGGTGTTTGTGCCAGGCCTGCCGTTGTCTCCGCGCGTCGGCGCTTGGGTCCCCAGCTCGGCGGCGGCAAGGCGCTGCTTGAGCTCGTCGGATAGAGGGATGCCGCCCGGCCGGCCGGTCATGTCATCGACGACGATCGTATGCTGGCCGCTTCGTTCCGTGTGGTCGAAAATCAGCGCCGGCCCGAGTTTTCCAATGCTCGCTGTTGACATTCCTGCCTCGCGCGCGGCGCGGAGGATTGTTTCCTCGTTCAGATAGTCACCCGAGAAATGCTCGTCGACATCGCCAAGTACGGGATCGCTTTCGAGGAACGGGGTGAGGCTGTCGCCAGCGCCGGGCACCTGAAAGCCGGTGTAGATGGTGTTGCTGAAGTCACCCGTATCCCCGAGCAGATGTCCGGTGGCCATGGCCGAAGCATTGGCCGACGTGAAAGTGGGAAACAGCGAGTGCGTGTTCGTGAACCGGACCCCGCGAGCCATCAGCCCCGCCATTGTGGGCGCCGTTCGCTCGTTCACCATGCCCGGTCGCAGACCATCAGCGACAAAAAGAATTACGTTATGGGGGCGAGTTTGGGCAAAGGCGGATGAGACCAGAAGCCCCCATAAACTTCCCAATATGCTGATGGCGGTGAACATCGAACGCATGCTGCGAATCCTCTCGGAGCCATGGGTTGTATAATCGGACTGCCAAAAAATATCTCAGCACGATGACAACCAAGCGTCCGAGAGAGAAGATGCCTTTCGTAAGGCATCTCCTCGATACCGACATGTGAGCTTTCGAGCGTGCGGATCAGGATTCTTGAGTCCCAACGCGACGCGAGGGCCGCGAGCAGGCTCCGACGAGCACGACAAGGTTCAAAAGTGTCCGCATAGCCCTCCCGCACGCTCGTCGCGAGGTCCGGACTCCCGGCCAGCCGGGACACGGGATCTTGTCGCATCGGGATCAGCCTCGAGGATCCGGCGCTGCCGGCTGTAGCGCTCGGGCGACAACATCCCGACTGTCCTGGCTGGTCAGCGATTCGCCGTATGGAAGCCGTCAAGACTTCCTGGTGTCGCCGGCCGGCCGCGCTTTGGCAAGCGTGTCGGTGAGGTCCAAGCCGTCGCGCGGCAGCGTGAATTCGCTGTGCCTCAGTGTACCGGTCTCCGGTCGATTGCCGACCAGGCAGCAATATTCGAGCGACAGGCCGTTGGGATCTTTGAAATAGATCGATTGGGCCCAGCCGTGATCGACAATCTCTGTGGTCTCTACACCCTTGCCTCGCAGCTCGTCGCGTTTCTGCGCGAGCGCGGTGGTTGAGCCGGATTCGAAAGCAAAGTGATAGAAACTGACGGGGACGCCGAGTCCGCGGTTGATCCCTGCATCGAATTTTGCCGGGATACCGGGAACCCCGTTCGGTTCGAGAAAGGCAATAAGCTGGCCGCCGCCGACATCGAAGAACATGTGCCGCAGATAGCCGCCTTCTTTGATGGTAATCGTGTCAGCGACGACCGGATTGAAGCCGAGCACGTCCTCATAAAACGCGCGGGTCTTGTTGAGGTCGAGGGTCGAGAGGCCGATGTGTGAGAACCCGGTGTGAGTCATGGTGTTTGCTCCCAGAAATTGAAACCCGAAGTCGATAAAGTCGCGATCCGAAGCCGGGCAATCTGGGCGGCGCATGCTACGACGCAATTTCATAAAGGGAGAATTGTGTTACGCTTGTAGCGAGTTCGTTTAGGATGCCGAAAAGACAGCGGATCAGCGATTCGATGCGCCACCCGCAACCGCGATCACCTGCTCCGGACCTGGTCTGGCGTCGGCGATTCACGTTCCCCTTGCCACTTCGGCCAGCGAGCATTGGCGGCCTACATGTCCCTAATGGAGAAACGCGTCTACGTGCAGAAAACGCGACGCCGCAGCCGCTCGCGATCCGTACAGATCACAAAGCGCCTCGAGGGAGCGAGTGCTCCAGTGCCGGTTTATGAAGCTGGAAGGAGCACAAGATTGATGCGTCGACGGAAGCGGAACGGCAACGCAGCCGCTTTAGTCGCAAAAGCAGGAAAGAAGCAGCATTACATCTGGATTTGGGATCGCTCGATGATCACGAAATCGCATGAGAAGCGATCCAGGACAAGGATGACCAAACCTGAAGGCAGCGCCTCGACCGGATGCTCCGTCGCGATTTCGCCTTCTCATCTTGGCAACGGCGACCTGTGCAACTGCCTTATAAGCGTCAACCAGAGGATGTCATGAGGATCAAACGCGCGTTTGCCAGCGGCGCTCTGGCGGTTCTTTTTGCGACCGCAGCGCACGCCCAAAGCGGCGCTATACCGCCACAGACGACGGTGCAACACCTCTACTTCAAGTATTGCACGGCTCGGGGCAGGGAACACGCGATCTGCGCCGCCTACATCGGCGGGATTGAGGATGCGATGCGCCACGTTGGCGAGCTCGTCAGCGCCATGCCGGCAGACACGCCGGCAGCGATAAGCCGTGCACTTGTTCCCAACGCGATCTGCCCCGACGACACGGTAACGCGCGGCGCCGCCGTGCAGGCATTCAGGGATTGGGTGCACCCGAACCGGACGCACTGGGGCGAACCCGCATTTTTCGGCGTGGCGACAGCGCTTGCCAGCACGTGGCCGTGCCCCGTTTCCCGATGAGGCCTGCCGAGCCGAAATGACCGTGTTGTAGTGGCAGCCTTGACGCCGCCCCATCGCACGCGGATAAGGCAGCTGGACAGGCAGCCCATCAGGCTGGCACTGCCACCTCCGCGTGCGGCTTGGGCGGCATCTGAACTTCGATCTCGAGCAACGAAGTCTCGCCGTTGCGTTCCACCGTGACCTGCACCTTGTCACGTTCAAGCGAAACATGCTTCTCGATCACGGCCAAGATCTCCTCGCGCAGCGTGGCCACGAGACCCTCCTGGCCCGCCGAGGCCCGCTCATGAGCGAGCAGGATCTGCAGCCGCTCGCGCGCCACGGCGGCCGGCTGCTCGCGCTCCTCGGCAGAAGCCGAAGAACGGCGAAAGAATTGAAGGATGCTCATGCGACCCTCCGGCCGAGCAGTCGGCTGACCAGCCCGACGCGCGCAGCCGGCGGCACGCTCACCTTCAGCTGTTCCCCGCGCAATCGCTTGACCGCCTCGGCATAGGCCCGCGCCGGTGCGCTTTCCGGGGCGTTCAGCGTCACCGGACAACCGACGTTAGAGGCGCGCAGAACCTCCTGGCTCTCCGGGATGATTCCGAGCAGTGGGATCGACAGGATTTCCAGCACGTCCTCGACCTTCAGCATGTCGCCGCGCGCGGCGCGCACCGGGTCGTAGCGCGTCAGGAGCAAATGCTTCTCCACCCGCTCGCCGCGCTCGGCCTTTGCGGTCTTGCTGTCCAGGATCCCGATGATCCGGTCGCTGTCTCTCACCGAGGACACCTCGGGATTGGTTACCATGACGGCTATGTCCGCGTGGTGCATCGCGAGCGTTGCGCCCCGCTCAATTCCGGCAGGCGAGTCGCACAGGATCCAGTCAAAACTGTCACGCAGCTCGGACACGACCTGCGCGACGCCCTCGCCGGTCAGGGCTTCCTTGTCACGCGTTTGCGACGCCGGCAGGAGCGAGAGGGTTTCAATCCGCTTGTCACGGATCAATGCCTGCGGCAACTTCGCGTCGCCCTGGATGACATTGATCAAGTCGAACACCACGCGGCGTTCGGATCCCATCACCAGGTCGAGGTTGCGCAAGCCCACATCGAAATCGACCACGACCACTTTCTCGCCCGTATGGGCGAGTGCTGCGCCGAGCGCCGCTGTCGTTGTGGTCTTCCCTACTCCCCCCTTGCCTGACGTTACCACTACCACCTTGGCCATTGCGTTCCCTTTCCGTCCTATCTCAGCGACTCGATCACTAGCGACTCGCCATCGAGTCGGATCCCAACCGCGCGTCCGCGTGAAGCAGGGTCCATGTCGTCGGCAGTCATGTAATATCCGTCGATCGAAACGAGCTCGGCTTCGAATCGCCGGCAGAAGATGCGGGATTCGGATCTGCCGAGCGCGCCGGCGATCGCTCGTCCACGCAACATGCCGTAGACATGTATGGAACCGCCTGCCAGGACCTCCGCGCCCGAGGAGACCGATCCGACGACCGTGACATCGCCTTTTGTGAACATCACAGACTGCCCGGACCGCACGGACTCGGACACCATCAGCGAAGTCTCTTCCGGCACCATTGGCACCAGTCTGGTACCCTCGATATCGATCTCGCCCGCGCCGCGGCCGCCGACCAATGGTCGCCGCCAAAGATCCGCGCCCGGCACCGCGCCACCATTCTCGACATCGATCGTGCTGATGCCGCGCCTTTCGAGGTCGGCGAGCAGCGTATCGGCGCCAGGCTCGGAGCCGGTCAGGGCACCAAGGTCGACAATGACCGGACGGGCATTAAAGAAGCCCGGAGAGCGGGTCATCTGCGCATCAAGCTCGGCGAGCCATTCATCGAGCGGTAATAGGGGCATGAGCACGAAGGCCATGAACGAACGGCCCAGGACGCGGATTTTCATGCGGGAACGAGCGTTGCCAAGCACGCATTGAACGTGCCAAGGCTGACCACCCGCGTCAACGCCAATTGGCCTCTCGCACGCAACATCTTGTGGATATTTTCGGAGACCGACCGCAAGCCCTGGATTTTAGGACGTTCCGGCCCTTGAGACGAGCCGCGCGTGGCGGCGCGGCGGCCCCTCCGCCTGTTGCGCAGGTGACCGGCCATTGGCGCCCGCCGCTTCAAGCCCCCGGCCGTCGGGCCTTCTTCACTCTCCTCGACGCTTTTCCGCCGAATCGGGGCCCCGCCCATGCCTCTGGTTCATTCCTGCGTATTCCAGGGTGATCCCCGGACCGTCTCTGCGCGCCGTGACGAGCATCCGACCCGGCCGAGCCGCCCCAGAGTTGCGCGCGTCTAACTAAAAGCCCCAGCCTCCTTGATAGCCCATGAAAAAGCCTGAATGGCCGGGAGCGTCACGGGCTGTCGGCGTTGGCTGCGTCGTGCAGGCAGCAAGGGTAGCAATAACGACAAGCAAAAAGGCGAGATCCAAGAAACGCATGTTCATCTCCCGCGTCAAAACGTGGAGAGCCCCGGCGCGATTATACCGCCGCGGTGCCGAACCGGGGGGCGCTTGCGCCTAGCCAAGTTCGCGCGCCATCCATGCATGTTCAGAACCTTCGGCATCCCCATCCTCACCGTGGGGAAAAAGGCACCGCATCGACGATTAACGTCTTCTTCAGATCGGCCGGATGACGTTCGGCGAGGTAGAGGATCATCGTGCTGCCCAACGAATGGCCGATGACCGTCGCCGGCGACAGACGCTGCTCGACAAGATGGGCATCGACGGCTTCCGCCGTCGGCGCCAGCACCGGGCCTTGCGCGTTCGCCCGCGCGGGCTCCCCCGCGAACCCTGCCACCTGGATGAGATGCACGCGACAATGATTTTTCAGCCGCTCGGCCGTCGCTTTCCAGGCGTCGCGCGAGGAAGCGAGCCCCGGAATGAAGTCGAGATCCGGTCCCCGGCCCACGATCTCGTCGCTGAAGCGGTTGCGCACGAGGAGTCGGCCATCTTGAGCATGGGCAGAAGCCGCAAAGATCGTGGCGCTCGCGAGAACGAACCCTACGAAGTGATAGAGTTTGCACGCAGGTACTCTCCCTGTTCATGCGCGGTGCAGTATGGGCAAACCAAGGGGGGACCGTCAGCGCTATTCGGGCAGCAGCCGCGACCACACGTACATACATCGAAGGGGCACGCACAGATCGATCACAGCTTTTCCGGCCTACGTACGATGGCCTGATCATCGATCGGGAAAATTTCTAATGCATTTTTGGAACGGCGCCTTCTAGTAATCGTTTGTCCCCCGTGATTTCAATGGGGTCAATCAATCCCAACGGAGATTGATCAGGGGAATTGCCATGCGGGGGTTCACAAGTGCCGTTGTCATAGGAGCCATTTGCTTCGCTTCCATCGTCGTCCGGTTCGCTTCGGCGCAGACCCCGCCCGCGACGCCCTCGGATAATGCCCCCCTCGGGTCGTCGTTCCAATTGCCCGGCATGACGGTTATCGGCAACACGCCGCTCCCCGGAAGCGGCATCGATATCGACAAGGTCCCGGCCAATGTCGAGACCCTGAGCGCCAGCACCCTCTATCGTGACGGCCAGGCCGGTCTCCTGCCGGATGCTGCTGCGCGCAACCTCTCGAGCGTCAATCTCAACAGCGAGCAGGGCTCATCATACCAGCCCGACTTTGTCTATCGCGGCTTCACGGCATCGCCGATCCAAGGGGTGGCGCAAGGAATCGCCGTCTATCAGAACGGGGTGCGCATCAACGAGGCGTTCGGCGACATCGTCAATTGGGAGCTGATCCCGCAATTTGCCGTCAATCAGATGACGATCCAAAGCAACAATCCGGTCTTCGGATTGAATGCACTCGGCGGCGCCGTCGCGATCGACATGAAGAACGGCTTCAATTTTCACGGCACCAATGTCCAGCTCGGCGGCGGCTCGTATGGCAATTTCAACGGTTTTGCCGAGAGCGGGGTGCAGGTCGGTGATGTCGCTCTCTATGGTGCGATCGGCGGCATCCATGACGGCGGTTATCGGCAGCTCAATCAGTCCGGCATCGGCCAGGGCTATCTCGACCTGGGCTGGGAAAAGAACGACTGGACCGTCCATCTTTCCGTGTCGGCTGCCAACAGCAACCTCGAGGGCACCGGGCCGACACCGGTCGACCTGCTCTTTGCCAACCCGACCAGCATCTTTACCAACCCTCAGTCGATCCACAATGAGGCGCAGCTGGTTCAACTCACGAGTACCTACCGCGTCACGGACGACATTCTGGCGAGCGCCAATGTCTATTACCGCCACTACCATCAGGATCTGGTCGACGGCAACACCACGGACGTCACCCCCTGCACCAACAACGGCAGCTTCTTCTGTCTTGAAGGCAACAACCTCTTCCCTGACGACGTCCTCTTCGATTCGCACGACAACAGGGTGCCGACCAGCGCGGTCCCGATCACGGCGGCCGACGCTTTTGGCGAGGTCGATTTTACCACGACCGACACCAGCACCGTCGGCGCGGGTTTGCAAGTCAAATTCACCAATCCGATCCTGAACCGCCCAAATAACCTCGTGATCGGCGCCACAATCGATCACAGCCTTACCAATTACACCGCCCAGGGTGAGCTCGGCGCGATGTTGCCGAGCCTCGAGGTTATCGGCGCCGGTATCATCATCGATCAGGGGTTCAGCCCCACCGCGTCGCCGCCGATCGAACAGCCGGTCGACGCCTCGGCAACCAATACCTACTACGGCATTTATGCCACCGATACGCTCGACGTCACGCCTCGCCTTTCCGCGACCGTCAGCGGCCGGGTCAATCTCGCGGATATTGGCCTCGCCGATCTTTCCGGACAGAACCCGGCGCTGACCGCCAATCATTTCTACGGCCATTTCAATCCGGGCACCGGCCTGACCTACAAGCTGACCGACAATGTTACGCTTTATGGCGGCTGGTCGGAGGCGAACCGCGCGCCGACGCCGGCGGAGTTGAGCTGTTCCGATCCGGCCGCCCCCTGCATCCTCGACGCGTTCCTCGTAGCCGATCCGCCGCTGAAGCAGGTGGTGTCGCAGACCTTCGAGGTTGGAGCGCGGGGTCATTTCGAGGCGCCAAACGTCCCGGGTCAGTTCCTGTGGCATGTCGGCCTCTATCGCACCGACAGCCATAACGACATTCAGCTGCTCGGCACCGCGATCAACGGTTTCGGGTTCTTCGACAATGTCGGGACTACGCGGCGCCAAGGCATCGAAGCGAGCCTTGCCTGGGCATGGGATCGCTGGCGGGTGTCGGCGAACTACAGCTATCTCAACGCCACCTTCCTCGATAGTCTGGCGCTGTCGTCGAACAGCCCGGCCGCCAACGCCGACGGCCTGATCTTCGTCAAACCCGGCGACACGATACCGCTGATGCCGGCGCATCGCCTGGTGGTAAACGCCGAATACAACGTGACCCCGCAGTGGAAGCTGGGCGGCGACCTGAGATTTGTCTCGAGCCAGTTCCTGCTTGGCGACGAGTCCAACCAGGAGCCCAAACTGCCGGCCTATGCGACTATCGATCTCCACACCTCCTATCGCATCCTCAATCGCGTCATGCTGTTCGGCGAGCTCGATAATCTGCTCAACGCACGCTATTACACGTTCGGTACCTTCTCCCAGCTGGACGGGCTGCCACCGAACTTCAACCTGAGCGATGCGCGGACCTTCACCCCGGCGCCGGGAAGGGCTGTCTTCGGTGGCATCAGAGTGTCCTTTTAGCCCTCTCGATGGGGTCAAAAAGATTTCTTTCGGAGCGTCACGCGCGATGCGGGCAGCGGTCGGTCTAATGCGAACATGGCAATACGAGTTTATCGCCACGGAGCAAGACCACGCGGACCTCCTGATATTGGACGGTGGGTATTTCAAAGCTGACGCCATTTCCGGGGCGCGGCGCGTCCTCTCCAGCGTGATTCGCGACGTCAGGGTATCCGGGCCAGCCAAACCGGCTGCAATTCGGCTGCTGGACCCGCTCGGTCGCGAAGTCTGGCGTGCCCAGATTGCAGCATCGAGAGGGTGACTAGCGGTCACACCTGGATACGACGCTACGGCTGTAACGCGATATACGATACCTGAAATTCTTCGGTAGCCGGGTCCGCCCAATGTGCGGGTCGTTGTTCGGGTGCGCAGTCGACAGATCGTCCTTGCTGCTGCTGAGCAACACAGGAGGTCGAAGATGCGCAAGAGTTACCTCGTTGGCCCGATCACCGTTCTGCTCGGACTCGCCGCTATTGCCGGGACCGCGCCAGTCCCCGCCGGGCAAACTGCGCCGGGATATTCCCAAAGCAACGTAACGTATTCTCCCTGTCGCCTGCTCGATAACGAGCAGCGCAAGTGCGGTTTCGGTTTCGATAGTTGTGATCAGAGCGTCATCGAGCGTTTGGAAAACCAATGTTTGCTCGAAGATGGCGGAACCATCGGCTGGCCGCTCAACGCGGATTAGTTTGGAGCCCTCGGACGCGACATAGAACTTGGTGTCGTCGTGATTTGACCAGCACGCCCTCGGGCTCGAGCCCGACCTTGGCAAGCGATGCGAAATTCTTGATTTTTACGCGATAGAGGCTCGGCGGATCGCGCCCTTGTATAGGGAGGGGCCCTATTCTATATTTGAGGACATGGCTCATACTATTCGCGAGAAGCAAAAGCTCTTGGCCCGGGTACGGCGCATCCGGGGCCAGGTCGAGGCTGTCGAACGTGCGCTCGAAGCCGAAGCCGGATGCGAGCACGTCATGCACCTCATCGCCGGTGTGCGTGGCGCGACGGCTGGGCTGATGGCGGAGGTGGTTGAGGATCACGTCCGTACCCACTTGGTGGACACCGAGAAACACCCCGGCGCATTTAACGCCGAAGCCGCCGAGCAACTGCTCGACGTGGTCCGAACCTATCTAAAATGAGCATCGCGATGAACGACACCGAACGCGCTGCGGCAGCACTCATTCACTCGCACAGCTTTCTCGGCTCCGGACACGAGAAAAGCGAGCGCCGGACATGGGCAGTGATCTGGCTTTGCGGGGCGATGATGGTCGCCGAAATCGTCGGCGGCCTCCTGTTCGGCTCGATCGCTCTCGTGGCGGACGGCATGCACATGAGCACGCATGCCGGGGCGCTGCTGCTCGCGGCGCTCGCCTATACCTACGCCCGCAAGCACGCAGATGACCCGCGCTTCACCTTCGGCACCGGCAAGCTCGGCGATCTTGCGGGCTTCACCAGCGCTATCATCCTGGCGATGATCTCTCTGCTAATCGGCTACGAGGCGGTCTCCCGTTTTCTGGAACCGGTGCCGATCCACTTTGCCCAAGCCATTCCCATCGCCGCCCTCGGTCTCGCCGTGAACGTCGGGAGCGCCTGGCTCCTTAGCGGCGGCCACGATCACGGCCATGGGCATACACACGGTCACCTGCATGCGCGTGGTGCAGCGCATAGCCATGACGAAGCACGCCGCATTGCGACACGCGACGGCATGGTCGTGTTGGAAGTCTTTGAAGATGGCGTGCCCCCGCGCTTCCGTCTGTATGCGGAAGGTTTCTCGATCGCCGCTAGCACAACCACCATCGAAACCGAGAGACCGAATGGCGCACGCCAGCGCTTCACGATGATGGATCGCGGGAATTATCTGGAGTCAGTCGAGGAAATCCCGGAGCCACACGAATTCGTCGCACGGGTGCGTGTAGGGGACGATGAGCGCTCTGTCATGTTCGAGGAACATGAGCACGTGCACAGCAACGCTCAGCGCGACAACAACATGCGCGCCGCCGTCGTTCACGTGATCGCCGATGCCACCGTGTCGGTGCTGGTGATCGTCGGACTGCTGCTCGCCCGCGCCTTCAGCTGGGTCTGGATCGACCCGTTGGTTGGCATCGTCGGGGCTTGCGTGATCGCAAGCTGGTCCTACGGGCTGATTCGCGACACTGGGGCGGTTCTCCTCGACATGAACCCGGATCGGCGGATGATGGATAAGGTGCGGCAGGCGATCGAGGATGAGGGGGACAGGCTCGCCGATCTCCATCTCTGGCGTCTCGGTCCAGGCCACTTGGGAGCGATCGTATCGGTCTGCACGCGCAAGGCCCGTGCAGAGGATTACTACCGGACGAAACTGGCCCGGTTCCGCTCGTTGTCTCACCTGACGATTGAAGTGCGGAATTCTAGTCCTCTGGCCAGAAGTCGAGATCGAGCGAAGCGGTTTCTCGGACCCAGCAGCGGCACCCAGCACCCAGCGCCCGGCGGGCCAGCGTCCAGCTCATGAGCCCGGATTCGAGCCTCGATCCCGCGGATAAGGTACGGTGTCGTTCTGGCAACGTAACGCAACCTAAGTCCGCCCTGATCAAGCGGAGGAGAGCCGTCGGTCCATCCGGCGGCTCTTTCGCGTATGGGGCCTTTTCGCCCCAGCCCCGTGTCGTCAGTCGCGAAGCAGCTTGTCGAGCGTCAAAGGGCAGTCTGGCGGCAGTAGTTGTGGCGGCTGGCCGTCGATCGTCCTGGGAACCGCGCGCAACGCCCGGCGATAGAGCTTGCCGAGATCGATCCGCTGTCGCATCGACGGCGTATAGCGCCCGATCGCATCGCCGCGGAACCGTTCGCTTTCCGCCTCCCAGTGCGGCACCTCGTGGCTCTGCGGCCAGCCCTGGGTCTTCAGCCGGTGAATGAATACCTGCACCAAGAACGATTCC
>Ga0123356_10004525_pt1 | contig 14343 bp, 13 predicted proteins | sample TergutEmb28metaG_2_FD_92546 | JGI IMG/M metagenome (GOLD analysis project Ga0123356, IMG submission 92546) | Embiratermes neotenicus P3 segment gut microbial communities from Petit-Saut dam, French Guiana - Emb289 P3 | ecosystem: Host-associated > Arthropoda: Insects > Digestive system > Gut ...
CCCGCATGATGATGAACTTGAACGCGCAACACTCGGCAGCCTCTTGCAGGATGCTGAGGCAATAGAAGCGGTACTACAACAGCATCTGCAGCCTGGTGATTTTTACACTAGGGCAAATCAGAGAATTTTCGAAGCAGTCAGAAAGCTGGATGATAAAGGACTGCGTTCTGATATACAAACCGTTGTTCAGGAACTCAAACAAATGGGCAAGCTCGAAGAAGCCGGAGGAGCTGCCTATGTTTCATCACTTACAACTGTTATTCCATCAAGCGCTAACATCGATTACTACGCGCAGATGGTAAAAAATTATTCATTAAAAAGATCTCTTCTTAGGGTAGCTTCAAAAATTGGAGTTAATGCCTATGATGAATCAAAAGAAGCAAATGAATTACTTGAGGAAATACAACAGTACATTTTTGAGCTTAGTGACGACAGACATGTATATTCATCCAGAAAAATCGGAGAAGTATTAAAAGATGCAATTGATATTATAGAATCTGTAATGAAATCTAAAAATCCAATAACAGGTATTCCTACAGGTTTTGAAAAATTAGATCAGATGACATCAGGATTTCAGAGAGATGAATTTATTATTATTGGAGCCAGGCCTTCTGTAGGAAAAACAGCGCTTGCTTTAAATATGGCATCTAATATGGCCTTTCATCAGAAAATACCTACGGCATTCTTTTCTTTGGAAATGTCAGAAATAGCGCTTGTAAATCGTCTTATAAGCAGTGAAGCCATGGTTCATGCGCAAAACTTAAGAAGCGGATTTTTAAGTTCTGGAGATTTTAAAAAAATTGTTGACAGCATGGGTATTATTTTTGAAGCGCCTTTTTACATTGTTGATATACCGAATATGAACCTGCTTAATCTTAGATCTCAGGCAAGAAAACTGCGTTCTCAGCAGCAGGTAGAAATTATATTCATAGATTATTTGGGTTTAATTGGACATGAAATAAAAGGATTACCTAGATTTGAACAGATTTCTGAAATTTCAAGGTCTCTAAAAAGCCTTGCTCGTGAATTGCATATACCAATTGTAGTTTTATGTCAGCTAAATAGAGATGCGCAATGGGAAACACCGACTTTGGCGAATTTAAGAGACTCTGGTTCCATTGAACAAGATGCAGATCTTGTTTTATTCTTAAACAGACCTCAGCCAAAGAAAAATAAAAACAGCAAAGAAGATGATAAGCCGGCTCCTGTTGATATAATTCCTACTGATTTAATTGTGGCAAAACAAAGAAATGGTCCTATTGGAACGGTAAAACTTGAATTAGTGGCAAAATATGCAAAATTCGCTCCGCTTGCAAAAGAACGCGATGAAAATTTCGCTTGAAAATTCCGCCATAATATGATATATTAATAACAACGGGGGCAGTAATGGCATTTATTGAAGAATATGATTTTGACTTACTAAAAAACGAAGCGGAAGTCCTTGTAATCCGCGAAATGGAACAACAACTCAAAAACGAACCTGGAAGTATGTGCCGTTGTAATGAGTGTATTGTTGATATTGCTGCAATTGCTTTAAATGCTGTAAAGCCATTGTATCGCTTTTCGCTGCTTGGCGCTCTTTATGCTTCTCAGGCAATGACAGAGCAGGCTTATGCAGACAGCGTTAAGCAAGCTGTAGCGCAGGCTGTAAAGAAAGTAAAGAAAAATCCGGCGCACGACTAATTATTTTTATTTTAACGCGTCCGGGCGCAGCATATTTTGAACTGATAAATAAGAACGAACTCTAAGTGATGTAAAGAGTTCGTTTTTTGGGCGTTTACGAAAGTCGTCTAGTGTTTTTTCATACATCTCAAAAGGGATTCTCATTACAGCCATTTCGCCGGGTCTTATTCCGTCAAGATGAAATTCTATACCGTCGTTATTTTTGCAATGATACCATGCATTTATCTCTTTATCAGGATAATTTTCCTCAGCTTTGGTAAGCAGATATGATTTTATGGTTTCTATAATAATAGGTTCAAGATTATCTTTTATTACAGAAAGACGATCTGCCATTTCAGGGAATCCAATAACTGTTTCTGTTGATTGATTCTCTGCCTTGCTGCGGTAAAACTCTCCACGTTCTAATTCCGGGATTACTTCGACAATATAATTTTTGGATTTCCATGTAATTGTTATCCTGTATTCAGGTTTATGCTTCTTTCCGCAGTAAGAACAATTATAGCTCATAAATGTTCCGCTAAAAATGCTTTCCAATACATCTGGTTTTGCATCAATATCCACATTTTCTATATACTCAATTGGGATATTTGTACCGCAAAGGCAATTAATATTTTTTTTCATTTTAATAACTCCTAATTAAGCCCTCTGGCAAAGAACATTATATCACCAAATAGAGCAAGTGCCATTAAGCAAATGATAATGACAATACCACATGTTTGAAATATCCCAATTGCCTTTGGCGGAATTGGTTTTTTTCGTATCATTTCTACCAGAAAAAGAATCATCATTCCGCCATCAAGAATCGGTAAAGGTAATAGATTCATAACGCAAAGAGCGATAGAAATAAGTGCTAAAAAATTAAAAATTAAGTTAAAACCTCTTTCAACTCCCTGTCCAAATCCTTGAGTTGCCACATCACCCATCATATAGGTAATGCGTACAGGTCCTGATACAGCTTCTGTTAAATCAATTCCCATGAATAAAACTCTAAGACTTAAAATCGATCTTGTAAGGATTTTATACCCTTCTTTAACACCTGTAGCTATTGCCATGGGAATAGAAAGCCTTGGGGTGCGGAAACGTATAATTTCCCATGAAAATCCAAGTTCATTGTTTTCTTCTAAATTATCGAATTCTACCACAGATTTTGCTCCATATCGTTCATATTCAACAATAAGTTTTTCCGGGTTTTGACTTCTTATTTTTCTAAATTCTTCACTGTTGCGTACAGGTATTCCATTAGCGCTTATTATTTTATCTCCTGCTCTTAAGCCTGCAATAAAAGCCGGACTGTCATCAACTACGCTTTCTATTACAGGTTCTATCCAGTAAAAAACACCTATTCTTCCGGCTCCGTTTTTTTCCAGAGAAGGCACTACATTTAACAATAAAATTTCACCATCTCTATCTACAGTAAGCTGAAGATTTTTTTTGGGATTTAATGCAATGTTTTCGTTTATTTCATAAAAGTAATTAACCTGTTGTTTGTTAATTTTTATTATCCTGTCGCCTGTTTTAAGCCCCGAAGCGTCTGCTGGAAAAGTTTGTTCCGGAATTAACTCGGACGCTAAAATAATTTTGTTTCCGGCAGTTGTTACATCAAAGCCAACACCCCAAATAATTGAAAAAAGAAAGATTGCAAATATTAAATTAAAAAAAGGTCCTGCAAAAGAGACTAATATTCTTTGCGCAGGCGTTGACGCTAAATAATCGCCTTTTTGCGGTTTTATACCTTTTGATAAGTTTTCATACGCCTGACTGCTGTAATCACTTTCTCCCTGCATCTTGCAATAACCGCCGATTGGAAACATTCCAAGACGGTATTCTGTTAAACCGACTTTCTTTTTTAGGATTGGTTTTCCCCAGCCAATAGAAAAAGCATCTACGTTAATGCCAACCAAACGAGCGGCAAGAAAGTGCCCAAGTTCATGGAAAAAGACTACAATTCCAAGTCCAATAAGACCAAGCAGTATGTTAATAAATGTCATGTTTTATCATATCATAGAAAAAAAAGAATTTAAACCATTAAATAATACGAATCACAGTTTAGATTTCAAACTAAAGGTTCGTGTGGTTCGTGGTAAAAAAAGATTATTTTATTATAGAAATAGCTTTTAACCTGGCTTTTTTATCTGATTCTAGTACTGTCTGTAAATCCATGTTATTTCCAGACCAATCCTCTTGAAGGACTTTTTCTGTTATTTTAGATATGTCCATAAATTTGATTTTTTGTTCCAAAAAAGCGGACACTGCCGTTTCATTTGCCGCATTGTAAGCGCAGGGATATAAAGCGCCAAGTCTTGCAGATTCCCAGGCTAAATCTAACATTGGGAATTTATTAGTATCAGGTTTGGAAAACTCCAGGGTAAGTGAATCAAAATTTAAAGGTTCAAGAGAGGAGGGTGTAGTATGCTCCCAATAGATTGCATCATGAATTGGATGGCGCATATCAGGTTTTGAGAGCTGAGCATATATAACTCCGTTACATAAACGAATCATCGAATGGACAATGCTTTGTGGATGTATTACAACCTTAACTTTATCAGACGGAACATTAAAGAAAACACAGGCTTCAATTATTTCCAGTCCCTTATTTGCCATTGATGCAGAATCAATTGTTATTTTTTTACCCATATTCCATGTAGGGTGTGCAAGAGCATCCTTCACAGTCACATTTTGCATTTCTTCCAAACTCAAGTTCCTAAACGGTCCCCCAGAGGCAGTCAGTATTATTTCGCTTATTAAACTCCCTTTATTTTCTCCGTGTCCTCCGTGCCTTAGTGTTTCCGTGTGAGTCTCTTCAGCAAAAAATTTTAACAAATGAAACACAGCAGAATGTTCAGAATCTACAGGTATTATATTTACACCTTTTTCTCTTGCAAGATTCATGACAAGCTGTCCTGCCATGACAATTGTTTCCTTGTTTGCAAGAGCCAGATGCGAGAGCGCATTAATAGCAGCAATAGAGGGTTCTAGCCCTGCAGAGCCTGATATCCCATTAATTGTTATATCAGGTTTTGAATTTGCAATAGCAGATAATAATTTTTCCTTTCCGCCTTCTTCTCCAGCAAGTATGCAGTCAGCAGAGGGAAATTGTTTTTGCAGTTTTTCAAGTTCATGGCGGCTTGAGTTCGCAGAGAGCAGAACTATTTCAAAATTATCAAGGTCGCGGGAAATAATATCAAGAGAGCTTTTTCCGATAGAACCGGTCGCACCCAGGACAGCAATACGTTTTTTATTTAACATTGGAAAAATTTGCTGAATAGCAGAAAAAATACAGGAGCTGCGGCAGAGATAGAATCGATAGAATCAAGGACGCCGCCTCTGCCAAGCATTACATTTCCTGAATCTTTAAAATTGCAGCTTCTTTTCATTGCAGATTCAGCCAAGTCGCCTAACATAGCTGCAATTCCTGTAAAGAAGCCAATAAAAACAGCGTAAAAAATAATCGAAGATGCAGGCGCATTAACATTGGAAAAAGTAAAAATATTAGGAAATAAAAGAGCAGCGCATACAGCAACAAGTACAGCGCCAAGTAATCCGCCTATAAAACCTGCGATACTCTTATTCGGACTTACCGCAATTAATCCTCGATTATTTGCTCCAAATAAAGTTCCTGCCAGCCATGCGATTGAATCAGTTCCAAATGTAATAACCAGAAATAATAATACAGCGCCTGGATTATTCCAGGAATTCATTTTAATCAGCCAATAAATAAAAAAGCCAGGATAAACAATTAATGAAAAACCGCATATAATTTGATTTGTAACTGTTTCAATTTCTGTTGAACGTGGAAATATTCTTGAAACTAAAGCCCATCCTGCACCTGACATAACAATAGCGGCAATGACCCAATACGAAAAACCAAAGCTAACATGCAATGTAATTGCTAAAGGCGCTAATGCTCCCAGAATAGCGCTCTCTAGTTTAGAAATTCTGCTTTGCTTTTTTTCCAGCATTACAGAAAACTCTACAGCGCCGATAGCTGCCAATACGACAGCGGCGATATTCATTATAAGGTTATTGTACCAGGGGAGAAAGAGAACAATGACTACAACAGCAGGAATACCGAGGAAAAATATGAGCAACCGTTCAATCAGTTTCTTCATTTTACTCCACCATAACGGCGTTCACGTTTTTGAAAATCGTTAATAGCCGCTTCTAAATCTTTCTTTTCCCAATCTGGCCATAGTTTATCAGAAATATGCAATTCCGAATAGGCACCTTGCCACAAAAGGAAATTACTTGTTCTATATTCACCTGCGCTTCTAATTATTAGATCAGGGTCTGGAACATCAGGATTATCCAAATTAGCAGAAATATCGTTTTCGCTTATATTAAGCAGATTATTACTGGATTCTAAGTCTTGTTTAGCTGCAAATTTTTTAATTGCCCGTATAATTTCATCCCTGCCGCCGTAATTTATGGCAATTATTACCTGCATTCCGTCAAATTCGGCTGTTTCCGCTATTGTATCAGAAATTTCTTTTTGAATTTCTGTGGGAAGACCTGAAAAATCGCCTGCATGACGTACTCTTATTTTGTTTTTAATGCTAAATTCAAGCTCAGATCGCAGATATTGCTTTATAAGCCCCATTATAAAGTTTACTTCATCTGCCGCACGCTTCCAGTTTTCTGTTGAAAAAGCATAAAGAGTTAAATATTTTATTCCTAAATCACTTGCGGCTTTTGTTATTCGTTTGGCGGCTTTTAACCCTTCAAGATGCCCCTGCGTACGGACAAGACCGCGATTTTGCGCCCATCTTCCGTTTCCGTCCATGATTATGCCTACATGAGCAGGGATATTATCTTGCATTATACTTCCATTATTTCTTTTTCTTTTTCTTCAAGAACTTTATTTACCTGTGCTATGTAGCTGTCGGTAAGTTTCTGCAGTTCATCTGTTCCTTTTGTTTCGTCATCTTCTGTTATTTTTGTATCTTTTAAAAGTTTTTTAAGTTCATCATTTCCGTCTCTTCGAATATTACGAATAGAAACCCTGGACTGCTCGGCATTATTCTTTGCAAGTTTAACAAGTTCTTTGCGTCTTTCTTCTGTAAGCGGCGGAATGGATATACGAATAACCTTACCGTCATTTGACGGATTTAAAGATAGTTCAGAAGAGCGGATCGCTTTTTCAATTTCTGTGATAAGACCTTTATCCCATGGTTGAATTACGATAAGCCTGGCTTCAGGGATTGAAATATTCGCAACCTGGTTAAGCGGCGATTTTTCTCCATAAGCATCAACTCTAATTCTATCGAATAGGGAAGCGGAAGCCCTGCCTGTTCGAAGAGCTGCAAACCCGTCTTTTAGGCTTGCAACTGTTTTTTTCATTCTCTCTTCGTTAGAAGATATGACATCCTGCATTTTAACCTCTACTCCTAGCGCAGTTGAATAACTGCGCAGTAAAATCGAAAATGAAACGAAGTTTCATTTTATTATCCTTCCACGCCTACTTTGTAATAGTAATAGTCGTTTATTACAAGTTTAGCGCCAACTTTCTTTGCGCATTCTTCAATGGCTTTGGCAACAGTCATTTTTTCATCTTTTACATAGCCTTGTTCCATTAAACAAATTTCGCTTAAGTACTTTGTTACCTTACCTTGTAAGATTCCGGAAAGCACATTATCAGGTTTGCCTTTGAGTTTTTCATCTTTTTCCATTAAGGCTTTAAAAATACTTTCCTGTTCTTTAAGCCATTCCTGGTCTACTTTAGTGCGGTCTATAGCAACAGGATTAAAAGCCGCTATATGAAGCGCAAGTGTAAATATAAAAGATTTAACTTCTTCATCTTTAAAAATTTCAGGTTTATCAGATTCGCATTTTACAACGACGCCAATATTGCCGTCTCCGTGAATGTACTGAGTAAGGTTTTCGTTAGAAGAAGCTTTTACTAGACAAAGTCTCTTAAGTCCCATATTCTCTCTTATTTTTGTAGCAAGATCTTGAACAAGAGAACTAAGCTCGGCTGTTGGAGCTGCAATGCCTTTTTCCAGGGCTTGGTCGGCAATAGTTTTGCCAACTTCTATAAACTCAGGATTTCTTGCGACAAAGTCTGTTTCTGCATTAAGTTCAACTAATACAGCAGAAGAGCCGTCTTCTTTTATTTTTACAAAAACTTTTCCATTGTTGGTCGCGCGATCCGCTCTTTTTTCAAGTGCGGCAAGACCTTTTTCTTTAAGAATCTTTGTCGCTTTCTCAAAATCACCGTCTGTAGAGACAAGTGCATTTTTACATTCCATTATTCCAGCTCCGGTTTTTTCCCGAAGTTTTTTTACATCATTTGCACTAATTTCAGCCATTTGTTACTCCTTAAAAACTTTATCAACATCAACTTGAATTGATGAGCTATTGTCATCGTCATCATCGTCGACTTTCTCATCTTCTTTTGCGGCTCTGTATGCTTCTTCTGTTGTGTATTTTTCGATATCGATTTCCATATCTTCTTCTTTCATGCTCGCATCGTTCATGAGACCTTCCATATCTTCATCTTCGTCACCCAGGGTTTCGATAATCTTAAGACCAACTTCGTTATCTGCCTCAACAACCGCATTTGCGATGATCTGGGTAAAGAGAGTGATAGCTCTGATTGCATCATCATTTCCGGGGATTGGGAAGTTTATACCTTCCGGGTTACAGTTTGTGTCAACGACTGCAACAATCGGGATTCCCTGGCGCTGTGCTTCTGCAACAGCGATAGCTTCTTTTCGAGTATCAATAATAAACAGAATACCAGGAAGTTCTTTCATTTCTTTAATACCGCCAAGGTTTTTCTGAAGCTTAATGCGTTCTTTTCCAAGAGCGGCAATTTCTTTTTTGGTAAGATTTTCGAAAGTTCCGTCAACTTCCATTTTTTCTAGTTTTTTTAAGCGAAGAAGCGATTTTTTAATTGTTACGAAATTGGTAAGCATACCGCCAAGCCAGCGGTTGTTTATATAAAACATACCGCAGCGTTCTGCTTCTTTCTGAACAGCCTGTTGGGCTTGTTTCTTTGTTCCTACAAAAAGCACAGTCTTTCCAGCCGCTACAGTTTTGCGTACAGCGTCATAAGCGTCCTTGATAGATTGAATTGTTTTTTGCAGATCGATGATGTGAATGCCGTTCCTTTCTGCGAAGATATACTTCTTCATTCTAGGATCCCAGCGTTTCACCTGGTGGCCGAAATGTACTCCTGATTCCAGAAGATTTTTCATTGTTACAACAGCCAAAATTTCCTCCTAACATTGGGTGTATCGAGTTTGATAGACCCTGCCATCACTATATCTCGTCTAAAACATATAAGGATTTCTTTTAACCACAAACCACACGAACTTGCTGTTATATATCGAAGTAATTGTTCGTGCTGGTTCGTGGTAGAATTATTCCTTAAAGTTCCAGCGGAAAATCAGCACCCGTAAGGGTAGCCGTTATCTCTAAGCATGACATAAAACTCACGCAGTGGCAAGCCCACCACAGTGCTAGGAGAGCCTTCTATACGTGTAATAAAGCAGCTTGCAAGCCCCTGAATACGGTAAGCCCCTGCTACGCCCTGCCATTCATTAGTGTCGATGTACCATTCAATTTCGGCGTCAGAGAGGGCAGCAAAATTGACAGTACAGCTTACGGTTAGGTTAGACATTTTTTTATCTTTATACCTATAAAGAGCTACGGATGTAACTGCCTTATGTTCTCGACCTGAAAGTTCTTTTAGGATATTATACGCTTCTTCTCGGTTTTTGGCTTTTCCAAATATCTTATTTTCTATTGCAATAACAGTATCTGCGCCGCATATCCATTTTGGCGGTCTGTTTCTCATTTCTTCAATTACTTTTTCTACTTTACTTATCGAAAGTTCACGTGTGAGAATCTCGGGATCAGAATGATTGCAAAGGCTTTCGTCAATTTTAGAAGGCATAACATTAAAAGGAATGCCCATTAGCTTAAAATATTCTTGCCTCCGAAGCGAGCCGGAGGCAAGGATAATAGGTTCCATTAATTATGTCTTACCCAGACAGGTCCGTTTTTTATATAAGTTCCGGCAACTCTTCTTTGCCCTTCGTACATATTAACAAGACCTTCATGAAAGCTTTTTAAGTTATCCGCGTGCATGTTTGCAGGAAGAGTTATGCGTTCAAGAGTATCAGGGAATGAAGGAACAAATGCTTTAAACTGGTGATGATCTCCGCCAATGCGAGGGCAATCTCTGCCGTCAAGCCTGATTAATCCTGCTAATGTTGCAGGAAGAATCGCCGAGGTCATTGGGTTATCTGTGAATACGCCTTCGTAAACTAATTCCATGCCATTATTTAACTGAACAGTTCTTAACTGATTTCCGTTAAACGCAAAACGATGAACTCGTCTAACGCTGACAGGGAAAGTAATTACTTCCAGTTTATTGTTTCTAAATGCGCTTTCTCCGATTGTATGAACTCTGTTTCCAAGCATTACGCTGATAAGACCGCAGTCTTTAAAAGCTCTAGCTCCAATTTCTGTAACATTATTTGGAATTACAATGTGAGTTAAACCAGGATTACCTTCAAAAGCTCCAACTTCTGTAGTTTCGATCTGACCCTGAGCCGCTCCGCCTTTAATAGCAACAAGGTTTGGTCCAAATGTAACAGATTCTAATCTGTTGCCTGCAAAAGCGCCAGGACCAATTTCTGTGATTGTAGGCGGTAATACTACGCTTGTAATACCTGTGTCTTTAAATGCTCCAGCTCCAATAATTGTCGGGCGAAGACCGTAAATTGTGTTAGGAATTACAACATTAAGAATGCCAAAGGATACTGAATGATTAGTTCCGTCGATATTAACGGTTTTCTTTTCTACAGCTTTATACTTTGTAATAGTGATAGTATTGTCTCTGTTCTGCAGAACGTCAAAATCCTCATCTTTTAATGGCCTTGAAAGGGATTCAGCTTTTGAACTAAAGTCTTTTGCCTCGGCAATTAGACGCTGAATTTCTGTAGTTTCCGCAGCGCTTAAACCGCCGATTTCAGATGCGTTTTCGTATTCTGCAACAGCCTCGGCATATTTGCCCGAAAGAAAATGCTCGTTTGCTTTTTGAATTGCCTGACGGGCAGATTCTGAGCGTTCACGTGCCGACTGTTCCTGAGCTTGTTGCTGTTGTTCCTGAAGCGCTCTTTGAGCTTCATTTAAACGGCCTGATATAGCGCTTCCCTTGTTATATCCAGGTGGCATAAAACGAAGCGCCGCACTGTATTGAACAATTGCTTCTGTGTAATTACCTGCCTGATGTAACCCCTGCGCGAGATTAAATGTCTGTTCGGTTCTTTTTTCCTGGGCGTCTCTAAGCAGTGTTTCTGCCTGCCTGTTGCGAGGCTCAAGCCTTCTTGCAGCTTCAAATGAATTTACAGCTTCCGCATAATTTTGCTCTTTCATGAGCTCTTGACCACGGGTAATGTGCATCCTTGCAGTTTCTCTTTGCTGAGCCAGGGCAGTGCCAACGATAAGGCATGCCATTATTAACACGATCAATATTCGTTTTACCATAGTGTATCTCCTCTAAAGTATGGTATTAGTATTAAACAATCACTTTTTTAGATAATTACATTAATTTTCATATATTTTATGTGAATTTGTCAAGAGGGCGGACTTATAAATTAAAACAAGGCATTTTTGTCAATTTATGCATGTTTATGGTGTGAAGCATGTCGATTTTTTCCTTAATTGCAGAGTTTTCACATATTCCCTCACGAATATACCTGTCAAGAACATCATAGGCAAACCCAAGGTTTTCTTCATCGCTTAAGCCTGATAACCCGTCTTCGGGGGTTTTTTCGATAAATTTATGAGGTAAATCAAGCTCTCTGCCTACTGCTTTTAGTTCTGTTACTGTCAGTTGGGAAATAGGGCTAAAATCACCTGCCATATCGCCGTATTTAGTAGAGTAGCCAACATAATCCTCGCTGTAATTACAGGTATTGGCTACACGTCCGTTTACTGAGGCAGAGACGGCGTAAAGGGTTGTCATTCTAATTCTTGCAGGAATATTGATAATTGCCTGTTTGTTTGCAGATAATCCGCCATCTTTAATGCTTAAAAGAAGCGCATTTACGCTGTCATTTATATTTATTACAAAATGCTTTATTCCCAAATGGGCTGCTAATTCATGTGAAAAATCAATATCGTGTTGTTCTCCCTGCGGCATAAGTACGCCAATTACTCTGTCAGCTCCAAGCGCTTGTACGCAAAGCGCCGCAACTATAGAACTGTCTTTGCCGCCGCTAATGCCTACTACAGCACTGCTGTCAATTCCATTCTCGTTAAAGTAATTGCGTATCCATTGAATAATATCGTTTTTTGTTTTTACCGCATCAAACATTTTTACTCCTTAAGAAATTTCTATCTTAAATGGAATCATGGGAAGTCCGTCGCTGTTAAAAAGCTGCCTGTCTTTTGGGTTATCTGCCCATGCGTATAAAATCTTTTGCGGATTCTTAACAGATGATATATCGATGCTGATAGTATCGGGTGCTGTGATCTCTGCAGGCAGGCGCACAGAACCAGAATCGCTTAAGATAGTAATATAAGGTTTTAACCACGAACCACACGAACTCTCGCTTTGATATCGAAGATCGGGTTCGTGTTGGTTTGTGTTGGTTTGTGGTAAATTTTCTTTTGTTATTAATTTCTCAGCGCAGTTGTTAAATTGAATAATAATCTTATTATCACTACTCACTACTAACTTCTCACTTCTCACCATAGGTCCTGGTGATGAATTATTAATTCCAAATACTGTTTTTTCTGCCGCAAGGAAAAGCCTGTAACCTACATCTTTTTTATTAAGCGGATGTATGTCATTCCATTCGCCCAGTTCCAATGCGCATGCCATGCCTGTGAAAGGAAGGGATAATGCGTTTTTTTGCGCTTCTCGCAAAATAGCCCAGTCTGCTTTTTCATTATTGTCAGATACCTCGTTAAAAACAGGCAGTTGAACAAAAAGGAACGGAAGTTTTTCGTTTTTGTTTTTTTTACGCCAATCCTGGATCATTAATTGAAATAATTTTTCGTATTCGCCTGAGTTTGTTCCATTGGATTCACCCTGATACCAGATCACTCCTTTAAGAGGAAATTTTAATACTGGAGCTATTATTGCGTTAAAATTTCCTAATGGCATTCGCTGAAAGAAAAATTCTTCAGGACGGGTAGAGGAGTTTGCGCCTACTTTATATTTCCATGTGCCGCAAAGATCGATAAACGAATTGTTTTCTGTAAATATACGGAAAGGTTTATCGTCTGTAACGCTTCCTTCTCCGTTGTTACATGTTACTCTTATAACAATTCGGTTTTTTCCTTTTTTAAATAAATCGCAGGCAGTGTATTTGCGAGGAGGATAACGATATCCTGTATCACCAATTTTTTCGCCGTTTAAATAAACTATGTCTGAATCAATTATAGTGCCAAGCCAGACATTAACTGTTTTGGTATTAAAATCTTCAGGCATTTCAATATCTTTTGCAAGCCAGACAACGCCGCAGAAATTTTTTAAACCTGCATCTGCAAAATCGCCTGGCAGAGTAATATCATTCCATGAAGAAATATCTGTATTTATATTTTTCCAGTCTTGGGAAATGCCGATATCTTCGTGCGTAAGATTGGTTTCCCAATCATTAATAGCTGTATTTGTTTTATTGGTAATTGTTTCACGTATTTGATCATCTGCGTATTGTTTACCGCAGGCTAATTTTTCCGGAAAAGAAGCAAGCGCATCGCAGCTCATCCAAGATTCTATAGGAGTGCCGCCCCAGGCAGTAGTAATTAGTCCTATTGGTATTTTGTATTTTTCGAAGAGATTTTTTGAAAAAAACCATGGAACTGCTCCAAATTCACTAAGAGTTTCACTGGATGCAGGCAGCCAGCTTCCGCCTGTTAAGTCGTCACGGGAGTCTGAAAAATCCCACTCTTGCGGCGCTTTAAATTGCCTTACAAGCGGATAATCATTTATTTTCCATTCTTCGCTGTAATCGTCACTTAGGCGATCCATTAACATTTCCATATTGCTTTGCCCTGAGCATAGCCAGACATCGCCTGCATAAATATCCTGTATTTTAGTTACATTATTGTCGCAGTTTATTTCCATTTCAAATGGACCGCCTGCCGAAACAGGGTTAAGAGTTACAAGCCATTTACCGTCTACAGAAGCCGCCTCATATACCCTCCCCAAAAAAGAGACGGTAATATTTTTTTTACTCCAGATTGGATAGGGAGTATCACGTTGGATAATCATTCCATTGCTGATAATCGGTGAAAAAAGCTGTTCTATCGATAAAAGCTGTTCTGTCATTGTAACTCCTTGTATTCTGCCCAAAAAATATCGGCGTTATTTCCTGTATCCTGACCGTTACCCGAAGCAAAAACACCTGCCAAAGAGCCGACAAAACCGCCTGCATATTCAGTGCTTAGAATCCTGGCATCTAATTTTTCGGCAATTAAATTAAGTGAATACTGATCATAACCAAAGAAAAATGATATCTCCATGTCTATGCATTTAGCGGCAAGAACTAAAGTAGAGTTTGAGTTTATTGATTTAACTGCAGAAATAATTTCATCTTCTTTTCCTGCTGCGCGGATAATGCGAAGGGATGTATTTCCGTTAGAAGAAAAAATTTCTAAACGATACATAAAGTTTTCGTTTTGCAGCAAAATTAAACCTGC
>Ga0123356_10004526_pt1 | contig 14342 bp, 11 predicted proteins | sample TergutEmb28metaG_2_FD_92546 | JGI IMG/M metagenome (GOLD analysis project Ga0123356, IMG submission 92546) | Embiratermes neotenicus P3 segment gut microbial communities from Petit-Saut dam, French Guiana - Emb289 P3 | ecosystem: Host-associated > Arthropoda: Insects > Digestive system > Gut ...
GCACTTCGTCAGCACGCTCGAGGAGATGCCGGTTCAGGAGACCCTCGACGGGATCGCGGAGCTCCGCTCGATCCCCGGCATGCAGGTCGGCGGCATCATGATCAACATGGCCAGCCCAGCGGTGCTCAGCCAGGAGGAGCTCAAGGCCACGCCAGACCTGGCCGCCATGGCCGATGCGCTGGCCGCGGCCGGGCTGCACACAACCGAGCCGCTCGCCGCCTCGCTGGCCGAGGAACTGGCCGAGCACGCCCGCCATGTCGAGGTCGCCGACCAGCAGCGGGTCGACCTTGAGGCGGCCGGCCAGCCGATCTACGAGCTGCCGCTGATCCATGAGGGCATCGACCTGGCAGCGCTGCACCGGCTTGCCGCCGACCTACGTGACCAGGGGGCAGCGTGACCGTCCTCAGCAATCCGCGGCTTGACGTCGACCGGATCATCGACGACCGGCGCACCCGCATCATCGTCTGCTGCGGTTCGGGCGGCGTCGGGAAGACCACCACCGCCGCCGCGCTCGGCCTGCGTGCCGCTGAGCGCGGCCGGCAAGTCTGCGTGCTCACCGTTGATCCGGCGCGACGGCTCGCTCAGTCGATGGGCCTGACGTCGCTCGACAACACGCCGCGGCTGATCGACGGCGTTTCCGACGAGAGCGGCGGCTCGCTGCACGCCATGATGCTCGACATGAAGCGCACCTTCGACGAGATCGTCGAGGGGCACGCCGACCCGGCACGGGCGGCGCAGATCCTCGCCAACCCGTTCTATCAGTCGCTGTCATCGAGCTTCGCCGGTACCCAGGAGTACATGGCAATGGAGAAGCTCGGCCAGCTCCGGCGGTCCAACGAGTGGGACTTGATCGTGGTGGATACCCCGCCGAGCCGGTCGGCGCTGGACTTCCTTGACGCACCGGAGCGACTGGGCCGGTTCCTGGACGGGCGGCTGATCAAGGTGCTCACCGGACCGGTCAAGGCGGGCAGGCCGTTCGGGCGAGTGCTGAACGTCGGGCTGTCGGTGATGACCGGCGCGCTGACCAAGCTGCTCGGCGCACAGGTGCTGCGTGACGCGCAGACGTTCATCACCGCGTTTGACACGATGTTCGGCGGGTTCCGGGAGCGTGCCGACGCGACCTACCGGCTGCTTCAGGCACCGGGGACGTCGTTCCTCGTCGTCGCCACTCCGGAGCCGGACGCGCTGCGCGAGGCGTCGTACTTCGTGGAGCGGCTGGACGAGGAGCGGATGCCGCTCGCCGGGCTGATCCTGAACCGCGTGCACGCCGCGGGCAGCTGCCCGCTCAGCGCCAATCGCTCGCTCGCCGCAGCGGAAACACTGGAAAGCATCAGTCCGAACGGTCCCGTTGCTTCAGCTGAAGCCGACCGCTACGCGGTGACGGCGGCGGCACTCAGGCTGCATGCCGCGCGGATGAACCTGGGGGAACGGGAGCGGCGGGTGGCCGGATCTTTCATCTCGGCGCACCCCGCCGTTCCTGTCGTAGAGATTCCTGCCCTGCCAGATGACGTACACGACCTTGCCGGTCTTCGCCGAGTCGGCGAGTCATTCGTCTAACAGGGTTAGCTGGCTTTGGTCGGCTCCGTTGCCGACCGGCAGCGCCAGCATGCCCCAGGGACCCGGAGTTAGCTGGCAACCAGCTCGTCGATGCCCTGGCGCTCGTAGCGGTCCCTTGCCCGCTCGAGCAGTTCGCGCCACGACGTGACGTCGGGCCTGCGGCGGAGAAGCGCACGCCGCTCGCGTTCGGTCATTCCGCCCCAGACACCAAACTCGATTCCGTTGTCGAGCGCGTCCGCAAGGCACTCGGTGCGGACCGGGCAGCCCCGGCAGATGAGCTTGGCGCGGTTCTGGGCCGCCCCCTGGACGAACAGTTCGTCAGGGTCGGTCCCCTTACAGGCGGCGCGTGTGGTCCAGTCGGTAACCCACATGTGCCCAACTCCTCTTGATCGCCGGGCACTGGTGCCCGGACGGTCTTGCATTGACGGTTTGCTAGCCGTGAGGGTGTGCGGCCACCCGGTCACGGTTACCGGTTCGTGATAAAGGAACTTACGGAAGTTGGCCCATGGCTGCCAAGACCCCGGTATGGCCATTTCACATATAGTCCTGATGGGCTATATACAAGCCACCCTCTAGTCACCTATGCGTTGCGATTACACCCTCAGCGTGACGAAACTCCCTGCGTAAAGGCGTAGACCAGTAGATAGGTGCGGTAGTACCTTGCCGACCGCGTACTCTATGACACGTGCAGCTCTTGGACTGGGTAACAGGCAAGACAAGCGCTATCGGCCGTCTCATCGTGATGGCGGCGCTTGGCGGTGTGCTCGCGGCGGCCATGGTGCTGCCCGTCGTGGCAGCGACCGGTATAGCGGTCCGGAACTCCGCCGACAAGTTCACGACCCTCTCGGTCAACGCTTCGAGCCTGCCGCAGCGGTCGGCCATTTACGACCGGAACGGTCACCTCATTACTTATGTGTACGGGGTGGACCTCGGTCCGGGGATGACCTACACCGGGATCGACCGGCAGCCTGTGTTCTACAACCAGATCTCCACGAACATGGACAACGCGATCGTGGCGATCGAGGATGACCGGTTCTGGCAGCACGGGGCGCTGGACGTCAAGGGCACCATCCGGGCGCTGGTTAACGACATAGAGAAAAAGCCGATTCAGGGCGGTTCCACGCTCGAGCAGCAGTACGTGAAGAACGTGCTCATCCTCGAGTCGCTCGACAACCCCGCGGCGGTGAAGGCGGCGCAGGCGGACACCCTGTCCCGCAAGATCGACCAGCTGCGGATGGCGGTCCAGATCGCGCACACCATGACCAAGCAGCAGATCCTCGCCGGGTACCTGAACGACTCGTACTACGGCAACGGCGCCTGGGGTGTCGAGGCCGCGGCGGAGACCTACTTCGGCACCACGGCCGCAAAGCTCACGATGGTCCAGGCCGCCACGCTGGCCGGCATCGTGGAGAACCCGTCGCAGTACGACCCGCTGATCAACCCGGTGATGTCACTCCAGCGGCGCAACACCGTGCTCGCCCGGATCGCGGCGACGGACCCCGCGGCGCTGACGCCGGCCGCGGCCGCCGTGCTCATGCAGCAGAAGCTGGTCCTGCATCCGGGGGCCGTGCAGAACGGGTGCACCGCCAACACCGTCGGCAATGCCGGGTTCTTCTGCGACTACGTGATGCACACGCTGATGCTCGACAGCCAGCTCGGCCAGACAACGGCGCAGCGCGCCAGGCTGCTCGCCACCGGTGGCCTGAGCATCTACACGACGCTCAGCCCGACAGATGAGTCCGCGGCGACCAAGGCCGTCAACTGGGTCCTCCCGGAGCACTCGAAGACCTACAACCCGGCGGGCAACGCTGACACCGAGGCGCTTGTCCAGCCAGGTACCGGCAAGGTCCTGGCGATCGCCGAGAACCGGCCCTACGGCACCGGCTCCGGGCAGACCGAGGTCGACTACGCGGTCAACTCGCAGTACGGCGGCGGCGCGGGCGTGCAGACCGGCTCGTCGTCCAAGCTGTTCACGCTGATCACCGCGCTCAAGCAGAACGTGCCCTTCGGCTTCCAGCTGACCGTGCCGGGCACCCAGACGGTGAGCGGCTACACCAACTGCGCCGGCCAGCCGACCGGTTACTACCAGGGCCAGTCCGGGGTGTTCAACGTCACGAACTCCGAAGGGCCCGGCACGACGACCGACTCCCTCTACACCGGCACCACCGGCTCGATCAACGTGTTCTTCGCCCACCTTGAGCAGAAGGTCGGCCTGTGCAACGTGGTGCACACCGCGGTTGACCTCGGCATGACCCGGGCGGACGGCACCTCGATGCTCTCCAAGGACGGCTCGCAGGGCCCTGCCGACGACTACCCGGCCTTCACCCTCGGCGTGGTCAACGTGTCGCCGCTGTCCATGGCGGAGGCCTACGCGGTGCCGGCGTCGGGCGGCATCTACTGCAAGCCGATCGTCCTCACCAAGATCGTCGACGATGATGGCCAGAACATCCCCACCCCGTCAGCCGGGTGCCACCGGGTGATCTCCACGACGGTGGCCGCCGCGACGAACTACATCCTGCAGGGCGTGCTGAACTTCCCGAACGGCACCGCCTACGGCATGGGGCTCGCCAACTACCAGGCGGCGGGCAAGACCGGCACGTCCAACGTCGCGAGCGGTAACGGTACGCCGTTCGCCGCGTTCGCCGGGTACACCACCGCCCTCGTGGGGTACGTCTCGGTGTTCAACCCGATCTCGCCGACGACCAAGACGATGACCTACACCAGTGCGTGTTACCAGCTCGAGTACGGCGGCCAGGATTGTCCGGGTGAGATGTTCGGCGCGAACGCGCCCGCCTCGACATGGCACATGACGTTCGACCACGCCAGCCTGAGCGGCTCCGTCGACTTCCCCACTGTTCCGCTTAACAGCTCACTGTGGAGCCAGGGCAACGGCCAGCAGGTCAAGCAGCCGCCGAAGCCCAAGCACGGCAACGGTGGCCGCGGCGGCGGCACTGGCGGTACCGGGGGCACTGGCGGTACCGGAGGCACTGGCGGTACCGGAGGCACTGGCGGTACCGGCGGAGGGACCACTGGCGGGCCCGGCGGTCCGGGCGGTCCCCCGGTTACCGGTTAGCGTTCGAAGCGAAACGGCCGCCGTTCACGATGTGAACGGCGGCCGTTTGGTTTGGACGGATGGGTTGCTAACCAAGCTGCCTCCGGACTTCGGTGGCGACGCGGGCACCATCGGCCCGTCCCGCTACCTGCGGGGTGACCGTCTTCATGACCTTGCCCATCCCCGGCATCCCCGTCGCGCCCGTCTCGGCGATTGCAGCCGCCACCAGCGCGGTGAGCTCGTCGTCGGAAAGCTGCGCGGGCAGGTACCCGGCGAGCACATCGCCCTCGGCCCGCTCCGCGGCTGCCTGATCCGCACGCCCGGCCGCCTCGTAGGCATCCGCGGCCTCCCGCCGCTTCTTGGCCTCGCGGGTGAGCACCTTGAGGATGTCATCGTCTGATAGCTCATGCGCCGCGTCGCCGGACACCTCCTCGTTGGTGATCGAGCTGAGTGCCATCCGCAACGTGCGCAGCCGCACCTGGTCCCGGGCCCGCATGGCATCCGTCAGGTCGGCACGGAGCCGTTCCTTGAGTTCGTTCACATGCCTATCCTGCCCGACGCCGACCCGGTGCCGCCCGCCAATAACCGCCGGCCACCGGCGCCGGTCACGAGACGTGAATGCCGGACACGGGCTGTTTACTGCCGGGCACATGGCACCATGGTTACGTGCGCGCACGAACTTTTGTTTCCATCGCGGCCGCCGCAGGTGCCGCGACCGTCGGCTACGCCTCGGTGATCGAACGCAACTGGTTCACGCTGCGGCAGGAGACGATTCCGGTGCTGCCGCCGGGGGCGGAACCGTTGCGTGTCCTGCACATCTCGGACATGCACCTGACGCCTGGCAGGCACCGGCTGATGGCCTTCGTCAGGTCGCTGGCAGCGCTCGACCCTGACCTTGTCGTCAACACCGGGGACTCGATCGCCTCGCCGGAGGTCATCGGCCCGCTGCTCGACTCGCTGGGCCCGCTGCTCGGCAAGCCGGGCGTGTTCGTCCTCGGCTCGAACGACCTGTATTCACCCAAGCCCAGGAACCCGGCACGATACCTGTGGCGGACAAGCTCGGGTGAGCACCAGAAGGACCCACCTGACCTGCCCTGGGAGAAGCTGAGCGGGGAGCTCACGGCGGCGGGCTGGCTTGATCTCGACAACCGGCTCGGACGACTGACAGTCAACGGCCTGGATATCGCGCTCGGGGGCGTGCACGACCCGCACGCCGGCCGGGATCGCTATGACCTGATAGCGGGTCCCGCCGACCCGGCGGCCGACCTGCGCCTCGGCGTGCTGCACGCACCGGAGCCGGAGGTCATGGACCAGTTCGCGGCTGACGGGTACGATCTGATCCTCGCCGGGCACACCCACGGTGGCCAGCTGTGCGTGCCTGGCGTCGGGGCCCTGGTGACCAACTGCGGCATCGACCGGGCGCGGGTGCGCGGGCTGTCCATGCACCCGCAGGTATCCCCCGAGCACGGGAACACCGCGTGGCTGCATGTCTCGGCCGGCCTCGGCACCTCTCCGTGGGCACCCGTCAGGTTTGCCTGCCGCCCCGAGGCGTCCCTGCTGACGCTGACGCCGCGCAGCGCCTGACGGCTGCCTGCCGTGCGCTCGGATCGCATGAGCCAGCCGGCCGGCTTGCGACGGCGTGCGCGAGACGGTCAAGTTATCCGCTAAACTAGCGGAGGTTCTCGTCGGAACCCCGGCAGCGGGGTGTGGCGCAGCTTGGTAGCGCGCTTCGTTCGGGACGAAGAGGTCGCAGGTTCAAATCCTGTCACCCCGACCCGCTGTAGCAGGTGGGAGGCCATGGCACCGGCAACGGTGACATGGCCTTCTGACTGCGGCCTGTCTGCTCGGCCGAGCGCCGTTGATGTTGCCTTTCGCACATCATCAACCGATAGCTCATAGTCAGCGACGAGGGACCGTGCCACGCCAACGCCGGGCATGTTCCGACATTATCCATCGCATTCCCCCGCCGCAGCAGGACCAGGCGTGTTAGCGGAGCCGGTTCAGGCAGCCGGGCAGCGTAATGCCAGACGATGCGTTATCGAATATGTAACGGCACGAGAGATGGCTGCGTTTACCAAGAAGAGGGAGCCAGTCGGCAACCTCAGGGGGCTACGATCGGTAGTCTTTCGTGTTCGAGGTGTATTAACTCTAGAATGATAGGTAACGTGTGAACCGTAGAACTGGATCACGCGTCCCTCCTATGAGGGAATGCTTCACCGGGCAGGCCCGTGAGTGCAATGCTCAGTTTCCTGGCCGTCCGCTAACCAGGTACCAGTCCGGTCTGGGGACACGGAGAGGAGGCGGACACCGCCGTGGCGCATGCGTTTAGCACCCCCTACACCGGGGTGTCACTAATCCTCGGAATGGGGCTTGCGGCCGTCTGGCTGCGGCTCTTCTATACGGGCGTAAGGGAGATGTGCGGACAGGCCGCGCTGACCGTTACCGGTTACTTGCGCCGCCGTCCGGACCCGGCCTTCGAGCGCACGCTACGAGAAGCCTTCGCTGAACTTGACGCGGAACTGTCCGCGGTTCTCGGGGACCGGTCAAGATCCCGCCCGCGATAGCCGCGGGTGGGTCCTGCTCGCCCCGCAGGTCACATCTCCTGGCCTTTTCCTGGCTACTGATCACCGGAAGTGGCTGGCCATAGCGCCTCTTCCGGTGATCAGGGCCCTACGTGGGCTAGCCTGCCGTGATGGACTTGCGACCGCCGCCGAGGAGGCCCGTGCGCGAGGGCGGCCCGACAACCGGTATGGGCCCGGACGCCGGGGCCTGCTTAGCCCCGCCGCGCTTCTTCGGGTCGGTGTCAAGACGCAGCGCCAGCGCCGGGCACATCTGCACGGCCTGCTGCGCGTCCTTCTCCAGCCACGGCGGCACCGCAATCGGCAGGATGACCGGGTAGCCCGTCTTGTCCAGGTGGATGAGCTCGGGCACCAGATGAGCGCACAACCCGTGCCCCTCGCACCGGACCCAGTCCACGACAAGCTGCTTCGCATCAGTCGTCTCCGGGCCCTCCGGCAGCGGGAGCATGCCGCGCACCGGCCGGCCACAGGAGGAGTGGAAAACGTGCGCCGCGAGGTCCTCGGTGAAGACCTCAAGCGCGGACAGCACGAACCGGGTGGTTCCGTCCGGATGCGAGCACGCGCCGCGGCCGTTTACCGCAGCAGCGGCGCGGCGCGCCACGTCGAGCGCCTCCATGCCCCCAGAGCCGTCCACGATCGACGCGAGCGCCCGGGCGATGGTCGGCAGTCCGAGCTTGCAGGGCCCGCACTGCCCGGCCGATTCACCCGCCAGGTAGCTGGCGATCCTTGACACCTCGCCGAGCGGGCAGGTGCCGTCGCCCAGCGGAAGGACGATCCCGGAACCGAAAGTCCCGCCCGCAGCGGCAAGCCCCTCCCGGCCAATCGGAACCTGGTACGCGGTCTCCGCATCGAGCCACATTCCGTGGTACCCGCCAACGAGCACGCCGTCCCCGGCGGGCGCCTGGCAGATGTCGAGGATGGCTCCGAGCGGCACGCCCGTGGGGCATTCGACGACCGCCGGGTGCTTGGCCGAGCCGCTGACGCTCAGCAGCACCGTCCCCGGCTCTTCCGGCACGCCAACCGCGGCGAACCGTTCGGGGCCGAGCAGCGCCAGGATAGCGAGCTGCGCGTACGTCGACGCGTTGGAAAGCAAGGTGGGCAGGTCATCCACGCCCTTCTCAGCGGCCAGCGTCTTGCGGCCCGGCGGGACCGGCTTCTTGCCGTTGATACCGCGGATCAGAGCGCCGGACTCGCCGGAGATGAACCGTTCGGGCTGCTGGATGACCCGTACCATCGAGCGCAGTCCAGGCTCGGCGTTGATCGCGGCTTCGATCGACCGGTTGGCCAGCTCGTTGCTGGTGACGCCGATGATGACCTCTTCAGCCTCGATCGCCTCGGCGACCAGGGCCGCGCCGCTCAGGATCAGGTACGGCGACCTGATCATCAGCATCTTGTCCTTGAACGACCCCGGCTCGCCCTCGGTGGCGTTGACCACGACAATCGTTGGCTGACCGGTTTTCTTCGAGGCGTCGATGACCGCCTTCATCTTCCGTGCGAAAGGGAAGGCGGCCCCGCCTTGGCCGCGTAGGTCTACCTGCGATGCCATGTCCATCAGGTCGTCGGCTGACAGCCTGGGTAGTGCCCCGAAGATCTCGGTATGCGCGGCGAGGTCGAGCCGCGCCATCCGGTCGAGGCCAGCGGTCATCCGGGCGGCCCCGATGCGCATGATCGTCGGAACATCGAGTTCCGTCGCGTTGCTCGGGTTCATTAGCGGCGGTCACCGCCGTACCGGTTGTCGCGTCCTCCGCGGTAGCCGGGCATGCCTGGTCCAGGCTCACGGTACTTGAGCCTTGGGTCGGGCTCGGGAAGACCGCCGTCCCAGGACGTCTGCGCCTCGTACGCCTCATACGAGGGCTCGTACGCAGGCTCATATGAGCCGTAGGAGGAGTCATACTCGTCCCGGCCATACCCGTCATACGAGCGGTCATACTCGTCCCGGCCATACCCGTCATACGAGCGCTGGCGCGGGTCATACGAGCGGTCGGGAGCGTCATACGAGCGGTCGGGAGCGTCATACGAGCGGTCGGGAGCGTCATACGAGCGGTCGTACCCGCCGCCGTTCCAGTCGTCCTGGGGCTGCCCGCCACGACCCTGCTGCCAGCCGCGATCGGGGCGCGGACCGCCACCTGGCGGCGGCACCGGCCCACCGGCCGGGCCCCGACGCGGGCCACTCGCACCACGCGGCATGGGACCCGGCGCCGGACGCGGCATCGGACCCGAGCCGGCCCGCGGCAGCGGACCAGACGGATGCGGCGGCATCATCGGCCCGGAAGCCGGACGCGGCATCGGACCTGCGCCGGCCCGCGGCATCGGACCAGACGGATGCGGCGGCATCATCGGCCCGGAAGCCGGACGCGGCATCGGACCCGAGCCGGCCCGCGGCATGGGACCCGACGCCGCACGCGGCATCGGCCCGGTAGCGCCCCGGGGAATAGGACCGGTGGCCGGACGCGGCATCGGCCCGCTCCCGGGCGCCGGCATCGGACCGGTCGGCATCGGACCGGTCGTCGCCTGAGGCATCGGCCCGGTGCCCGCACGCGGCATCGGCCCGCTGGCCGGCCCGCGCGGCGGGCTGGACGGCGCACCAAGATAGCGCGGTGGCCCGTCATACCCGGGCTCGTAGAACGGCTGCCGGCCGCCATCGCCGACGGCGCCCGCCGGCGCCGATGCCGGCAGCATCGGCATGCCGCCGGTGCGTGCCCCGCCGACCTGCGCTCCGACCACGGTCGACGGCACCATGAGCGGCCCGGTTTGCCGGCCGCGCGACGCTGCGCCAAGCTGGGCGAACATCGCCGCCGCGCGGAACGGGGCGGACGCCGAGCTGGCCGCCATCGAGACCGGCGGCGCGCTCAGGTTCTCCTTGGGCCGCAGTGAGTTCGACAGGATCCGCACCGCGAGACCGACCAGGACGAAGGCGACGACAAACCCGTAGCTCCAGTCCACATAGGGCTTGCCAGGGCGTCCGCCGAGCAGACCGTGCCAGACGCCGAAGACGAACGCCACGTACGACGTGTAGTGGATCGCACGCCACCGCCAGGCTTTCCCGTTGGCGGTGAACCGGCCGCGCATTATTCCCGTTATCAGAAGCAGGATGATGAGATCCGACGAGATCGTGCCAAGGCCGATGTAGAAGGTGCGGAATGGCGAGAGGAACGGAATCACCGCGTCGAGCACGTGGACGCGCTGCGCGAGGATCTCGGTGACGATATGGATGATCAGGAAGGCGACGGCACCAAACGAAGCGGCCCTGTGCGCTGCCTGGATGAAAACGCGATGCCCAGGGTTCATGAACATGCGGTCGGTGGCGACCAGTCCGAACCCAACGGAGGCGCACATCGCGATCAACGCGAACACGCCCGCGTAGTAGAGCATGAAGTGCTGGGTAGCGGCGTCGATGACGTGCCCGATGCTGGTTAGCGCGAGGAACGCGATGATGACGACAATGCTGGGTATCGCGACCCAGTAGATCTTCGTCGCGTGTTCTGTTGCTACTCCGCCGGTGGACGGGCGAGCGTGCTCACGGCCGCGGGGACGGCTGCGAGTCGTGGCCACGAGGGTACCTCCTCGACAGTCGGTTCAGAGAGCCATGCGGCGCCGTAAGTCCGGCGCGTGCCCGCACCCACCGCGTCGAATTGCGTCGCTTGGCCGTTCAACGGTATCAGCGTGCATAACCCTTGGGACACGAAACGATATATGTCATCAATATTAACTAGACGTCATACCGTTACCCAGAGTGACATCGGACGACTCTGGTTATATGGGCACATAAGCCTGCGCGCAGATCGGACAGCGAGTACTAAACCGGTCAGGAAAACTCGGTTGCGACAAGTTCTGCGATTTGCGCAGTGTTGAGCGCCGCGCCCTTACGCAGATTGTCACCGCACACAAAGAATTCGATGCTGTGCGGGTCGTCGAGCGACTCTCTGACCCGGCCGACCCAGGTCGGGTCGGTGCCCACCACGTCGGCCGGCGTCGGGTACTCCCCGCTCTCCGGATCGTCGCTCAGGACCACGCCAGGCGCGGCGCTGAGCGTCTCCCAGGCGGCATCCCGGCCGACCGGAACAGAGAAGCGGGCGTGCACTGCGACCGAGTGCGTGGTGACCACGGGCACCCGCACACAGGTCGCGTTGACCCGCAGCGACGGGAGTCCGAGAATCTTCCGCGATTCGTTACGAATCTTAAGTTCTTCTGACGACCAGCCTGCATCCTTGAGCGAGCCGGCCCACGGCACGACGTTCATCGCGAGCGGCGCCGGGAACGGCCCGAGGTCTCCGACCGCGGCACGCACGTCGCCGGCCCGCTGGCCGAGCGCCCTTGTGCCGCCGACCTTCTCCAGTTGCCCGTAGAGCGTGTCGATGCCCGCCTGCCCGGCACCGGAAGCCGCCTGGTAGGAGGCCACCACCATCTCTTCGAGGCCGAACGAACGGTGCAGCGCGCCGATCGCGACGATCAGGGACAGCGTGGTGCAGTTCGGATTGGAAATGACGCCCTTCGGGCGCCGCCGCGCGTCATCCGGGTTGACCTCGGGAACCACGAGCGGCACCTCCGGGTCCATCCGGAATGCGCCGGAGTTGTCCACCGCGATCGCGCCGCGGGCCACGGCGACCGGGACCCAGGCCGCGGACACCTCGTCCGGCACGTCGAACATGGCGACATCGACCCCGTCGAAGGCCTCCTCCGACAGCGCGACGACCTCGACCTCTTCACCGCGGACAGTCAGGCGGCGCCCCGCGGACCGCGGCGAGGCGATCAGCCGGATCTCCCCCCAGACGTCCTCCCTGGTGGAGAGCAGGTCGAGCATCACGGTGCCGACCGCGCCGGTGGCGCCGACGACGGCCAGCGTGGGACGTGCGGCACTCATCGCCCGGTCCCTCCGTACACCACGGCCTCGACCTCATCGGCGTCCAGGTTGAACGCCTTGTGCGTCGCGTTGACCGCGAGGTCCACGTCGTTCTGGCTGACCACGACCGAGATCCGGATCTCCGAGGTGGTGATCATCTGAATGTTCACGCCGGCCTCGGCGAGCGCCGCGAAGAACTTCGCGCTGACGCCCGGGTGCGAGCGCATGCCCGCGCCGATCAGCGAGACCTTGCCAATCCGGTCGTCATAGAGGACGTCCTGGAAGCCGAGCTCCGGCTGGGCCGCGCGCAGCAGGTCAAGGCCCTTCTGCCCCTCCGCGCCGGGCAGCGTAAAGGAGATGTCGGTGCGGCCGGTCGCGATCGCCGAGACGTTCTGCACGATCATGTCGATGTTGATGCCGGCCTCGGCGATCTTCCCGAAGATCCGCGCGGCCGTGCCAACCTTGTCCGGCACGCCAACCACGGTGATCTTCGCTTCGCTCCGGTCGTGCGCGACCCCGGAGATAATGGCCTGCTCCATACCGGCTTCCTCCGACTCGTTGTCAGCGCTCCCGCTGACCCAGGTTCCTACCTTGTCGCTGAACGAAGACCGCACGTGAATCGGCAGCCCGTACCGCCGTGCGTACTCAACGCACCGGGGCATCAGCACCTTCGCGCCGCACGCGGCCATCTCCAGCATTTCCTCGTACGTGATCCGAGGGATCCGGCGGGCGCTGGGCACCAGCCGGGGGTCCTCGGTGAACACGCCGTCCACGTCCGTGTAGATCTCGCAGACGTCCGCGTGCAGCGCGGCCGCGAGCGCGACCGCCGTGGTGTCTGAGCCGCCGCGGCCCAGCGTGGTGATGTCCTTGGTCGTCTGCGAGACGCCCTGGAACCCTGCCACGATGGGGATCGCGCCGTCGTCGAGGGCGCCGAGGATCCGCCCCGGGGTGACGTCGATGATCCGCGCAAAGCCGTGCACGTCATCGGTGATCACGCCGGCCTGTGACCCGGTGAAGGACCTGGCCTCCATGCCCTGCGTGGCGATCGCCATCGCGAGCAGCGCCATCGAGATGCGCTCGCCGGAAGTCAGCAGCATGTCGAGCTCACGCCCAGGCGGCGCCGGGGTCACCCGGTTCGCCAGGTCCATCAGCTCGTCGGTCGTGTCCCCCATCGCGGAGACAACGACGGCGACCTGATTCCCGGCCTGTTTCGTGGCGACAATGCGCTTAGCTACGCGCTTGATACCCTCCGCGTCGGCTACCGAAGATCCACCGTATTTCTGCACGACAAGGGCCATCAGGACGCGCCGCTCCTCCCAAGTAACCTGGCGGGACCGGGGTTGAGTCTATCCGCGCCCAGGCGGCACTCCCAATTCATTACGCCCGGAGCGCTCAACCGCAGTTATCTTCCGGGGGGACGACCCCCCGTACCCCCCGATGCGCGCCCGCTGACGGAGCAGGGATCGTATCGGGCGGGCGTGACTAACGTCATACGTCGAGCAGACGCCGGCCCTCGAAGGCCCGGCCGAGCGTTACCTCGTCGGCGTACTCGAGGTCGCCGCCCACGGGCAGCCCGCTCGCTGGCCTGGTCACCCGGATGCCCATCGGCTTGACGAGCCGGGCGAGGTAGGTCGCCGTCGCCTCGCCCTCCAGATTCGGGTCGGTGGCCAGGATCAGCTCGGTAACGGTTCCGTCAGCGAGCCGGGCCATCAGCTCCCTGATCCGCAGGTCCTCCGGCCCGACCCCGTCGATCGGGCTGATCGCGCCGCCGAGCACGTGGTACCGGCCGCGGAACTCCCGGATCTTCTCCACCGCCGCGACGTCCTTGGGCTCCTCGACGACGCAGATCACCGTCGGGTCCCGCCGGGTGTCAAGGCAGATGCGGCATTCCTCGGCCTCGGCGACGTTTCCGCAGGTCTTGCAGAACCGAACCCGCTCGGTCACTTCGATGAGCGCGTCCGCCAGCCGCCTGACATCCTGCGGGTCCGCGGCGAGCAGGAAGAACGCGATCCGCTGCGCGCCTTTCGGCCCGACGCCCGGCAGCCGGCCGAGCTCGTCGATCAGGTGCTGGATGACCCCTTCGTACATGCCTGGCCGTCAGTTCTCTTCGTCGTCATCTTCGCCGGGGTCGTCGTCTTCGTCTTCTTCGTCCTCGTCAGCGAAGTCGTCATCGTCGAATTCGTCGTCATCTTCGTCATACTCGGTGCCCTCGAGGCCGGCCGCGCCGCCGAGCCCGGGCAGCCCCAGGCTGGACAGGTCGAAGCCGCCGCCGCCGCCGAGGCCCCCGAGAGCTCCGCCGCCAAGTGCGCCGAGC
>Ga0123356_10004527_pt1 | contig 14341 bp, 12 predicted proteins | sample TergutEmb28metaG_2_FD_92546 | JGI IMG/M metagenome (GOLD analysis project Ga0123356, IMG submission 92546) | Embiratermes neotenicus P3 segment gut microbial communities from Petit-Saut dam, French Guiana - Emb289 P3 | ecosystem: Host-associated > Arthropoda: Insects > Digestive system > Gut ...
GGTAGAATTATTGGCATGCAAAAAAGTTATTGGTATTCCGCATCTTGGAGCTTCCACACCGGAAGCCGAAGATAACTGCGCTATAATGGCAGTCCAGCAAATTATGGATTATCTGGAGGCTGGGGAAATCCGCAATTCAGTAAACTTCCCCAAATGCAGGCTTGAACAGCGTTTCCCGCACAGGCTGCTTGTTGTAAACAGGAATATACCAAACATGGTAGGCCAGATTACTACTAATCTCGCTGGCGCGAACGTTAATATTCAGGATTTAATAAATCACCACAGGGATGAATACGGTTTTAGTATTATCGATACAGATCAAAAAATACCTGATTCTATTGGATCATATCCGCAAGGTTGATGGAATTATCAGGGTTCGTTCGATAGAAAAATAATTTACAGTCACTCACTGGTTGGCATCTGTTGGTGCCAGCCGGTGATAGCACTGCAATTTTTTAACCTGCGTTGAGCGTGGTTAAAAGCAGCAGTATAATTTTTAATTTTATCAATTTGTAAATCCCTTGTCCAAACCGGTTCTATATAACAAAAATTGATACAAACAGAAATACCTTCGTTTTGAGCAGACAATAATACTTTTCTTATTTTAGCTAAATACTCTTCGTTATATATTTCCGGCCCTTCTTGTTCTATCAATTCCCATGACAGATTAAAATTTAAATGAGATATTCCGTTTTGTTTTATTTGTTTAAAATATTCTTCTGCTTCAACAAGAGATATATTTTCCAATTGTCTCATTCTGTCAGTATTTCCAGAATTTCCCCTGGTGTTTTTGCTTGAAGGATTTCTTCTCTTTTTTCGGAGCTTTTAAACAGAAGGCTGATCTCCGCCAAAAACTGCAGATGAGGTCCTGTTTTTTCTACCGGAGAAAGAGTCATAATAAAGATTCTGCAAGGTTGTTTATCCAATGAATCAAAATCTACCGGTTTTTCTGAGATACCAATGCAGGCAACCAGATCCTGAGTAGTGGCTGTTTTCCCGTGAGGGATAGCTATTCCATGTTTCATTCCGGTGGACATTTTATCTTCTCTGTCCGTCACTGCCTTTAATGCCGCTTCCCTGTCCTGTATTTTCCCCGTTCTGTAAAGAATATCAAGCAGTTCGTTGATTATTTCTTTTTTGGTGGAACCTTTCAGGTTAAGGTCGATTGTATCAGTATTAATTACTGTTTTGAGGTTCATATTATTATCCTACCCGCGTAATATCTAAAAGTCAAGTTTTTTTATTTTCCCAATTAATTGGAGGAATTATCGAAGCGCAGCCCAACTCCAAAATAATAACTTACTTTTAAAGCTCTATAATCTACTTCTTCAAATGTACTGTTACTTATGCTGCGGAGGTGTGAATCCATAAAACCTCTTTCCAGGCGTTTGAAATCATAAATTGCTGTAATGCCGTTTATTATCGTAAACCGTTTAAATGGATTAACCACAATTGATAAATCCAGTAACGCTCCCAGGTTAAATGCTTCAAAATACCCGTTGGAACCATAATAGCTGTTAGAATAGATTTCTTCCCTGTAATTGGAAACTACCGGTCCAAACGATATAGGAACCTGAATCAGAGACCCTCCCAGTAACTTAAACGAAACCCCGGCGCTTACCCGTAAGTCCATGGATGTATATACATTAAATGTATCCAGAAAATCATCTTTCCATTCAAGCCCGGAAATACTGCTTCCTATAGAAGTCCGGATAAACCAGCCCAAAGGTGATTTCCCCGGAAAATGATTAAGAGCTACGTCAAAGTGGACGCCATCCAAATCCCTGCCGTAATTTTCGTCGGGGTATTGCTCATATAAACGGGAAATACCCATAGGAAGACTATATAATGTATCAGCGAATGAAAACGCGGCAAAACCGACTAATAACACAATTAATATGGCTATTTTTCTCATACTATTCCTCATATAGATAATATACCACTAGTTAAAAGAAAAAACAATGGGAAAAATTGATGTAAGTCTCATTTATTCATTTCTGAAATAACCTTGAATTGTTCCTGGATTTGGATAAAAGCGTCGACAATGTGGGGATCAAATTGGGTGCTGCGGCTTTCGGTGATGACTCTGGTTGCTTCTTCGTAGGAAAAAAAAGGCTGTCCGCCTGACTTTTATCAAGTTATCAGGCGAACAGCCATAATTGCCGGCAATTATCTAATTAACTTATTCAAAAACTCCATCCACTATGGTTATAGCAACATTAGTCGTATTAAGTGTGCCTAAACTTGTCCAATTGCCATTAGCATCGAAAGTACCGCGCTGTTCAATACCATTTTCACCTGAACCGTCAACGCCATTTCTCCATGCATATAGCTGACTTCCTCCAGTGCTGGCAGAGTTTCCAGAAATAGTGCCTCCTTCTATACGGAACGTACCAAAAGTATAAATCCCGCCGCCCTGACCATATAATTGCGCTGGTAAATTATTATTAGCAGCTTTTGTAGCGCTTACACTATTATTTGTTATCATGGCATTATCACGCATAATAAAAATATTTAAATTATTAATACCGCCGCCGCTAGCCGAGCTTAAAATACCATATTGGTCAATGTGAGAAGTGGCAGAATTATTGGATATTGAAGAGTTATTCCACATTATAAAAGTACCATAATTATTAACTCCGCCACCACTACTTTGTGTATTATTTATCATTACAGAAGAATTAGCATTTACATTACCTGTAATTGAAGCTTCACCTTTAAGTTCCATAGTACCATTGTTATAAATTAAACTAGCATTATTGTTTGAAGTCGCTCCGTCAACACCGTTTGTACGTCCTTTCAATATTAAATCATGAATTATGATTCGCTGGTTTATAGCTGTACGTAATAAGTTTCCATTGCTGGACAAAGAAAGAGTCTCAGAACCTCTAATGGATATAATAATATTTGTAGGAGTGAATGTATTACTGGTACTGCCTGGTACAGAAAAACTTTCGGTAATATTAATAATATAATTTCTATTATTACCGCCTGTGTTTATACCGGTTCTTACTGCTTCCCATTCTGTTTGATTGGAAACATTGAAGACTGTGATATCTTCAATAAATGTATTTTCGCCAAAATCTTCAATATCCTGCTGGGATGAAGTAGGAGTCCCCCATTTAGCATAAATAGTAATGTTGCCGGTAACTGGGGTGCTAAAGTTATAGAGAGTAGTAAGCGCCGGATTACTATACCAGTTCATAAATCCAAAACCTGCTTTAGTTGGATTATCAGGACGGTTTGCTGTGGAGCCATGATTTATAATTTGATCATCAACCGGACTGCCTTCATTACTATCGAAAGTAACAGTATATTGCTTAATAATCCATTTGGCATAAATGGTTGTATTGGAGGTAACAATTTCGGTTTCAAATACCCATGGAATAGTAAAACCATCATCTTTGTACCAACCGCCAAATTCATAACCGGTTTTTGTTGGCACTATTGCAGGTTCAACAACCTTTCCGCCAACATCAATAAGCTGATAATCAGGAACAGGAACACCGCTGTCTGTATTGAATGTAACTGTGGCTTTACCGCTTATTACAAATATTCCACTGCCCGTGATTGTACCACTGCCTGTAATTGTACCTTCATTAAAAATAGTTCCATCATTAACGATAGAGCCATTGTTGGTCAGAGTAATACCGGTTGGAATAGTCAAACTATTTCCGACAGGAATAGTCAATTCTCTCCCTGTAGTAAAAGAAATATTCTGCTCCAAAATTGTATTACCGAATAATGTTCCGGTATTATTAATAAAGATAATGGAGTTAAATACATTGTTGTCTTCAATTAGTTCAGATTCGATGGAGGATGCAAATATCACTGCATTCTCTATAAAAATTGTACCGTTATTACCACGATCTATACCAACAGCATCGTTGCTACCAGTAGCAGTAATTGTACTGCCGCTAATACTAATTGTACCACCATTGTTATAATAATTACCAGTTCTTATAGCTGCGCTTTGCCACCCGCCACCAGTTGCAATAATTGTACCGCCAGTAATGTTTATTACACTACCGCAAATACCTGTGTAACTGTCGTAGCCAGTTGCAATTACAGTACCGCCATTAATATTAATAATTCCACAACTTTCGTCATCTAAACTACTATCACCAATACCTGTTCCACCATTACTATTACCAGTTGCGATAATTTTACCACCGTTAATAGTTATATTACCACTGCGACCGCTAATACTCTCATCATAAATATCACTACCACCACCAATACCTGCACTGTTATAACCACCTATAGCTTCAAGGGAGCCTGTACTCCCCTCTTTTATAGTAAGAGTTGCTCCTTCCGGAACATAAAGCCCTGCAGCTTCATTTCCACCTCTAAGTATGTTTTCACCTACAAGAGTAAGATTCACCGTTGCTCCTCTCATATCAAAAGCACTGCCCTTTGAATAATAATACCCCTCGATTTCATTGATTATATTTACGTTTACCAAGGTTATATCTGCTGTGACTCCAGGAGCAACTACAATACGTGTTGTTGTACTGGTATTGGATTTCATACTAATGGTATATGTACCATCATTAGTAATGGTAAGAAGACCTTCTGCATAAGTTATAACATCTGAACCGCCAACATTGGTATACATTATTAATCCTGAATTAGTAGTATTTGGAGTGAATACAAAAGAAGTTGTAGTTCCTTCCCAAATTTCAATTACTTCCCTAATATAGGCAACTCCACCTTCTTCACAGTTTAATGTAACTTCTGCAATATAACGGCCTGCCGAATAAATAAAACTGGAACTAATTGGTTCATGAAAATAAAAAAGATCGGAGATGATCAAAACACCATCAGTTCCAAATGCGTTTACAGGAGTAACCCCATCTATTTCCCATAATTTCATAAAACCAGAAATGAAATAGAAGTAACCAGATCTTGGGTTTATACTATAATTAAGTGTACCATCGCCTGTACCGCCTGACGGTTTTAAAATAATCGGAGGCACTGTACCGGATACTACACCGCCGGAAAGACTTATGGTAATAGAACCAGATGCTATCGCATCTTCAGTATTACCGATTGTACCGCCTAACTTGTATGCAGTTGCAGTAATTGTCCATTCTCCGTCTGCAAGAGCTACATCCACAGAATTACCACTGGTAATATTAACCGGTGAACGCTCAGGGCTAAATGTTAATTGATAACCTGCAATCGCATTGTGCCCAGGTTGAATAGTACGCGAAGATTGATTATTTTCGCCGATATAAATACGAACAATTCCATTATTTTTGGAATCGTCATTATCATTTGATGATATAAACAAGTTGTTACATGCAGTAAATACAAGTAACGCAAGGGTTAATAACCCAAAATAGATATACGTTTTAAGTTTATTCATTATTTTTCTCCTTAAGAATTACTTACATTTTTACAAGAGTACCTTGATATGTATCATCCATATCTGAAGTATCTATATCAGCTCCATACATTGATAACAAACTCAAAGAAGGCTCTACAATTGAAGCTCCTAATAGTAACTGCCGCGCTTCTATACCGCTGACAGCATAATCAATAACTATGCCTATTTTTATTCCATTTGAATAAATATATGCCCATGTTCCTAATTTTATTCCCTGTAATAACATTTCATTATCATCACCAAGACTTATATTGGAAATTGTAATAACTTCGCCTATTATTGCGTTAGAAATTAATGTCACACTCAAATCAATTTGTGAAAAGTCATATTTAAATAAACTTCCGAAATATTCACCTGCATATGGCGTACCGCCGCTTACTTCGATACTAAAATCTTTAAAATAATTATTTCCATTACCTGATCCGTCGGCAATTGTAGCTCTAATAATTAATGTCCCTCCTTCAATGGGAGTCAGAATATTTTCATTAATAACAGCAAAGCCGCTAACCAATGACCAGCTAATTGCTTTGAATGAAATATTAGCGGGATGAACTATATTTGTCAGATGTAGTTCTATTCCTACTGATGCTTTATCAGGGACACCGGTAATATTAGTAACTGCTGCAGATTGAACATTAAAAACATGTCTGCCGGAATTTTTATCGCCATTCTCAGGAGTAGCTTCCACCATTACTTGATATCTGCTTGCAGTTTGTCTTGACAGTGTAATTGATGTTCTTGATGCGCCTTCTGCTACTTTAATGCCATTTACAAACCATATAATTTCTGTATATGTACCTGATGCAATGCTGACTATACACGTTCCTATTCCTTGAGCAACTGTTGTTTCTTCACCTTGTACCAAAGTTCCGTCTATATAAAATTTAACCGAAGGATCACCAATACCAAAATTAGGAGCTGCAAATACTTCAAATGATACGATAAAACTATGAGCTGTTATATTTTCATCGCCAGAAACTGTAACTGTAGCGGTATATGTGCGTACTGGTAAAGATGAGTTCGTTAAACCTGTGTTTGGAGCTACTGTAAATGTCATGTGATCGTTTGCCTCAATACTCGGTATTGAGTTTGCGGACAATGTAAAAGAATATGCGTTAGCACCGGATAAAGCAACTGTCAACATGCCAGTCGGCTGATTACCTGTATTGTCAATCCTTACTGTAATAGGCGTTATTGCGCTGTATCCGGTTTGTGTAGATTCGAAGTGGTAAGTATCAGTTTGATTCAGGCTGATACCAAATGTGGGTTCAGGTTGATCAAAAGTTACCTCAAACGAAATAATAAAACTATGAGCAGTTATATTTTCACCACCGGAAACTGTCACCGTAGCGGTATAAGTACCTGCTGGTAAACCATGGCTGGGATTAACAAAAAATGTATGGTCACCGCTCACCGCTATACTCGATATTGATATTGTAGACAATGTAAAAGAAGCTGCATTAGCGCCAGATAAAGCTACTGTCAACGCACCGGTCGGTTGATTACCTGTATTGGTCACAATTACAGGATGCGGCGATATAATATCATAACCTTCCTGAAAGGATGCGAAAGTATAGGTTTCCTGCGCATCAAGACTGATGCCATATGTATCGTTAGAGACACCTGGACTAACAATAAGCGTTCCTGCAGATAATCCTGTAGCTGCGTTCCAACCTGTTACTGAAGCAACATCAAAAGTTACGGTATACTGCCCTATTGTTTGCGGAATTGCAGTGTTTTTGGTGTAAGTTGTGCTGCCTGCTCCTTCGTAGTAGATAGTTATCGCTCCGCTTGACTTACCTTCATTTGGCGTAATGCTTACTGCAGTAACGCTTCCTGCTGTCTGGTTTAAATTACCGAAAGTGTAATCACCTGCGACAGGCGTTTGATTAGTTTCAGTAATGTTCGGATCACAACCCGTCATACCAAACCCAATTACCGCTATAAACGCGATAATCCCGATAAATACAATTTTGTTTTTCATAACATCTCTCCTTCTTATTTATTCATCTAATTAATAGACAGACCATTAAAGTTAGAATTACCAATAATTAAATGCCACAGCTCCCGGTGCTGCCGGGAATATTCTTGTATTACCATAAAAATCGATACTTGGAAAATTTCCCCAACCTGTAGGTATAAAATTTAAATTACTATTAACAGGTCTAAACGTAGTAGTGTTAATTGGTACACCGGTGATACCTCTAATACTAAATGTTGTATCATTGGAATACCCTGGAGAGTCCAAAGTCCATCCGCTCTGCGTATTACCAATTCCATAAGAAATATCTATAACATTGTAACCAACAGGAATAGTAATATAATTATTTTCATAATAATTATTACGAACTTGACCATTAATTATCGGTAATTGCGGAGCTGTGTTTCCGTAGAATAAATTACCAATCAAGAGAACAGGATTATTTAAATTGTAAATCGCACCAGCCTGGTTATTAGCGCTGTTACTAAAAAATGTACATCCTTTAATAATCAATATACTTGATGATGAATTAATAGCGCCTCCACCTTGATATAAAGCGAATGATCGATTATTACTGAAAATACAAGATTCTATAATTAGTGTTTTAGCAGAATTTTGTATCGCTGCGCCATTACCATTAGTATTTCCGTCCTTAAAATGTATACGGCTTATGTTTACTAATGACGGATTTTCAATCATTAAAATTGGAAATGAAACCATAGAAGTTAAAACTATACCATTCCCTTCAATCGTCATGTTTTTAGAAATTACAGGTAATGAGTCAGATAATTGAATTGTTGAAATATTTGGAACTACTTCAGTAAATCGAATTATATCTCCGTCATGAGCGTTAGCAAGAGCATATCGCAAGGTTCCCTGTATATTTACGCTGCCAGGAGCGTCAGAAAAATTATTTACTGTTATTCCAAAAACAGCTTGTACTTTAGCAGAACTACTCACGTTTAATGTTGGATAATTGCCAGCAATATTTCCATTCAACAACCAATACATGAACGTCCGTCCTGTAGATGCATTGGCTGTTAATGAAACCGAACCTGTAAAAAAACCATTTTCGTCAGCGTCATAAGACGGTATTATCATATCTGGTGCATTGGTGTTAACACTTAATTCCAGAAAAAAACCGTTTATAGCAACCTGTACAGCTCCTGCGGACGCACCATGTGTAATAGGGTTACCATAAAAATCTTTTAATGGATACCCACTGGAAGGAAGCGTAACAACTACATTCTCAGCACCACCACCGGATAGCAGCTTGAACGTTTTGAACGATGCAGGTAGAGTACTTATAACCTTGTCACCTGTTCCCGCTGTCCATCCTGTTTGTCCAGCGCCAATACCAAATGCCACATCAGCTACATTGTAGGTTGGAGCAAAATTTCCAGATGGTGATGATGTTCGAACAAGAATAATTCCAACTGAGTTCCTAAAAAATAAATTTCCTATAAGTCTGACTGAACCTCCATTATTACCATCCCAGACTGCACCTTCATTATCATAAAAAGTACAACCTCTTACTTCCATGTAACTAGCACGACGATTCATCCAATTATTAGGATCTTCCCAGGGTTGAAGCAATATGGCATATCCGCCTCGATTACCGCTAAAAATACAAGACTCAATATTCATGTAATCCCACCCGCCGTTTCTTCTTATTGCTGCGCCATTACCACTTGTCCTTCCATCTTTAAAATGTATACGACGTAATGTTACCCAGCCGCCACCACTTGTAAGTAGATGTGAATTTTCATTTATTGAATTCCATGAGGCACTGCGTGTTATTGTTACGCCATTACCCTCTATGATAAGTGATTTATTTATCACAAGGCTGCTTTCAAGATATATTGTCCCTATATTTTTATTAATGGAAATTATACTGTTATCTGGAGCATTTTCTATAACATATCTTAATGATCCAGTACCATTATCATCCGCACTTGTTACCTCGACAGAAAAGCCGCCAAAATATTTTGATTCAAAAATAAATTCATATTTACTTTCCATGTTGCCGTATATGTGCAAAGTTTCCTCTCTGCCTGTACTATTAAGTAAATTACTCAAATTAAAAGTAACACGGTAATAACCAGTATTTAATTCAAAAGGAAATTCTTCATTATTCTTTGCTACAATATCCTCATATCCATCACTAATAAAATATAAAGTTTGCTCTTCTGCTTGTGTTCCTTCATATGGTGTAATAGTCATTGATGCACTTATTACATCTGCAGGATAATCAATATTCCACACGAATGTTCCTTTTGCGCTATTTTCTATAAATGGTTTTAATTTAATTGATTCGCTTTTATAACCATAAGATTCCATTACAATTCCAGGAAGAGAACCTATTGCAATTGGAATATTTTTTTCTTCATCTCTGTAAGCTATAATTTCTAAATTCCAATTACCCGTGGCAAGAGTAATAACTTGATTTATTGTTGTTGAAGTTCTTTCCACTATATAATCAGACTTATTAGTAGCACTGAAAATAAGCGTATACCTAGATATATTATATTGTTCCCATGTCGGCATAATTGTTCTAGATGTATCAATATTATCAATTCGCAGAAAAAGATATCCTTCATCAGTTCGCGGATTCTGAAAAACTGACGGTAACAATATATCTGAACAGCTGTTCAAAATAAGAATAATTGTAATAATTGTAAATATTTTTTTAAAACTATCTATCTTTTTCATATTTTATCTCCTTATATTAATAATCAATTTTGAAAGAAGTTGTATGGCTAAAAGGTATACCATCTTTCCATACTGTTACGGTAAGAAAATGTTCACTTAGAAAATTAAATGCGTTATTTGCCGCATCTAAAATAAATATTGAGTCAGTCTCAATTATATCTGTATTATTAACTCTCCAAGTAATTCTCTCATATTTCCATGAATCTGCTATAGATAATGTTAAAGTTGTAGGACCACTGTTACTAACCCTGAAAAGCCGCATTCCTTCATTTTCAACAACGCTAATCCAGATATTTTCATCGTAGATATAGTCAAAAACAATATTATTATTTAATGTTCCTGGATGCGCATATTGAACGTCTACTGTTCTGTTACTTGGGTTAAAGTTATATCCATTTTTATTTACAGTCACTTCTATTGGTCCGTTTGCTGTAACATTATCTATTTCAAGTTCATATACCCCAGCTCCGATATTTACTAACTCACCTATAATAATATTACCACCAACATTATGCGAATTAAGCGTAATATTATCTGTATCAAAGCCATCAATACCTTGACTAAAAGTTAGGACAAGCATTGTAGTAGTTTCCATTGATGAACCATTAGAAGTCAGACTGGTAAAAGATATATTTAAAGGAGAGTATGTTATATATACTATAGAACTGATTTGATTAAAAATATAACCTTCTTTACTCCAAGATATTGTCACATTACCGCTTGAGCTAATACCGCTGACAGCAAGCTCATAAATACCTGTACTATTGTTAAGTTTAGTGAGTTCACCTTTAATTGCACCAGTACTTCCTGCATCAAACGTAATATCATCTTTATCAAAACCAGAAATATCTTTATTAAAGGAAATTGTCAATATATTTGTTGTTTCAGATTCAGAACCATTTGCGGTTAAATTGATATAATTTACCCCTATCTCATTACCGCATACACAAGGATGACTGCCGCAATCCGGACATTCATTATCGCTTGTGCCGCAAGTGCATGGAAAATTACCGCAATTCGTACATTCATTACCGCTTGTACCGCATGTACATGGATCGTTATTGCAATCCGAGCATTCGTTGCCGTTTGTACTATTATCGCAGTCAATACAGCAATTACCAATGCAATTTGCATCACAAACTGCGCAGCACTCACATTTTGTTGTACCCGGACAGCTTGCCATTAAAAACCCAATTACCGCTATAAACGCGATAATCCCGAATGTTTTTACAATGTTTTTCATAAAACACCTCCTTATTAAATTAGAAATACAAGAAAAAAACATTATTTTCTATCTGAATTAGTTAATACATTCTATTCGATATTTGATGATCTGTCAATCTATCAGGTAAATTCAATTATATCTATAAGGAAATAATAGTGGACGGAGAAAAAATCAGGAAAATTCTGGCTCAAAATATAAAACACTTACGTGAACATCGTTTATGGTCACAAGCTGATTTAGCCGCAAATTCGGACATTTCAGTGCCTTTTTTAAGCGAAATAGAAAGGGGTAATAAATGGCCTTTTCCTGATACACTGGGAAGAATCTCAAAAGCGTTAAATGTACAAATCCATGAACTATTCAGAGATGATTATCTAACAGATGGGGAACGTGATTATACTGTCATGGTAGTTAATGAATTACTTACTGCCCAAAAAGCAGCAGCAGACAATATTTATAGAAAATACTTAGGGTAGAAAAACTTCCTATCTATTTACCAGAGCATCATTTCTAGCCCGGCGTTCTTGCCTCATTTTTTTTCTAATTCAGAAAATTTCTTAGCCATTTTTTCCCCTTGTATTTCTTTCAGGTATCCATCATAACAATTATTCCTTCTGTCAAGAATGCAATTATTTTATGTCAATTATTTTAACTTTTAATCTATTATAAAATATATCTTGACGGGTTGTTGAATATAATCTACAATATAAACATGAAAGCATATTTGCATAAAAAAGCGGAAAAATATAAAAACCGTTTAAATGCAGAAGATCAAGATCGCATTGATGAAGCAATTGAAAAGCTTGAGAAAGAACCGCCTGAAGGTGATATAGAACCATTACAAGGTCAAGAAGGTTTTAGATCAAGAGTAGGAGGTTACAGACTTTTATGGCGAATTCAAGGTAAATATATTTTAATAACACACATTGATCCAAGAGGTCAGGCGTATAAAAAAAAGAATAAGGGGAAAAAGAGATGACAGCTTTAGCATTAAGAAAAGAATTGCAAGGTTATATTGCCAAAATGCCAGAACGCAGATTGAAAGTATTAAAACCGCTTTTATTAGAAATGGCAGAACCGCTTATTGTAACAAAGCCGGCAAATAAAAGAGAAATAGCCATGATTGAGAAAAGAGTAAAAGAATTTCCTGATAATTTTGTTCCGTTCAAAAAACGTGTGAAAACATGAAAGCAGCCGAAAAGAAAAAAGTAACTTTCGCGAAATACGACCCTGCCGAAGTTATAGAAACCAAAGAAGATGTCATTGCTTCTCTTGAAGAAGCTATAGAAGAAAACGATCCCGATTTTCTTTTAAAGACAATAGGATATATTGCCCGTTCAAAAGGCATGACCCAGCTTGCTAAGGAATTAAATATTGACAGGGTTGGTTTATATAAGTCCCTCGCTCCTAACGGTAACCCCTCTTTTAAAACAGTGTTTAAATTATTCGATCTTTTAGGTCTTCGTCTAAGACTGGAACAAAAGAGCGCTTAAGTCTCAGGCTATTTACAAAACCCCTTTATTTGCTTTGCAGAGGCTCGCTGTTAAGCCGCTATATATGAATTATCTGCTCTTGATCAAATAAGCGATTTTCAACCAAAAGGATTCCAGACTAATAATACGCTTGCCAAAAAAAAGGTTGCCAAAAAAGCCATTCCAGTAAAAACCGCAAAGAAACCTGCGGCAAAGAAGGGGAAAAAATATCCTCCAAACGCTTAAAAGATTCACTTGGCATAATGCCGCATGTATGCGATAATTTATACAGTTGGCGATTTTCGCCAATTATGGATGAACTTGGGAGTAGCCAGTAGCAGACCTGCGTATCTGGCTTTTTGTGTCTTTAGACGCAAACATTACCTTTAGGGGTTAAATATGACAGAAATAGAAAGAGTTCCAGCGAATGACAAGGATTTTGTCGGCATAGGAAAGATTGTCTTTGATAAAGATGCAGAATGGAATATTCCACATCTTCATTTTTTGGTAGATAAAACAAACGCTGGAAATTACGAAGCTACTTTACTGGAATTTGGATTGATATCATGGGCTGAAAAAAGAGACGAAGCTATCAAGAGTTTAATAATCCAGACTCACTCCTATATTTTCAACGTAATGGAGAAAACAGGCTTTGATGAGTTTATTAAAGAAGTGGATAGCCATTTAATGGACGGTTACTGGCGCCAATACCGTAAGATTGAATTTACTTTAGCAAAAGACGGCAGAGATTTAAGCCATGAGATTGATAGGCATATAGTTCAAGCAATCAAAGAAATGCTTTCAGAAGAAACTAAGAATATTATATTAGAAATTGCAAAGCATAGTGCTGAAAAATTAAAATCGGAAGTAGACAAGTTATATAAATTAAATCCTCATATTACATACAATGAAATTAAGGCTGCTGCATGAATGTTCTTAATGAACTGACTAAAGAAATATATTTAAAACAATTTATATATTAGGAAGTTTTTATGAAATTAATTTTGATGAAGCTAGAAAAAATATAGATCAAAGGTCTTCAAGCACCCTTCCTAAAACGGCGTGGCGCACGTAAAAGTTAACAGGATGATTAATGCGCGACAGTTTTAACTGGAGCCGTGCGCCTTCGCCTTACATTCGGCAACATCCTGTTGCCTCATTTCAGGCCGGGGTTTTTGCTAAACGCAGGTGCTCTGCTCAGGCTAAAGCCTTCGCGTATTTTTTTATCTTTATTACTTACATTTAGCACCACACCGTTTCTAAATTATGCATCTACACGGCTTTGCCGTGCCTTATTGGGTGTCCCTGCCGGTTTACCCTGCGAAGCCTTTCGGCTTCTTCGGGTCGTAAAAAAGGTTCGAATCCAGCGCGGCAATAAAAAATAAAAGCCCCATCTTGCGATGGAGCTTTATTTTTTATTTTTATGAGCCGCGCTGGATTCGAACCACCGACCACCGCCTTAAAAGGGCAGCCTTTGTCTTTTACTCCATTTGTCTTTACTTATATTTATATTACTTATAGAGGGGTGTTGTCAAGTAAAGTAAAAAGAAAACTAATAA
>Ga0123356_10004528_pt1 | contig 14341 bp, 5 predicted proteins | sample TergutEmb28metaG_2_FD_92546 | JGI IMG/M metagenome (GOLD analysis project Ga0123356, IMG submission 92546) | Embiratermes neotenicus P3 segment gut microbial communities from Petit-Saut dam, French Guiana - Emb289 P3 | ecosystem: Host-associated > Arthropoda: Insects > Digestive system > Gut ...
CCGGCGAAGACTGAGAGCGAGCAACTGCCATGGATGTACTCCCAGATGGTTCGAATCAGTGAATTCGAAGAGGCCGTGAAACGCACTTTCATCGTACATCCGGGTGTAATCCGAGGACACTCTCACTTGGGCGACGGCGCCGAGGCTAGCATCGTCGGCTCACTCGCCACGCGCCGCGAAACCGACATCGTGATGCCCAGCTACCGCTGTCACGGATATCCTATCGTCCTCGGAACCCCGCTCCGCAAGATCATGGCGGAAGTGTTCGGGCGCAGGGACGGCGTGTGCCGTGGTTTCGGCGGATCCATGCACCTGGCCGATCCCTCGCGGTACTTTCCCGGTACTTCCGGGATCATTGGGCAGAGCATCGCCCATGCCACCGGTGCTGCTCTCGCCGCGCAGGTCGAGAACCAGGGCAAGATCGTCTACTGCTTCTTTGGTGACGGCGCTTCGAAACAAGGCGTATTCTTCGAGTCCCTCAACATGGCTGCGGTGTGGAAGCTTCCCATTGTCTACGTTCTCGAAAACAATCAATATCAGGCGTACACCCATTTCAGCCTGGAGGATGCCAATGCCGTGGCCGGCGATCCGCTGTCGAAGAAGGCGCAGGCCTTCAGCATCCCCGGCTCGACCGTGGATGGCACGGACCCAGTCGCCGTCCGGAAGGTGGTCGCGAAGGCTGCCGATCGTGCCCGTGCCGGCAAAGGGCCAAGTCTTGTCGAAACCAAGTTCTACCGGTTCAGTGCTCACGGCAACGTAATCACGGTTCCCCCACTGCCAACGCAATTTCCCGAGCACGAAGCCGTCTCCGTGTATGGCAACCGGAAAGAATTCGAGCGCTGGAAAGCCAAAGATCCGCTCAAGCTCTTTCGCGCACGCCTGCTCGAAAATCGCGTGCTCACCGAAGCTTCGGCGAGGCGAATCGACGCCGCCGCTCGCGGCGAGGTGGAGGATGCCGTCGAGTTTGCCCTGGCCAGCCCGCTGCCCGCGCCCGCAGAGGCGCTCGAACACGTTTACGCCTAGGAGAAGAACATGCCGAGAGAAATGATGTACGGCGATGCCATCGCCGCCGCCATTGTTGGAGAGATGGAGCTTGACCCCAGCGTGATCTTCTATGGTCAGAATATGGCGATGACTGAGCGCGACCCCATGCTCAAGAAATTCGGCAAGCAACGCGTGCGTATCGCGCCTATTTCGGAAACCGCTGAGATTGGCATCGGCATTGGCGCCGCCATGACCGGATTGCGTCCTATCGTCGAACTCTGGATGAGCGAATTCATGTTGGTTGCCTTCGATCAGGTCATCAACGAAGCTCCTCGTTTACGCTACATGTCGGGCGGTCAGGTCAGCGTGCCGCTGGTGTTGAAGGCCGGTTTTGGTTTCTGCGCAGGCTGGGCCGGCCAGCACTCCAACTGCATTTATCACGCCATGATGGGCATTCCGGGTTTGAAAGTTGTGGTCCCCTCGACGCCGGCCGACGCCAAGGGATTGATGGCCGCAGCGATTCGCGACCATAACCCGGTCGTATATCTCCATTCTTATATGCTCACCCTTGGAGCGGTGCCCGATGGCGAATACCTGGTGCCCCTGGGGGTGGCTGATGTCAAACGCCCCGGGACCGACGTCACGATTGTGGCCGTCGGCTGGATGGTGAAGAAAGCGCTGGCCGCCGCGGAGCGGCTGGCAGAGGAGAACATCAGCGCTGAGGTAATCGATCCCAGGACGCTCGCGCCCCTCGACGTCACAACCATCGTCAATTCCGTAAGAAAGACGGGTCGAGTCGTGCTGGTCGATCAAGCGCCGCGGCATTCGTCGGCCGCCGCCGTGATTGCGGGCGAGATCGCCGAGCATGCAATCGAGTCACTGCGTTCGCTTCGGATGGTGACTGCCCTCGACGCTCCTATTCCCTATAGCGAACCCTTGGAGAACTACGTCGTCCCCAATGAAGACAAGATCGTTGCGGCCGTGAAATCGGTGCTGGCACAGAAAGCAGTGGCCGCGTGAGTATGCGCTATGCACAGCAAGGTTGATCTGCTCGCTTCTTACTGGACCATTTCCTGTGGCCTGCCGCACACCGACAGGGAATATAGCCCTTTCGATTTCCGGGACCGCGTGGAATCGGCTGCCAGAGCTGGTTTCACCGGATTGGGAATCTGGCATGCCGACCTTGAGCATGTGCTCAGGAAGCGCACGCTCCGGGAGATGAAGCAGATTCTCGACGACAACGGCATCCAGTATGTCGAGCTTGAATTCCTCACCGATTGGTTTCTCGACGGTGAGCGCAAGAGGCAATCTGACCTTTCGAAGACCATGCTGCTTGAAGCATGCGAAGTCTTGGCGGCCCACCACCTGAAAGTGGGTGATTTCCATCAGGAGACCACGCCTATGCCGCGCTTGATCGAGGCTTTCGCTCGACTGTGCACCGAGGCGCGAGAGCGCGGAACTAAGGTGGGCTTCGAGTTGATGCCATTCGCCATGATCAGAAGTTTGCAGGACTCGATCAAGCTGGTGGAGGGCGCGGGCGCGAGCAATGGCGGCATTTGCGTGGATACTTGGCATATCGTGAAGCTCAAAATTCCTTACCAGGAACTACGCCGAATTCCGCCGCACTACATCACCAGCGTCGAACTGAACGATGGTACGTTCGAATGTCCCTGGAGCCTGCACGAGGACACCGTAAACCATCGCCGGTTATGTGGCGAAGGGGAATTCGATATAAAAGGCTTCATCGCGGCGATTCAAGCTGCAGGGTACCGCGGCCCGTGGGGCATCGAAGTGCTCTCCCAAGAACTGCGTGAATGGCCGCTCGAGCGCCTGACCACTCAGGCTTTTAGAACCACAAGGGCACAATTTAGCGATGCCGTTGTCGAGCCGAGACGCCGGGCTTGCACCGAGCCGGAGTTCGATAACTGAATCCGCAGTCGACTTGCCATACCGTGGTAATGTTCCACCGTGGTTATCGCCAGATCAAAAATCACTGCGCAGGGCCAGATCAGAAGCTCGGGGTGGGACCGGGTTCGGTGCTCGAATGGTGAGACCCATGCACTGCCGGCTTCTTACATCCCCCGGCCCCTCAGCCGGTTCAACCAGATGAACCACCGCGGTTCGAGATCTGAATTTCGCACAAAGAGATTCCGTCTGACCACCACTCCTATTGGATGCCGAATGGCTGATTTCCCTTCCAGTCGGGAATTGAGTTTACGTGCAAGTCGGTGTTGGTCGGCAGAGGATGCGCCAGGATTTTGAGCGAGAACCCTATCGTTTGTGTTGCGTAATTACGCGCGTTGTTGGCCGCGGCAAAAGTATCGAAATAAAGGTGCGGAGAAAGGCGATAGCCGAGGCGACCCAAAAAGCTATAGTTCGGTCCGGTGCTGCTTGAGCTGGCATAAAAACCCTGTGCCGGAACGGCCGCGTTCACTCGGGCCGGAAAGTAGGGTGAACTGTCCTGCTCGAGGTACTGTGCTCCCAGGCTGGCGCGAATTTCGTACTCAAAGCGCCGATGCCGCGAAAACCAGGAAATCGGTATGGCTGCCAGACCGTACTGCTGCGGGCTGAAGTATCCGCCCTGGCCGAGCGAGAAGAAGCTCAGGTTCTTGTCGTAGTGCATGCCGGCCACACTCAGCCCGACGCTCAATCCCTTGGCGACCACGAAGTAGAATCCGGCATTGCCAAACCCGTTCCAGTTATTGGCCACATTCTTGCCGGTGATGTAGGAAAAACCAACCGTCGCATATTCCCCCGCACGTGTGTTTTTGTGTTCGAACTGCGCGGTGCCGGTATTCGAGACAACTCCGCCCCAGACGATGCCCGTGCCGGGGTCGCGCACGCCGGCGTAGGAGAGCAGACTATCCTTCACGCTGTCGCGAACCAGGGTGAAAATAATGGGGCCATTCAAGGCTCGGAAGCGAATACCGCCGGTCAGGTTCTGAACCGGAAAAGCGCCAGGGGTTGCGCCGAAATTCAAACCGAACGTCGCAGTCGACAATTCAAGTTCGCCGGTCATGCCGCCGGTCGACTGCGAACCAAAGGTTGACCCCGGAGCCAGCGTGCCGAAGCTGGACTTGGATCGTCCATCCGGCGTGCCGCTCGAAAGATAAAGGCCGCGGGCGAAGACGCTCAGCCGCACGGTGTTGGCTCCGGTTATGGATCCGCCGACGGTGCCGTCTTCGAATAGGAGCCGGTTGATCCCCGGATCGCCCCCCCTGCCGCTGAATGCACTCGCGAAGTCGGTATAGGGTGTATTCCGGTTTTGTACTACGTCGATCTCGTCCTGGAGCTGCTGTTGTCGCCCGGCATTATTTTCGACATTGGCGGGATTGGCGGCTGTATTGTCGTGCGCCAGGTCTTGATTCGCTGCGGGTTGGCCACTCGGAGTTTGCGTGGCGTCGCTGCCCGCTTCAAGCGCCGGGTTCCCGCCGGCGGGAGTGGGACCGGCCGGCGGTTGCTCGTCAGCGCTGGCCGCCGGCTGCGAATTCCGCTGCGCACCATCGCTCTGGTTCCCGGCGCCGCTTGGCTCATCGGGCTCGCGGTAGGCGGCGTTTACGAGCTGCACACCGGAATCACCGGATGTCTCGGCGCCGGAAGTTTCACGACACGCCGGCGGCTGCTTGCCCGACACGACGGAGCTCGTAATTTTCGCCGGGACATATGGCGGGACTGGAGTCTGGGCTGAGCCGCCATCATCGGTGAAACTCTTCGCCTGCGGAACCGGAGTTCTCGTCGCCCGGAGCGCCATTTTTAGGTACCCCTGACCCTGTTCGTAGTTGCCGTGAGCGATCTCCTGTCTGCCTTTCATTTCGAGCAGATCAGGATCGTCCGGAAAACGGCGGAGCCCCTGCTCTATGAAATCGTTGACCAGCTCATTCTTGTGCGCAGCGAGCGCAGTCCCGGCCGCGGCGTGGTAGTCGCCGGCGGCGGCGCCTTTCATTCCCCAGGACGCATAAACCTCGAGAGCTCGCTGATATTTGTGCTGCCGGGCATAGGCCGACGCCAACGCGCCATAAAGCTTCGGATTATTCGGCGACTGGCGCGCGGCGTCGGTCAAGATCGAGATTGCCTCATCCGGCCTCTTGTTGGAGAGAGCGGCATCGGCTGCGTGTATGTTCCAGTCACACCAGATTTCCTCGACCGTCGCACTCTGAGCTGCCGTCAGATCCTTTCGCGCCCTTAACTTTTCAAGAAAAGGCTTGGGGTCGCTTCCGGGGTCGTCGAGCATCGCCCAGGCAAGTTGAACGTCGAGGTCTGGGGGCGGAGCCTGATTTTGTGATGCATAGAGGGTTCGCTCCCGCTCGAGCAACTGAACGGTGGCTGCGGCTTGTCCCAAGGTGGAGTGCGCCCCGGCGAGTAGAGCCAGGAATTCGGGGGTCTTCTCGAGCTGAACCCGGACCCCCGCGGGCACGCGTTCGGCTTCGGCAACCAGGGTGCGGTCGTCCCGCAGGTCGTGCAGTGCCGTCAGATAGCCGCGCCAGGCTTCGAGGGAACTCTGATCACGCGAGAGGATGTCATGGTATTGCTGGCGCGCTTTGGCGTAATTTCTTTCGCGCAGCCAGAGATCGGCAAGTTGCAGTTGCGTGCTCTCCCGGGGCACGCGCCCTCGAGCTTTGTCAAGGCTCAAGGAACGGTTCAGGAAATCTTCGGCCCGGCCGCAGTCTCCTTCGGCGGAATAGATGAGGGCAACGGCGTTCAGGAAGTCATTGCTCCCGGCCAAATTCGCGTAGGCTTTTTGCGGAATCGAGCCCACGGCCGTTTTCGCCTGCGCGAAGTCCCCTTTTTCGACATAGGCGCCGACGAGAGCCTGCCAGGCGATCGCGTTTTCCGGGTGCAGCCTGGCTGCTTGCTGATAGATCTCCAAGGCGCGCCCCCGCTGCGATGGCTGCGCGATCAACCGGCTGGCAACTTCGAGCCGCAAACTGAGGGCTTCGGGAGTATCGGATTGGGCCGCCGCATCCAGGGCGCGCCGCAGCATGCGATCGCCCGCTTCGGACTGGTTGGTGTTGTAATCAGCTAGAGCCAGCGCCGAGAGATAGTCGGAACGGGCCTCGAGTCGAGACTCAATCGCGGGCGGAATGCGTTGCGCCGTGCGAACCACCTGAGGGTAGTTTTTCGCGGCCATTTCGCCCCGGATCAGTCCGAGCCAGCTTTCGAGGTCAGCAGGATTCGCTGCGGCGAGTTGGGTGTAGGCCTGGACGGTTCCGGAGTAATCGCGCCTGCGCTCCGACGCCCCGGCGAGTCCGTGCAATGCGTCGGCCGCGCCGGGCCGTAACCCGAGCGCCTGCTGATAGTCGGAAACTGCGGCATCGAGCTGATTTTTTCCCACAGCTTCAGCGGCGTGCTGCATCAGCGACCAGTACTTGGCGTTCTGATAGCCCTGCGCGATGTCGGGCCGGTTCGGAACCAGGCGGCGGGCTCGGTCGAAATACGCCAGCGCATCGTCAAATTTCTTCCGGTCAATCTGGATGAAAGCCAGACCTGCAAGTGCGTCGAAGTTATCCGGGGATTGAGCGAGCACCTGGTGAAACTCTGCCTCCGCATCCGCCAGCCGGTTCTCCCGCACCTCGGCTTGGGCAATGGCGAGCATTGCCTGCTGGTCCTGGGGGCGCAGCGCCAGCGCCTGCTGAAAGGCGGCTATGGCGGCGTCGGGCCGGTTTTGTTCAACTGCAGTCGAGCCCTGTCCAATCAGCGACCAGAATTTGGCGGTCTCATAGCCCTCGCGCACATCCGCGCGTTTGGGAGATAGAGTACGCGCACGATCAAATAAAGTGACCGCTTCGTCAAATCTCTTCTGATGCAGGCGCACGAATGCCATCCCGGCGACCGCATTGGGATCGTTCGGGGAACGGCGGAGAACCTCGGCAAATTGCCTTTCCGCGGTGGACATGTCCTGGTTGCGCAACGCCTGAAACGCCTGTTCTTTGCTGGCCTCCTGCTTCTGACGCTCGTGTTGCTGCTCGAGCGATTGCTGGATGTCGTGCAACTGGGGATCGGGGTAGCGTTCGAGGTATGCGTTTACAAACTCGAGCGCGGCGGGGTTTTCTTTTTCCCAGAGCAAAGCCTGGCGCCACACGGTGCGCGCTCCCTCCGCAGTTCCCGGATCATGGATCGATTCGAGCAACTCGAAACCCTCCCTCCGGGTCTTTGGGTCATCGACCAGCACTCGCGCCAGCCACAGGCGATAAACTTCGTTGGTCCGGTCGCGCTCGGAAAGCCGCCGCAGCTGTGCGATGGCCCTTGCCCGGCCGCCCGAGGTCGCCGCCTCGGCTTCATAATAAGGTCCCGCCCATTTTCCCGGCGGCGGCGGCTCGCTGCCGAAAACTTCGTCGTAGATCTTCATCGCCGCGTCGGGCTTGCCTTGCATGGTCAGCCGGCCGGCCTCATCCAGCCGGTCGCGCTCTGGTTGTGTGAGAACGCGCATCCTCTCGATCGCGGCAAGGTCCGGATTTTTGGGGTCGATCTTTCGCAGGCGGTCAAGATAAGCGCGCTCCTCGTTAGCATTGCCGCTCTGTTTGGCGTAACGCGCCAGGCCGGCCAGGGCCTCGGTCTGATTGGGATTGGCCAGCAGGATCTGCTTCCAGTTTTGCGCAGCCAGATCCATGCGGCCACGCGACTCAAGCGACCGCGCTTTGCTGAGCAGAAGGTCAACGCCGCCCTGCTGCGCCGGGACGGGCGGCGCCAGTAGCGACAATGAGAGTAGAAACAGAAAAACGAGACGAATGCATTTCATCATTGATCCGGGCCTCAAGATTAAATTTGTCCCGCAGCCAGCCGGCGGGTGGCGGCGCGTTCCGTGCCCTGGTACAACCAACCCGCAACTACGAAGGCCAGCAACGCGACTACCAGCGGAATGAAGACGTAATGTTCGATTAGAAAAACTCTGGCCAGTTGAAACGGATCGAGGCGGCCAAAGTGGTAGGCCAAGTTTCCTACGAGAAAAGATTGAAAATGTGCGTTCTTGGCCAACGCTAATCCGCCGTAGATTGGGCCTTTGTCCAAGTTGGGTGTGAACATGGCTCGAATTGCGTCTGTACTGCTCGAATCAGTCGGAACCAGGGCGATCACGGTACGGTCAGGACGAAGCGGCGAGACGAAGTCCTCGACAACCAGATCGAAGGGTGGAGAGGTTGCCAGCAGCATCCCCAGCCGGTCACGGTCTCTCATCCGGAACGGCCACTCAGGATGCACCAATCGAGATGGCAGCTCCATGTCTGCTGGTTGCATTCCGGCGGTCGAAAAAGCAACCGGCATGGCGCCCGACCATTCCCGCAGAAGGGGTTGCGTAGTCGGCGTGCCCAAAAGAAAAATGTCTTTGTCCTGCACCCGGTCGAGGTTCGATCGATCGGCCACCGTGAGGTTGGTTACCGGAGCGCCGGTCTCGGCGCCCGCGAAGCCGGCCATGTCAAGAAGCGTCTCGTACTCGTCCGCGTTGGGAGCCTGGGACAAAACCACCGCCGTCCGGCCGAGATCCGGCCAGGCGGTAAAGGGATACCCGGAAGCGGCAAACAATTCGAGCCTGGGCAACACGACCGAATGCGGGAGCGCGCTCAAATCGATCGTGGAATCGCGATGAATAGCGAGCTGCTCGGAAGCGGCGGGCGTTCGCTGAGCGCCGGGGAAATCCACGTCAATGGTTAGGGTATTGGTGTAGGGTTGGAGCCTTCCGGTGGGAAGCCGGACGATTTCGGCTTGCTCGGAGGGCGATGCTGCAGGCGCCAGGCGAATCGTATCCACGTCGCGGTTATTCAACCGGAGATGCAGAGCCGCCTTCGAGTCCCCGGCCACTCCGGCGTAGGTGTATTTGAGAAGCAATGGAACCGAGTCGACCGCTGTCAGGAAAAGATCCGGAGGCAGACGGAAATAAATGTCGATCGATCCCGAACCTCTCACTTTCAAGCGCTCTTCGGTCGTGTAGGCTCCGATCGCAACCGGCCGGTCGGTTTTGAGCCAGCGCGGGGCGTCGTATTCCCGTCGTCGCGCGATCGCTTGCCTGGTTACGCGGGCAGCGTCGGCGTGCTTCGCGGCGTTGTCCCGCGTCACCAGAGCGCGGGCGGCCGTAAGCAAGTCGCCGGTTTTCTCCCCCGCGATGATCAGGAGCTTACCGTACGGATCCTTCGGGTTGTCGCGAACGGCAATCAGCGGGCCGGGCTGGGAAGCGAGCGCGAGGCCGGCGGCAAGCGGCGAGGCGCGCAATGTCAATACCACCGCGTTTCCCCCCGGCAGGCTGCCTAGGTTGACGGGAAAAGTCACGCCCCGGAAGTCGGAGGCAACACCGAACCACGAACTTATGAGGGCTGCGGCTTCGAGAGTTGTCATGTCGGGATGGTCTGCGAAGACCACCGGCAGGCTCCAGGCGTGCTGTGCTGCCGAATCGAAGAAAGGCACGGGCAGCAGAGCCAGATCGTTCGGCAGCGACAACCGCGTTCCTCCCAGGCGCAGTTCGCTCGAGCCGGCAATCGTCACCCAGGGCGCGCTGCGGCCCTTGCACGCCGCACAATTCCCCTCTAACTGCAGGATGAGCGCGTTATCCGTAGTCAGGAGATCGGTAGGGAGAATCACCTCCGAGTTGTTAAGTCCGGGAGCGAGTGGAATCGAACCCACCGACGTGCCGTTGAGCCACAACTCCAGCCCGGCTTCATTCGCGCGCACATAAGGGGCGGAGTAATGCAGGTTGAGCGAAGCGGCGCTGACAATTTTCGTCAACGGCGTTCCAAAAAAGAAATTTTTCGAAGCGCCGGCGCCGTCGAGAGTAATTCGCGGCTCGGGGGTCAAAGAGCGGAGTTGATACTGTTCGTGAAAAACCGCCGGCTGCATTGCCGATCCGGCTTCGAGCGGAACCGCCGGCGGGGAAGCGGTTCCGCCGGGCGCCGGAACTGGGTTCGCCGGCGTCGCTTGCGCGGATGCCCTTACCCATGCGAGCGCCAGAGCGCACAGCAAGACCGGCGCGGTGGCGACGTGCGCATTTCGCTTGGCCCGTTGCGCACGCGGAACGGCGCGAAGCGTTCGCGGGCGCCTGGTAAAGAGTCCCCCCAGAATAAGAAAAATCCCGCGCATTGCAAGCCACACAATCTGCGCCAGGCTGACCAACGGACGGTCCACGTGATGAGACTGGTGCCAGGTGGTCCAGGCGCCCGGGCGCGAATAAACCAGGTTCACAAGAAACGCTTCTTGCGACAGAGATAGTGCGGGAAAGTAGAGGTGCTGGTACCGGCGTGAAGAATGCGCCACCCGCGCCGCAATCTGGCATTCGCCAGCGCGGTCGACGATGCCCAGCGTGACCGGAGAGCCCCGGTAAAATTCCCCGGAACGCGCGATGCGCACCATGGCTCCGCGGCAGGACAGTTGTGCCGTCTCGCCTCGGAATTGGCGGCCGTCGGGCGCGATGAGGACGACCGGCGTGCGCAGGTTTACCCGCACCTGCGAACGCCGCTGCTTTCGCTCCCACGCCACCGATGCCGCTACCAGCAGAATGACGGCGTTGTAAACCGTCCATATGGCGTTCATGAGCACGGTGTCGTGATGGGCGGCATCGGTCGAAAAGCGCCGGCCCGCCATCGCCAGACCTGCGGCATTCAGAGCCAACAAGAACAGGAACGGCCACGCGATGCGACGATCAAAATACGAATGGCGGATGATCCCGCCCTTCGCGGTCACATTAAATTTGCCCAGCCGCGGATTGACGAGCGCCAGCAGCGTGGGAAACAGGATGTATGGCGCCAGCACGGCTTCGTAAATCTCATTCCAGAAGGAAAAACGGTGGCGGCCCTGGATGCGCGAGTTGGTCAGATTGGAAAGCACGATGTGCGGAAGCGCATAAGCGAAGACGGCCAGCGAGTAGCCGTAGATGTTCACCATGCCGAAGAACAGATACACCAGGGGCATAACCAGGAAAATCAGGCGGGGAAGAGCAAACAGAAAATGGGTGGTGGCGTTGAAATAGCACACCCGTTGCGGGAGCGAGAGTCCGGAGGCGAATAGCGGGTTCTCGGTGCGCAGGATCTGCACCATACCCCTTGCCCAGCGAATGCGCTGGCCGATATGCGCGGCCAGGCTCTCGGTGGCCAGACCGGCAGCCAGCGGGATGTTTATGTAAGCGGTCCTCCAGTGGCGCCGCTGCATGCGCAGCGCGGTGTGCGCGTCTTCGGTCACGGTTTCGACCGCGATGCCGCCGATCTCCTCTAACGCGCTGCGTCGCAGAACCGCGCACGACCCGCAGAAGAAGCTGGCATTCCACAGGTCGTTGCCGTCCTGCACCAACCGGTGAAACAACTCGCCCTCGTTGGGAATCTTCCGGAATTGGCCGAGATTGCGCTCGAAAGGGTCGGGAGAATAAAAATGATGCGGAGTCTGTACCATTCCGAGGCGCGGATCGCGCTGGAACCAGCCGAGCGTAGTCTGCAGGAAGGCGCGGGTGGGGATGTGATCGGAGTCGAAAATCGCGACATATTCGCCCTCGGTCAGCCCGAGAGCATGATTGATGTTGCCCGCCTTGGCATGGGTGTTGTTGCTGCGGGTGATGTAGGCCGCACCCACGGCCGCGGCAAAGTCGCGAAACTCCTCCCGGCGTCCGTCATCCAGGACGGAAACCTTCATCTTGGAACCGGGATATTCCATGGCCAGCGCGCCGACCACCGTCGAACGAACCACGTCCAGCGATTCGTTGTAAGTCGGAATAAATACATCGACCGTCGGCCAGGCCTGTTGGCCGCCGGCGAGAGGCACAGGGCGGCGCTTCAGTGGACGCAGGGTTTGAAAATAACCGAGGACGAGCGTAGCAAAGGCGTAGAACTCCGCCAGTAGTAAAAGCACTACCACCAGCGTGTCCCACTGGTGCGAATGACCGGCGCTTTGGATTCCGTACCAGGTCTGCGTAACCCGCCAATATGCATAACGGAATGTACTGAAGACCGAAATCGTGATAAGCGCCATGGTAATCAGCGCGGAACGCGACAGCGCGTTAAGCACGAATGCGATCGCAATCATGCCGGCACCGAGAATGCTTTGTTCCTTCCAGGGCAGCGGAAGAATGAGAAGTACAGCGAGCGAAGCCATTCCGGCGCTGGCGAGTAACCCCAGGAAAACGACCCCGAGGAGCGACCTCTCTCGGGCCGGTGAATACACGGTGTTCATCGAACCGCCTCCGCTCCGAGGTTCGGCGGGAGTCCCCAAGGTGCAGAGCGGCGTGAGCACAATCGCCGCTCGAGATGTCTGTTTTTTCGAAAAAGTTGTGTCATTCCGTTACTGGTTTGTTCCGGATCTGACGAAAGGCGTTGGCTGTTTCTCTAGACGAAGGGGTCGGCTGTTTCTCTAACTGATGCCCGTTGGTGTGCTCACGCTGCCTGTCTCGGACTTGCGGCCGTGAACTTCAAGCAAACTTCATCGCGGCGGTGATGAAGTTTTTTTGTCGCTAGCCGGAAGGGCAAAATCGTGCGGACTTGTGCATCTCAGCTTGCATATCCCCGCATCGTTAGGAAGACGCACGCGTAGGCGAACAAACCGCACCTGTACGCCAGCCAGTAAATCGCATTATGGCGGCGAGGCCGACGAATTAGAAATAGTAATACGAAAGATGAGCCGGGAGAGAAGAAAAATGAAATGGATCCCGATCTTGACTCTTGTGTCGGGGCTTGTGCTGGTTGCCGAGAGCTCCGCCGCACAGGACTGGCCGTCACTGTGGAAGAGTTACACGGCGGCCTATATGGACAACCAAGTGCGCGTGATTGATCACGAGGGCGGGGACCGCACTACTTCCGAAGGGCAGGCCTACGCCATGTTCTTCGCCCTGGTGGCTAACGATCGTTCCCGTTTCGACGGACTGCTGCACTGGACGGAAATGAACCTGGCGGAAGGGGATCTCACGGCACATTTGCCGGCGTGGTCTTGGGGTCGCGACAAAAACAATAAATGGGGCGTACTCGACACGAACTCGGCTTCCGACGCAGATGTGTGGATGGCCTACACCCTGCTCGCGGCGGGGAAGGCATGGAACGATCCGCATTACACGACCATCGGAACCCGGCTTGCGAAACGGATTGCTTCCGAGGAGGTGGTTCAAATTCCCGGTTTCGGAGCCACGCTTCTCCCCGGCGCAAAAGGTTTCGAGAATGGAGCCGTCTATCGGCTGAACGCAAGTTATTTCCCGGTTCAGCTGTTTGTCAATCTTGGCCATGAATTGCCGGATGGCCCCTGGCAGGAAATTGCCGCGCGCATTCCGGCAATCGTTGGGGGATCTTCGCCGCAGGGGTTTGCTTCGGATTGGGTCGAGTTCAGGCCCGGCAAGGGCTTCACGCCTACCTCCCCTGGCAGTTACGACGCGATTCGGGTTTATCTCTGGGCGGGAATGCTCAACGCGGCGACGCCCGGCCGCGACGAAATCCTGAAGGCAATTTCTGGAATGGCGCACCATCTCCGCACCAGCAATGTGCCTCCCTCAAAAGTCAAGCCGGATGGAAGTGTTCAGGATCCGAGCAGTCCGGTAGGTTTCTCGGCGGCGCTCGTGCCATATCTTTCCGCACTGGGAGAAAAAGACGCCGAGCAGCAGCAGATGTCGCGAGTGAGACTGGGGTTCGATTCGAAGAGTGGGCTCTACGGCACTCCTCCAAAATATTACGACGAGAACTTGACGTTGTTTGGTCTGGGGTGGTTCGAACGACAATTCTGGTTCGATGCCGAGGGGCGCCTCGCGGTCGCGTGGCAAAAAAGCCGGCAGTAGAGGACTTCGAGGATCTTGCTGCCCCTTCCGTGTGCCAACCATATGCGTTCCATGCAAGAGCAGCAAAGCGCCCCGCCCCCGTGAAGCCTCAAATGCGCATTTTCGCCGGCGCCGGCTTAAAAGGGGCCATTCCCTTCGAGGGCCCATCTTTTAGTGCCACGAAGAGCCGTGATGCTGAGATGGGCATGTGCTTTTATTCTTCGTGTAAATACGACACCACGAGTTGTGCCCAGCGAACGCGCCCAAGGGTTGTATGTCCGTGCATCCCTCGCACACAGGGGTGTACACTTTTCCTTCGCCACCGTTTTGGGGCCATTCTCCTCCGTGAGGTAATTTTGTGAAGGGAAACGCTCGTCTCTGCCCTACCCTTGGTCTGATAAGTTTCGTCGCCGTTACCATCACGGCCGCTCAAATCGCTCCTACCAAACCTCTCACCATCGAATCCATGTTCCAGCCGGGAGGCCTTGGCGGACGCGGTCCGGAAGCGATCGCTTGGAGCCCCGACAGTTCCAAGCTTTCTTACGTAGAGCGCGATCCGAAGACCGAGAATGGGGAACTCTGGTACGCCGACACGGCAAATGGCGAAAAGAAGGTGTTGGTGAGCGCCGAAAAGCTGGCTTCCCTCGATCCCGACGTCAA
>Ga0123356_10004529_pt1 | contig 14340 bp, 12 predicted proteins | sample TergutEmb28metaG_2_FD_92546 | JGI IMG/M metagenome (GOLD analysis project Ga0123356, IMG submission 92546) | Embiratermes neotenicus P3 segment gut microbial communities from Petit-Saut dam, French Guiana - Emb289 P3 | ecosystem: Host-associated > Arthropoda: Insects > Digestive system > Gut ...
CATTTGTGTTGAATTGATTTAATGATTGTGAATTATCAGAACTTGAATCTGTTGTCGTTTGTTCTGACGAATTTCCATCGTTATTATTTGTATCAACACTAATAAAATCGTCATCTTCTTCAACGTCGACATCGAGGTCATCTGAACCTTCGCCGAGTTCTCCGTCTTCGTCGTCTTCATCATCGATATCATCAACCGGGTCTTCGTCATCGACCGGTTCTCCGTCGTCGGCTTTGCCTTCTTCGTCCGGGTCTTCTTCATCGAAATTGCCGATTACTAAACTGTATGGGTCGTAACCGTCGTCTTCGACGATGCTGTCAACGTCAGCGTTGAATAATCCGTCTTCAGCGATGACGTGCATCGGCATCATGCCGAGAAGCATCACTAGTGACAATAGCATTGCCAGTGATGCTTTAAAGGTTTTCTTTGTTGCTCTTCTCATTGTTCACACTCCATAAATTATAGTAGGTACTTAAGCTTTCCTTGCTTTTGCTTGTGCCTCTTTTATTCTGGAGTTGTGGTTCTCCTTGACTCTCACCGAGTCTTTTTCAGTCCCTTTTGTTCTGAGGGTGGGATTCCTCTTCAGTCTTTATTCTGTAAGACTTTTTCAGCCGTATTTCGGGGAGTTACGGTTCTCCGTTCTTATATATAATGTATAGTGCGGTTTCTTTTATTCGTCGAATTCGAGTTCTGCCAATGGTGTATCGGGGTCATCTATCTCGAAGTCATCTATATATAAAGGTTCGGTTGTTGTCGGTGCAATGACTCCCGTTGTGTAGAGTACTACTAATACTAATATTATTGCCGCAACAATTGTTCCCGCTCCTGTAAAAAAGGTTGCTTTCGTAAATCTTCTTCTTACATATTTACGTTTGTATTCACTGTTATTAAAGTCGCTTATTGATAATATTCCGGAGTCTGTGTTTGTGCTTTTCCATGCTTGTCCCCAACGTGTTTTGAACATATATCCCATGCCGGGTTTGCTTTCGATCCACATGAAATCTTCGCCGATATTGTTGATTTGGATGATAATGTTGTTAAGTGCCGTAAATGCGTAGTCAATGCTGTCTGTTGCCTGTGATTTACTCCATGATGCTTCGTAAAGTTGTTGGAATGACAGATATTCTCCTTCATTTGATACTAAAATATCAAGTGCTTCGAAATCGTGTTCTCCGAGTATAATATCTGTACCCATAACAGTTTTTGCTTGCTTCGTGAATCTGTTAACATTAAGAGGTCCTGCCGTATAATCGCAAGAAACCGTATATTCATTGGAATTATCAGTGTTTTTACTGATATTTTGCTCTTTTTTGATTTCTTGTTCCATACCGGGTTCCTCCAAATACAATGCGCTGAGAGTGATACTAGCATATATTTCACGAATTTTCTCAAAAGGTTGCCATTTTTTAACTTTAAAATCATAATTTTTTCGTTTTTTTATTTTTTTTCGATTTTGTGACATTTTTATCCGAAAAATGCAAAAAATCGGCTGTAACTTTTTGTAATAATTACGCCGATTTTGCTTTATCGCGGTCACTATATAGCGTTATGTTGTCGTTAGTCTTCTGTATGTGCTCACTTGAACTCGTTATCCGGTTGCGTGATTTTTGGGAGTTACCCATCAATACGCTCTAAATAATACCCTTCACCTCGGGATGCTGTTACGGTGAATGCAGAATCCGCCAATTTGGTTCTGAGCTTCGAAATAACCACTTTCAATGAATTATCATTCATACTCATTTCATGACCCCATACTTTTTCGTACAGATAGTCGGTACTGAGGATTTTTTCGGGATATTGGACAAAGAGTTGTAAAATCGAATACTCTTTTTGAGACAGCAGCATGTCTTCACCATTCAACAATGCTCTTCCTGCTGAAGGAAACAATTGTAATGTCCCTAATTCTAACGTATCGGGGATCGTAGACGCTCTTCTTAACAATGTTTGAACTCTCATTAAAAAGACTGACAGGTCATAGGGTTTTGTTAAATAATCGTCGCTTCCGGTTTCAAAACCTCGTACTATATCATCCTTTGTTCCCATTGCCGTTAAAATTAAAACAGGCAAATCAGAAGTTTTACGTAATTCTTTTAGAAAATCCAAACCGTTACCGTCCGGTAATTGCAAATCCAAAATCATACCCTTAGGTGTTTCTTCGTCGATAAGTTCACGAGCTTGTGCAAGCGTAAAAGCTTGCTTGATCGTATATCCGCGACGTCGCAATATTTTCATGTTATTTGATTGGACGGCAGGTTCATCTTCAACCAGGAGCAGATATCCGTTTTCGGTTCCCATATTATTCTTAACCTCTCCTCTTTGCCTCTTCTATAGCATCGCTGCTTTTTGTTTTGACATAAATCGGTAATGTAAATGATACAACAGTACCTTTACCTTTTTCACTTTTTACAAATATTTCACCGCCGTAAGTTTCAATAGCAACTTTGCATATTGACAATCCCAAACCTGTTCCGCTTTCGGAAGCACCTCTTGTAAAAATGCTGTCCAATACATCCGGATTGACTCCCGCTCCGTTGTCACTGACTGAAACACTGATATATTGCGGACCTTCGGTTGGTTCCGATGTTCTGTTATCTATACCGGCTGATATGTTGATTTCTCCGTTTCTTGTGAATCTGTTGGCATTTGCCAATAAATTTGAAAAAACATTGAGCAGCATGTCGGAGTTTCCGTAAACTCTGGGAAGCCCGGTCGGTGTTGATATAGACAGTTTATTACCGTTTCTTTCAAGGAATGCAAAATATGTTTTTGCTATTTTGCGCATGATCAATGATAAATCGATAGGTTCTGCAGTTTGTCTGTTGCTGTGCAGTGCCGCATGTTTAAGTGCACCGTCCACGATCCTGGACATTCGCATGATTTCACTTTGTGCAAGGTTCAAGCATTCCTTGATTTCATCCTTGTCCATTTCGTAATCAAGACAATCAATGGCATTAAGAACACTTGTTGATATTACGGTGAGAGGTGTTTTGAAGTCATGACTCATATTTTGAAAAAATTCGGTTTTCGTTCGATTTAATCGATCCAATACTTCATTCTCTCTGACAAGAGCTTTTTCTCTCAATGCAGCTTCTATTGCTCGTTTTTCAGTTTTACGATATCTGTTGAACAATGCAATGATCAATATAATTAATGAAAACAAAAAAACAATCAACATTGCTTCTCCGGCGAGGATCCACTTTGTTTGTGTATCCGTTAATCCGTCGGTAATGCCGAAAATCCTGTTGATTGTAATATCGCTCAATGATTCCGATTGTGAACACCCCGATAAAACACTTCCCATAAGTGCAATAAAAATCAATGCCGTGAATATTTTACCGGTATTCATTTTAATGACTTTCACAATTTCGCGTTCCTTCGCATTTATAAAGTCGCACACAACTTGCGACTGTAGTCTAACTTAGATAGTATACTACCGCGAATTACGAATTTCAAGACAAATTTTCCACTATCAAATTTCATTATAATATGCTATTCTATATCGGTATTTCACACACTAAGGAAAACACTATGCTTTTCACGTCATTCTATTTTCTTATATTTTTAACGGCATTATTGGTTATTTACACCTTAACACCCGTTAAATACAGATGGTTTGTGTTGCTTACGGGGTCTATGGGGTTTTACGGAGCAGCCGGACCTTTCTTTTTAATTTATATATGCTCGACCATAATTATAACGTATATATGCACAATGAGTATACGCCGGCAACGAATATATCGTGACAGTCAAATAAACGAAGCAAGTGAAAAGGAATTAAAGCGCGCCATTCGAGATAAAACAAAAGCAACGGCAAAGATATGGACAACAATATGCTTGGTTCTTATCCTCGGTATTTTAGCTATGGTCAAATACACGGATTTTGCACTGTCCAATGTTAACTCTGTCCTCAGCTTACTCGGATTTGCAAGACAATTCGGATTGATCGGCATTGCTCTTCCGATGGGTATATCATTTTATACATTCCAAACCGTCGGTTATATGATCGATGTATACAGAGAAAAGACAGAAATAGAAACAAATCCTTTAAAACTGGCACTTTTCATATCTTTTTTCCCGCAAGTAGTGCAAGGTCCGATAAGCCGATTCGGGGAATTGGCTAAAACCCTCTACAGCGGCAATCCCGTTACCTGCAGTACATTGGCACGAGGCGGAAACAGGATTTTATGGGGATTTTTCAAAAAACTGGTGATCGCTGACAGACTTTGGCCGGCTTTGTCTTTTTTATCCGGCAATCCGGATGAATATCAAGGAATATTTTATTTGTTAAACATAGCATTATACGCAATCATCCTCTTTTGTGATTTCACGGGTGGTATCGACATTGCTATAGGGGCGGCAGAGTTATTCGGTATAAAACTACCTGAAAACTTTAACCGTCCGTTTTATTCACGTTCGATTCAAGAATATTGGCAACGTTGGCACATGACAATGTACAGTTGGTTCCGTGATTATGTTTTTTACCCGATGGCAGCAAGCAAAAAAATGTTGAAGTTTTCAAAAGCAGCAAAAAAAGTAGTCGGAAATGACATCGCAAAACGCTTACCCGTTCATATAACTCTTATTTGGGTATGGTTCCTCACCGGTATATGGCACGGTGCAACGTGGAATTTCATCGCATGGGGTTTGGCAAACGGTATCGTTCTAATGATCTCTTTAGAACTGGCACCTCTGTACGAACGTTTCAACGGTCGCTTCCCGAGCTTGGCAAGCAACATTTTTTACAGATGCTTCCAAATATTCCGTACATTCTGGCTGATGAATATGATCCGTTCATTCGATATATACGCAGGAGTCGGCAGGACATTCAGAATGATGTCAAGCATCATAACAAACTTCAGTTTATCGCAATTCGCAGAAGAAGGTATTACCGAATTGAGTTTGCCGATCGCAGATTACATAAGTGCAGCAGCCGGATTGCTTATTGTTTTTTGGGTAAGTTGGCTCGGCAGAGGTGAAATCGATTACCGCGAACGACTTTTCGCATTCAATCGACCCTTGCGTTACGCTGTCACGGGAGTCATACTCTTCATGACATTGATCCTCGGAGCATACGGGCACGGATTCGATGCTCGCCAATTTATATACAACATCTTTTAACATTGCTTTTTACCGGTCAAATATGATATAATTGTCTCGTAAACGAGCCATTAGGAAAATGATTTCATTTTCTGAATATTTGTCTTGCAATGGACAATATCGCATAACGTCAATCTTGGAAGGAATTTTCACCGGCAATGAAAAAGAACGCAAAACCGCTTACTGCCGAACAAATAGCGGAGCAAATAGCAAAACAAACAGAACAAAAAAATACTTATTATCCTGATGCTGCACTGAGCGAAAAACAAATGGCAGCACTTTACAACGTTATTGATACAAAAAATCCCGAAAAGAAAAGCACAAAAAAAAGAAAAAAAGATAATGAAATCAAAGGCGGAAGCCCTGTCAAAACCGTTTTGTGGGTAATTTTCATATTGATATTATTAGGTGGTGCAGGATTTGCCGGTCTCTATTACTGGTGGACAAATCATGCCACCTTTGATTATGTCTTGCAACCTGTAGTTATCCTTGAAGGGCAAACTATTCAGGCCGATGACTTTCTTACCCCCGGTGAAAACGATCACGGCATCCATGCACATTTACAAGATCCCGGTTTTGAGCCGGAAACAGAGTTTCATTTTGTTCCCGTAACATTAACATACGGTCTGCGGTCACTTGAAGCGGAAGCGATACTTTTTGTTTTAACACCCGTAGAATCCATAACGCACGAATTCGCCGAAAGCGCAGCCATTCCCAGACCCGCATCATTTTTAATAAATGCAAGAGCCGCAGCCGACATTGAATATGACATCCGCTTCATCGAAGAACCGCAACCGTTTGAAACATATCCTGTCGGAGAACATATACTGCGCCTCGCGCTCAACGACGTACCCTTTGAGGTTATCTTGATAGTTGAAGACACAACCCCTCCGACCGCATTAATAACACATCACACCATAAGAATCGGAGAATCGGCAGAACCCGAAGACTTTGTAACAGATATTCATGATGCATCCCCGATAGCAACTGTTGAGTTCGTCAATGAACCTAACGTTTTTTACAGAGGAAGCGACCAAACCGTTGAAATCCTGATAGAAGACATCCACGGAAACAGTGCAATTTTCCCTTCACAACTCACAATCCAATTAAACCAATTACCGCCGACGATCGAAGGTGTTATCGAAATGATCGAATCCGAATTCAAAACACCGATAGATTATCCCATGGATGTAACCGCATTTGATGATTTCGGCAGACCTCTCGAAGTACATATAAATGACTCGGGTGTAGATACTGATACGCCGGGAAGATATACCGCCGTTTATTGGGCAGAGGATTTAACAGGTAATATTACCGAAATCCCTGTAATTGTAAACATTCTTTCAGTCAATCCCGAAGAAGTCTATGCGCAATTGGATTTAATATTAGGCAGAATCATCAACGATCGAATGAATCAGCAGGAGAAAGCTCTCGCCATCCATAATTGGGTAAGAACAAATTTCTCAAGATCTACGACAGGATCTGAAGCTCTTACATCGATAGAAATAGCAGGTGAAGCATTATTATCCGGAAGACACAGAAGCGGAAGCTCTCAAATATACGCCGCAGTATCAGAAGTTTTACTTATCCGTGTCGGAATACCGGTAAGACCGATTGAGCGTATTGAAACAGCAGCAACACCGCATCACTGGCTCCTTATCGATCCGGATGACAAAGGTTGGCACCATTTCGACCCGTTCCCGACAGGACATGTATTAGGTGCTCTTACGGCAATGTTCACTGAAGAAGAAGCCAAAGACATCGCTCGCAGAGTCCGTGCTCAATACAAAGTAGAAGATTATTATACATACGATAAAGAGTTGTATACCGATATAGTACAAGAATGATCAAGGTAGTCTGTTGAATTGTTTATAAATAAACCGGATCAAAATACACGTTCATGTGTCATAAGGATTATAATCGTTACAGTCATTTTCATACTTATTTTCGTTGCATTTCAACGTTTGTTGATTCCGAAATATGCGTCTTTCGCATTGGAAGGCGGACTGATACGCGAGTATTATAACAGCACGATGGATCATGATTTGATTTTGATCGGCGACTGTGAAGTTTACGCAAATTTTTCCACCATAGGACTTTGGGAAAACTACGGCATAACATCATTCATAAGAGGAAGCCCGCAACAATTGATGTGGCACTCATATTATCTGCTTGAAGATACCGTGTTACATGCAAAGCAAAAACCGAAGGCAGTTGTTTTTAATATAATGTCGATGCAATACGGAGAGCCGCAGAGCGAACCTTATAATCGTTTGACCCTCGACGGGATGCGCTTATCACTTACAAAACTGAGAGCAATAGAAGCGTCACGGGTGGATGGAGAAGATCGGCTTTCATATATTTTTCCTTTATTCAGGTTTAAAGACAATTGGCGGGAACTCGGATCGGAAGACTTTCGTTATTTTTTTCGTAACCCCCAAGTTTCGATCAACGGTTTTATGATCCGCAGCGATGTAAAGCCGGTCGACTTCTTACCTACACCATTACGTTTGCCTGATTATCAATTCAGCGAAAAAGCATATTATTACCTTCAACGAATGGTCGATTTGACAAATAAACATGATATTGACTTGATTTTGATAAAGGCTCCGAATCTTTTCCCGCACTGGCACGACCAATGGGATGAACAAATAATTGAATTCGCTGAAAAAAACAACTTGCTTTATATAAACTTTCTAGAGTATATTGACGACATCGGTTTGGATTGGTCTGAGCATTCATTTAATGCGGGTCTGCACCTGAATGTTTTCGGCGCAGAACTCATGTCTGATTATTTCGGCAGGATTTTAGTAAGTAACGTTGATTTTCCCGACAGGCGATCATATCATGACACCGCCGTTCTGTGGGAAAAAAAAGTTGAACAATATCATGCTCTTATAAACAGGCAACTGGAAGAAATCGCAGAAACAGGTCATATCAGCAGCTTTTTGATTAATTGACCGGTACGGCACACCGGTTTTACGGCTAAAATCACATCATTCTGAAGGGAGTAAGGAATGTAATGAAAAGACGGGCTTTTGTTTTGATAATTACGACGATTTCAATCGCTTTATTGATACTTTCAGCTTGCGGCGGAAACGGAAGCCAACCCGATACTGACCAACCGCTTTCAGAGCAGCATCCTCAAGAAACAGGTAATAACCAAAGTAATAACGATGATGCACAAAATCCGGATACCGATGATAACGATGAGTCGGATACACAAGAAACACAACAAGATGAATCGGATACATACGAACCGCAACCGCCGGACACATTCTTTTTTCAAATAGGAAGCACATTGATCGAGTTGGATACAGATATCACACTTGTTCTTTCCGCATTGGGTGAACCGCTCGGAATTTTCGAAAGACCGAGCTGTGCGTTTGACGGAATGGACATAATTTACGGTTATTCCGATCTTGAGGTATTCACATATCCTGTAGGCGATTCAAACCATGTACATACCATCAATTTCATAAACGATTCACCGCGAACGCCGGAAGGCGGGATTCGCATGGGAGCAACTCTCCAAGACGTACTTGACGCATACGGAACTGAGTATACATACGATAACGGGATGTATACATATACAAGAGGAATGACCATTTTGCAATTTTATGTAGAAAATGATATAGTGTGGGGAATTACGTACGGATTGATTATTGAGTAATTTATCCGATCTGCAAAAGCAACAATTATTACACCCGGGGAGACAAACAGTAATAAATGAAATTAGTCAGTAAACACGATAATCGCGATGTCATAACAGAACACGAAAACATCGACGATAACAACATAATAAACCCGGAAAATGATTCATCTCCGAAGAATCATGTGCAGCCGATCAAGCTTCACACCTCGGAGATGCAAATATCAATACACCCGGATGTACCGCATCTGCTGGCACAAAAACAAATTCGTCAAGCGACGCAACAACCGGGATCGCAGGATAACAAAAAAACCAACCAACAAAAAAGCACGCAAAGCCCGATCCAATTCTTGGAATCATCACAAAAAGCCGCATCATTTGCACCTACACTGTCTGCCGCTCAAGAAGCTGCACTGAAAGAGGCAGCAATAATGTTACCGCAAATTGCACCGAAACCGGTATCTCGCCAACCGAGACAACCGGTTCGCAGTCATGAAAACAACCCTGTTCAAATACAAGTGGAGCATCCCCCGGAGCAGTTACAACGACAAACCCGGCAAAAGCAAACCCAACATCAACAACGCAGACCGCAACCGCAACAACGCAAACCGCAACCGCAAACACAAGCACAAAAGTCCCGACAAATACAAAAGCAAAAACCGCAAGCAAAAACACAACCCGTAAAAAGAAAACACAAAACCAACACAAAACATATCGTTTTGATAATAATATTGATCATTACACTTTCAGCAGCAGGATTTGCCGGATGGTATTATTGGTGGACAACACATGCAACATTCGATTACATTTTACAACCGATAGTTATTTTACAAGGACAAAACGTTGAAGCAAACGATTTTATGATCCGCACGGAAGAAACCGAAAACATATCGGCATCATTTCGTCGTTCCGGTTTCAGACCTGCAGCAGGGCAACAACAAGTTCCGTTGACATTGACACTCGGTTGGAGATCTCTTGAAGCTAATGCCGCACTTTTTGTATTGACCCCCGGAGAACCGATAACACATGAATTCAAAGAACCGGGATATGATCTTAAAGCAATCGAGTTTATTTCCAATGCTTCCCTGGCATCTGATGTTCCGTTTGATGTTCGTTTTATTGAAGAACCCGATCTCCTTGAAAACTACCCGGTAGGCGAACACATTTTACGTTTAAGCATGAATAATGCACCTTTTGAAATCATATTGAATGTTGTTGACACAACCCCTCCGACTGCCGCAGCCGTCAATAAATCCATTATAATAGGCGATTCGGTAACACCAAATGATTTCATAACAGATGTATATGACGCTTCAGGTGTTCAATCTGTTTCATTTGTTGAAGAGCCCGATCTGTCGGCACATTTTGATCAAATCGTCCAAATAAAAATTGAAGACATATACGGAAATTACGATATTTTCAACGCCGCACTCACGATTCAACTTGATAATTCACCGCCGCTGATCGAAGGAACGGATACAATAGTCTCTCAAGCAGGTGTACCTATATTATACAGGCAAGGTGTTACGGCACATGACAGCTTCGGCAGACCGCTTGAGCTTGAAGTCAACAGCACCGAAGTCGATCAATATACAGTCGGTGTTTACACAGCATTTTATCGTGCAACAGACATGAGCGGACAAGTAACGGAAATAAGTGTGGAAGTTGATATAATCGATGTCGATATCGATGAGATCAACAGAAGAGTCGACGATGTGTTATTCGGCAGAAACGGTATCATCCGTGATAATATGACCGAAAAACAAATGGTCCTTGCGATCCACAGATGGGTCAGATGGAACGTTTATTATGCCGCAGTCAGAGGCGGACCGCGAACCGCATATGAAGGCGCCGAAATAGCACTCAGAGAACGCCGCGGTAACTGTTATATCTTCTATTCGATTTCCGAAGTCTTGTTGACTCGTGCAGGTATAGAAAACATGCGAATAGAACGCATAGAAGGCACCCCGACACGCCACCGATGGAATCTGGTCAACCCTGACGGAGAAGGTTGGTATCACTATGATTCATTCCCGACACGTTTGGGTCTCGGCGACGAATTAGCCTTATTCACATCAACGCAGGCAGACGATTTTTCGGAACGCATCAGTCTCCTCGGAGGTTTAAGACAATATTTCACATACGACCCGTCAAAATACCCGGGGATCACGCAATAATGGATATAAGCAACAAGCTTCTCGGCGTTATGGGAGGTATGGGAACACAAGCAACAGCATGTTTTTACGAAAAACTCCACGCAATGCAAACGGTCACAAAAGAACAAGACTATTTGGATGTCCTTGTTTACAGCATGCCGTCGATCCCCGACCGCACAACTTTCATAACAGGCAAAAGCGATGAAAACCCGCTGAAACACTTGATCCATGCAGCCGAAACATTGGAAAAAGCCGGTTCATCCTGCATAGCTCTCCCCTGCGCCACATCCCATTTTTTTTATAACGAAATATGTAACTCCGTAAATATCCCCATATTACATCTGCTCGAAGAAACAGCAAAGTATGTACATAATCAAAACATAAAAAAAATCTGCCTTCTCGCGACAACAGGAACAATAAAAGGCAGAGCCTTCAGCTCCGCCTTTGAAAAATACAATATTGAAACGGCGATACCCTCGGATAATATTCAAACAGAAATCATGAATATAATTTATGATATTAAAAAGGGTCTGATCGTATCTCCCGAAAAATTAAACAAAATCATTGAAGAAGCATCACAAAACACAGAAGCTGCCGTTGCCGTCTTAGGCTGTACAGAACTTTGCATTCTCCCGCATACCAATTTCAACTCGATTAATATATTGGATGTTTTGGCAAAAGCAGCTCTGAAACACTTTTCAATAAACGCTTAAATTTTCGGTAAACTCGCAGCCGCAACCGATTGCCCCAAACGACGTGTTTTTTCATCAGGCAACATAATTTCCACGGGAACATTCGGGTACTCCTCACGGAGTACTTTTTTTGCTGTTTCAAGCATGATATCACCGCCTTTTCCGCTGACAACACGACCGAGCAGAAGCATTGTTTCCGCACCGTAACTGCTGTAATAAAACGGAGTCGTATGGCCGAGATAGCAACCGAGCGATCTGAATATGGCTGCGGCACCTTCATGACCGTCATCAAGTAAATTCTGAACTGTTTTAAGCTTCTTTGCGGGAGTATCAAGATCTTCAAGAGAAATGCCGGCAGCGGGAGCAAGCTTAATGACAGCTTCTTGGCAAAAATACTGAACGCCGACACCGATATCAAGGGACCAATCATCTTGCGCCGCAGTCGGAGAAGCATCCATCGGAGCAAAAGCCAATTCACTGAGCCAATTCGATAAATGACCTTCTTTATCTACAAAACCGCCTATGAAGCTGGTTCCCAAAGCTAAACTCAAAACATTGTTTCTTTTCATATTGATCGCACAAACCAAAGCAGCAACATCACCGTCATTGACCGCTTCAAAAGGTATATCCTCACCGATTTCTTTAACAGCACGGAAATATATATTCCTTCCCTTTTCATTAAACAAATCCTTAGGCACCTTTTGGAAAAGCTGAGCCGCTAAAATCTGATTATTCGCTATAATGCCCGCTGAAGAAATCCCTATCGCATCAACTTTCGGTAAATGCTCAGCAGCATCCTTCAAAGCAGTCACAATACCGTTAAAATGATAATCAGGATCACTGTTGATCTTCGGATTCCAAACAGTTTCTTTACTGAAAACCTCTTCACCGTCAATAACAGCCGCAACTTTATTATCACTGCCGCCCGCATCAAACCCGATTCGACAACCGTCAAAATGACCGCCGACAGCTTTTTTTATTTCATAAGCTTCCGGTAATTTATCACACCTGACGACTTCAAACTCTTTTTGATAAATACCGCCGAAAAACTCAGCATCCAAAGCTCGAGAACCGGCAGGTGAATAAGTATGTTTCAACTTGTTACATAAAACTTCATCACCTTTAACATAGATTCTGAACCCACCCTTTTGCCATAATTGAAACTTAACAAGTCGATCAAGATAATACAAATCCGCCTCTGCATGTTCTTCATCAGCATGCACAAACGTATCAATAACATAAACCTGCCCGTCATTACGCTCAACGGCAACCCCGAAAGGCTGCTTCGCATTCTTTAAAAACGCTTCATTAAACTTAAACAAAGGAAAAAAATCGGGATCCAATTCAGGTTTATTCTTAACATCGATCTCAACACCAAAAAGCTGCATGAAATACCTCCGAAATAAAAAATGATAAAACAATTTTAGCACATAAAAAAATAAATTTAAATATTTTTCCGGAAAAGTGTTGACAAAATAAATCTACTGTGCTAGTGTGGTGGTACACATAAGGAGGTGACACGATGCAGCTAATAGAAACATGGAGTTTGTCATTTGATGACAGAATGCCTATTTACCGTCAAATAATCCTTCAATTCAACAGAGCGTTTGTACGCGGAGACATACAACCCGGAGACCGGATACCGTCGATCCGCGAACTGTCCGCAATGCTCAGGGTAAACACGAATACAGTACAACGTGTATATCAGGAAATGGAACGGGACGGAAGCATCAGCAGCAAACGAGGAACAGGATATTATTTTACGGAGGATACAAAAATGACAGAAAAAATGAGAAAAGACCTTACAAAAGAATCTCTTGACCGATTTGTAGATGAAATGCGCGCATTGGGTATAAAAAAGGAAGAGATCATCAGCGAACTTAACGAATACATGAAAGGAGAAGAAAGCAGTGGAAACAATTCTTGAAATGACCGGCATAGAAAAGCAATACCTCGGATGCTTGGCACTCAGCGGAGTTGACATGACGATCCGCCCCGGAGAAATCACAGGACTCCTCGGACCGAACGCATCCGGCAAAACAACACTGCTTAAAATAATAGCAGGATTACAACAACCGACAGCCGGCACCGTACAATACAATATAACTCCCGGACCTGCGGAGAATCAAAGTGATTCTCTTAATGGCTCGCTTGCGAGACTATGTGCGAGACAAATCATCAGTTATTGCCCCGATACCATGAAATTTCCGAAGTGGATGAAAGTAAAAGACACATTCAAATACTTCCGTGAAATGTATCCCGATTATTCGCAAGACCGTGCAAATGAACTTATTCGCACTTTAGAACTGGGTGCGGTTGAAAACAAAAAAGTAACGGGTTTATCAAAAGGAATGCAAGAACGATTAGCGCTCGCAATAACATTTTCAAGAGAAGCAAAACTGTATCTCCTTGATGAACCGCTTGACGGAATAGACCCTGTCGGAAAAACCCGTGTCATCGATGCGATCATATCCATGCAACCCGAAGGAGCATCAACTCTTATATCCACTCATTTGGTCAAAGACATTGAAAGAGTTTTAACAAGCGTATTCTTCTTATCAAGAGGAAAAATCATCTTCTCGGGCGAATGCGACACCATCCGCGAAGAACGCAATCAAACCGTTGAACAAGCATATTTGGAGGTGTTTATCAATGAAGGCACACACTAAATTCACTAAACTATTCTATTACGCATTTCGTGCGGGAGCATCCCCGAGATTATACGCTTTTGCAATAATTATCA
>Ga0123356_10004530_pt1 | contig 14339 bp, 12 predicted proteins | sample TergutEmb28metaG_2_FD_92546 | JGI IMG/M metagenome (GOLD analysis project Ga0123356, IMG submission 92546) | Embiratermes neotenicus P3 segment gut microbial communities from Petit-Saut dam, French Guiana - Emb289 P3 | ecosystem: Host-associated > Arthropoda: Insects > Digestive system > Gut ...
ACGTCGGCGACGGCAGCCAGACTGTGAACTACCTGCTCGACATCTACGCGCCCGACGGCAGCTTCCTGGCGCAGACGGCAGGCCTGCCGGCTGGCGGCATCGCGGTAGACCTTTGGCGCACATTGTTCACCTTGGATTACCAGCAGATCGCCAAACCGCAGGGCGAGCGGACGGAACCGTCCGTGAGCTTCTGGATCCCCTCAACGCCGAGCTGAAGACAGTCGCGACAAGGGAGGAAAGGAATGCAGCCCGTCACCGTCGCCATCTCGCCGACCGGCATTCAGTACTTGCTGAAGGAGCTGCTCGGCCACCAAATCGCCCTGGCCCTCCAGTCCAACCTGGAGGCCCCCAGCTACAACTTTCAACCCGCCGACTTCAGCTTCCTGCCATCAGGCAGCTCAATCGAAAACGATTATTCCAAAATCTCGGTCAACATCTCTGGCGGTGAAATCGAGAAGTTCTCACCAGTCTTCAGCGGCTGTGTGCAGGGGCCAGGTGGTGACAACAGCCAGTTCGCCATCACCATGACCGTGAGCAATCTTGTGGTGAATTATCCTGGCGGTTGGCACGAGGCCTATACGTATCAGGCGTACACATGGACCAGGGGTGGACAAAAGGTAAAGGCGTCGTCGCCTGATAACGGGCCGCACAACAACACCTACGATTACAGTGTCCAGCTCCCGACTCTGACGATCCAGGTGACCTTCCAGCTTTCGGCCTCAAGTGATGGTTACAAGCTCACCTACTCTAGTAGCAGCGCGGATCCCGGCAATCCGAACCCGAATATCCCAGGCGGAAGCATCCTCAACCAGCAGAGCAGCGTCTGTGGCTATGGCGCCCACATCAGCGATGCCACGAAGCAGCAGATCGCCGCCATGAACTGGAGCGGCGTGCTTGCCTCGAGCCTCGATAAGATTTTCGCGTCGATCGGGGAGAGCGGCCAACTCGGGCCGGTCACGTTCGACTTCCTCGCTCCCGGCGACACGCCGCTAGTCTTTCCGAGCGGCGGTGGCATCCAGATTGGCGCCGAGGGACTGGTCTCAGTGAACGGTTCAGCCTATCCTGTGACACCTCCCGCGGACCTGCCGTTCCCGCCGGTTCCCACCGGCAATCCGGTGCCGCACGCCACATACTTAGTCCAGGATTACGAGCTGGACGCGCTATGTTGGGGATTTTTCCGAGCCGGCGTGCTCAAAGCTACTCTGGCCCACGGCGACTTGAGCGATCCGCAGGCATTGGAGACCGAAACCTATCGCGGCGGCTCGCTCAATATTCTGGCCGTGACGTACCCGAAGTCATTCATGACGGCCGATCTGCAGGCGCTGCAGACACCGACTGTCTCCTTCACAACCATCTACGAGTTCACCGACAAAAGCGTCGCGAAGATCCAGCAGGATTTAGGCTCCGCGGTCTGGGACAATTACGGCTCTGAGATCCGACAGCTGAATCCGGGCACTTACTCAAGCCAGGCGGGACTCGAGCAGCAGCTCCAAGCCATCGATCCGACCTTGATGACCTATGCGGCAGTGATTGAGCAGGACACTGCTGTCCCTGGCGTTGTTGCCCAGCATACCGTGCAATGCGTGCTGAACGTGCTGAAGGTCGGGGGAGCGTCGCCGGTGATCACCTTCGACGTGGCGCAAACTTTCGCCATGCAGGGACTGCGGCTTGGGCTGTCCAGTACCGGCAAGACGCAGAGCGTGATTTTTACTTTCATCCAGCCGGAGGACATCTTTCCCCAACCGACCTTCGTCAGCTCGACCTTGAAGGGGGTCAACAGTGCGGATTTTGGGGACGTGTGGAACGCCTTGCGTCCGAACTGGCAGAATACCTTCTCGGCCATCGGCACGGCGGGCCTGCCACTGCCGCGTATTCCCGGCTTCGACTTTCTTTTCGACGCGGCCGTGATCACGTTGAAGCCGGCAGTGGGGGGCGTGGACGGCTACATCTCGATCACGACCAACTTCAATTATTCGCTTGAACACCTGGCACCCGCTGTCAGGGAGATGCTTGCTCAGCAGAAAGTTCTATGTGCAGCCTGAGTCATGCACAGCACCTTAGGTAACTTCGCAGGAAAATTCGCTTTCCGGTCCACGGGCTCGGGATCGAGCTGTTATCTTACGAGTTATGTCGGGCAGGGAGTCATCTATCCGTCGGCCTCGGCTCCGCTTCTGACCGATGCCGAGAAGCTCATTCTTTACGCACGACCGGATGGTGGCTATTTCACCGTGTTAGTGGTACGGCGGCTATTCACTAACGAGATTAGTCTCGCGTATCTAAAGGGACAGCCTGATCTCAGGTTCGTAACTACCGATCCCGCACCGGCGAATGCTCAGGAGCTGCGGATCTCGCCGTTGGGCGACCTGCCGGGGACCTGGTCAATTTACGACACGAACAAGCAGACTTGGACAACGTTAGTTTACTACCCGGGGGGTGGGATGGCGCTGCTCTCCTACCAGGACGCGTCTGCTCAATCGATGCCAGCCCCGCTGACGAGCCTTCTGGGCGTGCCAGTGACGCCAAGCTACGCCGAGCTGACGCGGACAAAGAAGGGGCAGAAGGCCGATCTCCGCTACGTCGATCTCACCGGCCTTGACCTCAGTGGAGTGGACTTTACCGACGCCGACTTCACCGGTGCCAATCTGACGCGTGTGAAGTTGCGTGCCGCCACTCTTACCACGGCTGTCTTTACCGGCGCGACTATGACGGGGCTGGATCTTACCGGCGCTACATTGGATGGGGCCCACATGTCCGGCCTCGATCTCTCCTCGGTAGTCTGGGGCACCGGCATCTCCGCCGTTGGCGCGCATTTCGAGAACAGCCTGTTGGTAGGTTGCGTCATTGGCTCCTCGTCCGCGACAGCAAAGCTGTCCGGCTGCTTGTTTACTGGTGCCGACCTCAGCGGCGCGGATCTCACAGGCGCCGATTTGAAGTCGGCTCAGCTCGGTGGCGCCAACCTCACCGGAGCGATACTCGACACCGCCGACTTCACTCAGGCCGCACTCGGCGGGTCCACTACCGTTCCTCCAGCGGTCCTGGCTTATGCGCTTATGGGCAACGGAATCCTGAGCCAGGCCGACCTGTTCGGCGTGAACTTCGCAGGCGCGACCATCTACGGCGGCCAGACCCAACTGAATAGCGCTGCGACTCTGGAGGAGGCCGACTTCAGCAACGCCTATCTGGAGGGCATCTCCTTCAACGGATCCAACCTGAAGGGTGCCTGTTTCGACGGCGCCTGCCTGCTCGAAGCGGACTTCACCGATGCCGTGCTCACAGCCTCCGGAGCGAGCAGCAAGCCGGCCTCTTTCGTTGGCGCTTGCCTACCCGGCGCCGTCTTTACGGGCGCGCAGCTTGGCGGCACTAACTTCGCCAACGCGGCAGTGTCCTTCGCGCCAGGCAAGTTCCCGGTGCGCTACTGCACGGCCGAGGGACTGTTCCCGCCGGTCAAGGAGGATCCGGAACCCATCGAATGCGATTCGACGACGGGGCTCGACCGGACCACGCTGGGGCCCACCACTATTTGCCCGAACGGGAGCACCCTGGCTGCGAACCAGACGCGCGGGATCGAACTTAAGGCCATGCTGATAGCATCAGGCGCCCCGACGTCCTGGTGCGCCGCTGCCTGTCTGGCCCCGAAGACTGCGAGAACTTAGCGTGTAAGGGATAGCCGGGGCGAACCGGCAGGAGCGCGGACGGATCCTGGATGAACTTACGTCGCTGACGGGCCTGCACCGCAATCATGCCGCACCGCGACCGGAACACGGCGTCCGGAGCACGATGCGAGAGACTCTGGCGGGTACTGGCGGACCGGTTTCGCAGCGACCGCCTCAGCATCATGAGGGTGGCTGCCTCGTACCTTCTCAAAGCTGCTTCCGGCGTGTTGGCGTCGCCGATCACCGGAGCCCAGACCTTGGAGTCCGCCCGCCCGGTGGTTCAAGAATGCAACCCTGATTTTTTGCCTCCTCTTGCAACGAGTTCTACCTATCCATACAATTTCGATGGCCTGCTCCTCCATATGCCGCTCATCACGCAACGCCAAACTGAAGGCTATACTCTGTGATGTGATGCAGGATCATTCACAAGATCTCCTAGGAAATCCCCTAATTGACAGAAACAGACTAAAGTTTCCGACCATCATAATCGACGCAGCTATCACTGATGCTAATCTCCAACTGAGCTTTTGCCGATTTGGGACAGTCTGTGGCAAGCCTACGGCCATCAAAATTGCGGCGTGGTGAGGGAGGCTACTGGGGTGTGGAAGGGCATTCCGACAGAATGGATACAATCAGGCCAATGACTGAACGGTTGTGCGCGCGGTGCCACGAGATCACGTCGCCAGTTCCAGGAGCGCCTAGATCAGGATCATGTGTCGGTTGGGTAGCTCTAAGCCCCGCGGCCGAAATGCGACAAATGACCGACGGAAATCGGCAATCGGCAGCCGGCGACGAACGGAAGGAGCGGACGTGTTGTGCAGATAGCATTTATCGAGCCCGAGGCGGAGCTGCGTCCCTACATACAATCGCTCTGGGCGTTCGACGCGCAGGCGGGGCTCCCGGCCACCGACAGCAGCATCGTGGCTCCAAATGGTTGCCCGAAGCTGGTGGTTCCGATCGAGAATACCATCGTCTCGCTGGCCAACGCGAAGATCCAGTTCACTCGGCCAGAACATCTCCATTTCGTCGGCAACAGGGACAACGCGACGCTGCTTCGGTCGAGCGCCGAGCGCACGCGCTTTGTCACCGTCGAATTCCGGCCGTACGGCGCAATGCCGATTTTGGGCATTCCGATGAACCTCTGCGCGAACGGTCTGTGGAACGCAGACGAGCTTTTCGGACCTTGGGGCCGCCGCCTGATCGAGGAGTTGAACGAGATCGACGATGTCGGTGCGAAAATCGCGCGTCTCCAGGGCCGGCTATCCACGCTGCTGCGAGAAAACGGTAGGACCAATGCCGTCGTGAATTGGTGCGTCCACACGCTCGAGGCGGCCAATGGCCGGATTTCCGTAGCCGAACTGGCACGCGAGACGGGCTACACGCGGCGTCACCTGGCGAACCTGTTCAATGAGCACGTGGGTCTGCCACCGAAAGCGCTCGCGGGAATCCTGCGGTTCCAGAGGTATTATCGTGACCTGGTGGCTGGCGCCTCCTTTGATGCAATTAGGGACGAGCTCTACGACGATTATTACGATCAGGCGCACTTTACTAACGAGTTCAAGAAAATGACCGGATACTCACCGCGTCGGTACGAGCGCGAGGTCCGGAACGAATTCGGCCACAGGCTGTTGCGGGGCTGACCGCTGCGCAGCTTCGCGCATTTCCCATTTTTCCAAGATTTTTTGGCGTATTCCCTGGTAGCGGCCGCCATCGTTACCAGACTGGCTTTTGGAGGGAACCATGCATCGCCTCGCGAACTGGATCGAGATACCCGCCAAGGACATCAAGCGCGCAATCGTCTTCTACAGACGCGTGCTCGATGTCGATTTCCACGAGATGGAAATGGGCGGGAACCGCTACGCTCTGTTCGGCGTCACCGACAGCAACAGCGGTGGCGCGCTCGTGGAGGGCGATGGCTATGTGCCGAGTGAGCAAGGTGCGGTGATCTACCTGAACGGCGGGGCCGATCTCTCGGCTGCGCTGGGACGGGTGGAAAAGGCGGGTGGGAAGGTTCTGCTCGGCAAGACCTTCCTTTCGAAACAGGCCGGGTATATCGCCTATTTCAGGGACGCGGAGGGCAACAAGGTTGGCCTCCACAGCATACGCTGAGGATGAAGCGTATGGATTGGCTTTAATACTTGCCGACATTCTCGGCGATTAGAACCTAGCCGCGTGAATTCGAGCGGGCAAGGGGAGACCGTCGCGCGAGGCACGCACGTGTGAACATACCGGGGAAGGACAGCACAAATGCAGCTTTATCACTTTCCGTCACCGAACCCGCAAAAGGTCTCGTTTGCCCTGCTGGAGCTAGGGATCGACTGCGACAAGATTCCGGTCAATCTCCTGCAGGGTGAACAGAAGATGCCGGAATTTCTTGCAGTTAATCCTGCCGGCCGGGTGCCGGTACTCGTCGACGACGATGTGAAACTCGCCGAGTCGCACGCGATCCTCGCCTATCTCGGCGACAAGGCCGGGCGGCTTTGGCCAACTTCCTCGGTTGGGCGCGCTGGCGCCCTGCAATGGCTGTTCTTCCTGTCGCAGCACATCATGCCCGCAGCCGGCCAGGTGGCGCTCAGGATCCGCGCGAAGCTCAGCGGCGTCCCGGTCGATGAGGCAATTGTCAGCCAAGGGGAACAGGCGTTGAGCGCGGTCCTGCCGGTGGTCGAGGGCCATCTCGCCAAGAGCAAATGGATGTTGGGCGGCGAGTTCAGCTTAGTCGATTGCGCCTATTGTCCGGTCCTCAACGTCGTCGAAAAGGCCGGGTTCAGCTTCGACGCGTTACCGAAGACGAAGGCTTATCTCGATGCTTGCCGCGCCCGCCAGGCTTGGGAACAGACACCCAGGTTGCCCGGTCTCTAAGAGGGGCATTTTGAGGAACGGGGCCATCCGGCCTCGCAGCCTGGGCTGCGGACGGCCGCCAACGTTCATCGTCAGGCCGGCGCTGCGTACGCCTTCCTGGACTTGGGCTGTGGCAAGGGGTGTGTGCTCGTCCTGGCGGCCGAGGCCGGTTTTCAGCGCATAATCGGCGTCGAAATCAACCCGGCGCTGGCCGCGATCGCACAGCAGAACGCCGCTCGACGGACAGTTCCGCCAAGATCGAAAATATGGAACCTCCCTTTCGTTCTGCCGCACTTCGCCGACGAGGTGAGTTGCGAACTGTGGATCCGTGCAAGTTGGGGCCGCGAACCGCTGACCCGAGGCAGCAATATACGTGAGGTGCTCCAGCACCCTGCGGCGGTGTGCTTCCTTCTCGGCCGAGATCATCGTGATTGCCTGCGTCCCTGGCGGTTGGATTACGGCGGGCCTGCCACCAGGGTCCAAGCCGAAGCAACACAAGACGACGGAGCCGGCCAGGAAGGCCGGTTTGCCGGCGACATGGAATGTGCGGCGGGTCGCCGAGCAGCATCGCTCCGGGCCCGACTCGGATCCTCGCGCGGAGCGTGCGGACAATGCTCATCTCGACGCTGCTGCGCGCGGTCGCGCGATTTCGCCAGGTGATGCGCGGGAGCGTCGTGGAACAATCTCTGCCCCGTCGCGTCGGTATGAGTCAGCGGACGGGAGCAACGGTCACGAGCACCACATGTCGTAGCCCGAGAACGATCGTTGTCATCGCCAGCTCGTGTGCTGTTGCGGCGTGTGCCGTGCCGCAGCCGCGCGGGCCGACGGTGATGGCACTTCCGCCGGCGGGAAAGAGCCTCGTGGTCTTCCAGCAGCAAGACGAGCAGTGTCGTAACCATGCAGCGGCTGCGATCGGCTTTGTCCAGCCAGGACAGGCGGGCACTCAGGCGACAGTCGGCAGCGCTGCCGTCGGTACGGCTCTTGGCGCGGCCGCGGGTGCGGCAATCGGCGCGGCGGCGGGAAATCCGGGGGCCGGTGCAGCGATCGGGGGTGCGACGGGCCTGCTGGGTGGTACAGCGGTCGGTGCAAACAATGCGGCGGCCAGCGAATTCGATCTGCAGACGCGCTACAACATCGCTTACTCACAGTGCATGTACGCATTTGGCAATACGGTGACGAACCCACCGGTTGCGTATGCTTTCGGTGGTCCCTGGTATGGATACGCCGACCCGTGGGGCGGCCCTTGGTATGACTGGGGGGCGCCGGGCTTTGTTGGAGGCGGGATAGTCTTCAGCCGAGGCCCCGGCTTCGACTTCGACCACTTCCACCGCGACTTCCACAGCGGCGGCTTCCACAGCGTTGGTTTCCACGGCGTTGGCTCCCACGGTGGAGGCTCCCACGGTGGAGGTCACCACTGATCGGACCCCGACACTTCAGGGCAAGTCGCCGCGGGTTGGACAAATAGGTCACCCGCGCGTCTGCACATGCCGTCAGGGACCGGGTGCCTAAAACCTGTGCGGCAATGCTGGTCGCTGGGTACGTGCCTGCGCCTGCGCCCAGCGAGTTGCGCTACTCATCAGCTTCCCCGGCAGCACAAACCACTGTGTTCGTGCGCTGTTTGTGTTCGCCGTAGCGCTCGCTGGCATAAGCGAGGTCATGGCAGAGCCGGCACCTGACGGCACCGAAGCATGATGGGCTCAGTCGCCCCGGTTACACGGTCGCGAACGCGGTCGATGGCGGCTCACTCGATCATCGCGGACTGATGACGGCGCTCGTAAGACACCGGATACGTCTTGTTGCGAAACTGAATCATAGGGTCTGCGGTTTCGATGCCGGCAGGCAAGAGCGCCGGCAAGAACATGAGCGCGCGTTCGGTCGCCTCGCTGTCCGGCACCACCGAAGAGACGGTCAGCGTCCCCAGCGTCGTGATCTTATTGGTGCTCCCCCAAGCCACTGATGGATCGTCGATCTTGTCGCCCGTCGCTGCGAGCTGCAGCACCACCTCAAATCGGACCGGTCCACGGGCAACCCGCTGGCGAATCTCGTCTTCGAGATAGTTGGTCCCCGCGCTGGCGCTCTCATCCTTCGACAAAAAATGTCGGCCGGCGTCGGGAAGCAGCTGATAGCGCCCAAACGTCACGGCGCCCTTTTCGTTGACGAACTTGAAGCTGTTCACGCCGAAGTAGGCGGTCGTCGCGTAGCTCACCGGCGGGGGATCCCGCGTGGTCAAGAACGCCCTCGCGGCCGGGTGCGTCTCCTGAAACACCTCGATTGGCGTCGGCGACGGGATCCCTGGCTTGCTGCCGGCGACCGCCAGGAAGAATTGCTGAAACTCCTCCGGGTCCTTCGCCGGAAAACCGTTGTACGAATGCATGACGAGATCGGTGTCGCTGCCGTCGGGAAGACGAAACCTGATGGCTAGGCCACGCGGGCTGGCCCGCGGATCCGTATCGGCGATCTTGGCTATGCCCGTGTTGGCAGAGAAGCGCACCGTGACCGGCACCTCGTGCTGGAAATGTAGCGCCTTGCTCACGCTCGCGGCCTCCGCACTCGGAACGAACTTGCCGAGGAGGACGACGCCCTTGGCATGGGCCGACCGCTGCGTCGTTTGCTTGCCGAACGCTAAGTTCAGCGCATCAACGAACGATTCAGGCGTCGCGGCCATCGCTGGCTCCCTCCGTGTGTTGATCTCCGTCCTCTGCTGGCACGGTCCCCTCCCCCACGAGTTCCTGGCATGGAAATCCGGCGTGGATGCCTGTGGGTCGAGAGCAGCCATAAAGGACGCGTTGGCCGCTATCCTTGAGTTTACCTGACCTTGCGCCGATCCCGCTATCATGTCGATTCTGGCGAATTCGGCACAGGATTCCGCTCCGAACCGGCAGGTGATTCCGTCGCAATCCGGCAGGCGATTCCGCTGCAAACCGGCACGGCATTACACGCCAAACCAGCAGGATTTCTGAGGGCTGACGGACACGCAACTGAGCTCGCTCCTGCTGACTGGGGTCATCCACCTCGATCATCCGGAGGGGGTCGAGAGTGACTGCGACGCAGGTGGGTGGAAAATGTGGTCTCGCCCGCAGCCGAGCGCAGGCCCGACAGGTAAAGCTCGCGGTGCTCGGGGTTCCGCCAGTGTGTGGCACTCGGCACCACCTCGTTGGTGAGCGTGCGCAATCGCGTAACGGTTTCGCGGGCTTCGTCGAACCGCCCGAGATGCGCGTAGCACGACGCGAGAAATCGATAGGTCGGTACCCAAGTGGGATTTTCTTGGAGTGAGAGAAGCAGGCATGCCGAGGCATCCTCGAACCGCCGGGCAAGAAAATGACCCACTCCTATGCCGAGATAGAAGTCCCCCCTCCACTGCAGTGGGTTGAGGCGCATAGAGGTCTCGAGGTGACCGATCCCGACGTCCGGTTGCCCTGCCCACAGCCTTAGCCAGCCACTCCATTGCCAACCGCGCGCGAAACTCGGGTTACGTGTAAGGGCACGGTCCATCAGTGCAATCGCACCGGGAAGATCTTCGCCGAAGTACCCGAGTACTCGGGCAACTTGGCCGAGGACCCTAGCGTTGTCACCCGCAACCGTGAGGGCACGATGCGCAAGACTGAGAGCCTCAAGGCGTTTTGCGTCTGGCTCGCTAATCCAGCCAGCTATATGGAGAGCCTGATAGCATAACGCCGCAGCACCGAGCGCGAGACCGTAACGCGGGTCCCGGTCAATTGCTTCACCGAGCAAATCGAGAGAATGGAGAATCTGTTCCCTCCCGATTCCTCCTGCATCAATTGGCCCAACCGCACGCAGGTATAGATCATATGCTGTCAGGTCGCTTGTCGGTCTTTCTGTAGAGCGACGGGTTTCAGCATCCAGCAATGTCGGCTCGATCACACCAGCAACGCTAACAGCCACCTTGTCTTGAAGCTCGAATATGTCCTCCAGCGAGCCATCGAAACGGTCGGCCCAGAGATGTGCACCGGTGAAAGCATCAATCAATTGACCGGCGATGCGAACCCTTTGATCTGCCTTCCGCACGGAGCCTTCCAAGACATATCGGACACCGAGCTCGCGCCCAACCTGCCTCACATCAACCGATCGCCCCTTATACGTGAATGTCGAATTCCGAGCGATGACGAAGAGCCAGCTAATCCGGCTCAATGCCGTGATGATCTCCTCGACCATGCCGTCGGCGAAATATTCCTGCTCTGGATCACCGCTCATATTATGGAAGGGCATTACCGCAATCGAGGCCTTATCGGGCAAGGCAAGTGATGGTTCGGTTGCTCTTTCGGAAGGTGCTGGCTGTCCGTGCTGGTGATCGATCTCGGCCACGAAACAGTAACCTCGACCAGCAATGTTCGAGATGAAACGGCGTCCACCGCGGCCGTCGCCTAGTGCCTTGCGAAGTGTGGCGATATGGACCCTGAGATTGGTTTCCTCGACGACTGTGTCCGGCCAAACGCGTGCGATGAGTTGCTCTTTGCTGACGGTTGCGCCGGCGCACTCGACCAGCGCGATCAGAACGTCGAGGGCGCGGCTGCCTAGCGCGACGGGTTTGCCTCGCTTAAGCAGAAGCCGCTGCACGGGCAGCAGCTGAAATGGTCCGAACGCGAATTTCGGCTGCGGCAACGACGCTCCCTCCCCCGCACAGCCGTTCACGGCCTTTTACAACGATTTACATGAGCCTCGCAATCGCGCTTCTGTGGGCTATTCCATGGGCTATATCAATCGCCGCAAGAAGACCACGATCTTCACACTACTGATCCCACTAGGCGCGTTTACTTCATACAACCCCAGCAAGAATTCGCATCGATTAACTCGTGATGGGCATGCGCGGACCACATACTGCGGGAAGGGACAGCCGGAACTTCGGACGACGTCATGGAAGGGGAGCGGGCTGCTCGCTGACGATGGGATCTCGGGTATGCCGCCGGTGTTCGTAGGGTCGCCCGCAGGAAGGAGACAAGCATGACCACCGAACGGAAAGTTGCCGTCATCACCGGAGCATCCCAGGGCATCGGCGAGGCGCAGCCGACACGAGTTCTCACCCGTCGCCGCCAGGAATGACCGCGGCAAAACAGGAGAAAATACCATGCATGGTTTAGTCCGCTCCAACGGCGCTGCGGCCACCGCCATCGCGTTTGCCGGGTTCGTGCCGGGCGCGCTCGCTGCTGAGAGAACAACCGGCTGGAACTGCCAGGACGTCGGCCAATCGCAGCCACTTGGAGATCGAGAAGGCCATGCGATCCTGGTTTCATCAACGAGTTGTCGCGCCATATCGGGGCCGTTGGCCGGCGGCGTTATGACCACTCAGGACGTTTGGGAGTGGGACGGCCCGAATGCCGTCCTGATCTCTTTCGCGGGCGTCGTCCGCAAAAACGGTGCGATCCTGGTGTGGAAATCAATCCAGGGAAAACTCGAGCTGACGAAGACGGAAGGCAAAGTGACGGGCTGGACCGTTTCGGGGGAGCTCACACCGTGTTGGCGGTTGGTGGTTGGGCACCCTGGGCCGGCAAGAAGATGGCCTGGACGGGAAAGCCCAACGGCCCGGCCTCGCAATTTGCGCTTGAAACCACGTTCAAATAAGGGTTCCTGCCGGCCGCGTCGCAGGCTCGATTAGTAGGCCTGGCCGTTCGCCACTGGATGGCGAAGGCTGGAGATGCCGAACTCAATCAACCCTTCCTAAAGACTGTGCCTAGGAGATGGCCGTGAACCAGAAGTCGCAATATCTCGTGACCCACCACCGAACCCTAACGGTGGACGGCATAAAGATTTTCTACCGCGAGGCCGGTCCAAAGGACAGCCCAGCTGTTTTGCTGTTGCACGGCTTTCCGACGTCCTCGCATATGTTCCGCAATCTGATTCCATACTTGGCGGATCGCCATCACGTCATCGCGCCAGACTATCCTGGCTACGGCCAGAGCGACGCACCCGACTTCAAGTCGTTTTCCTATACTTTCGAGAAGTTTGGTGCGTTGGTGGACGGCCTCCTTCAGCAGTTGCGGGTGCAGCGCTACGCTATGTACGTGATGGACTATGGTGCGCCGGTCGCCTGGCAGCTCGCGTTGAAGCATCCTGACGCCGTCACCGGCCTGATCATCCAGAACGGCAATGCCTATGATGAGGGCCTGAAGGAATTCTGGGATCCCATCAAGATCTACTGGGCCGATGGCAAGAAGCAGAGCCGCGACAACCTTCTGAACCTGATTGCGCCGGAAACCACTATCTTCCAGTACACGGACGGCGTCTCCGATAAGACGCGCGTTTCGCCTGACAACTGGACTCACGACCAGCCCCTACTGGACCGCCCAGGCAACGCTGACATCCAGATGGACGTCATCTACGACTATCGGAACAATTTGCCGCTATATCCCGAAGTGCAGGCTTGGTTCCGGGACAAGCAGCCGCCGACGCTCATCATCTGGGGCAAGAATGATTTCATTTTCCCCGAGCCTGGTGCGCACCCCTATAAGCGAGACCTTCGGGATCTCGAGTTCCATCTTCTCGACACTGGCCACTTCGTCCTTGAGGACAAACCTGACGAGGCCTTCCCGCTTATCTACGACTTCCTCCGTCGTAAGGTGGCCGGCGCGTAGCGCCGGTCGCAACCGGCCCGGAATGTATTGTATTCCGTATACGCAATGGCGGTCTGTCAGCTTATTGGAAAGCGGCACGAGCTTCGAATAAGCGTGGGACGTTAGTTCGGGAATTTATCTCTGCACGTTTCTGTCCGTGCCGTCATCTAGCAAACCCAAATGATAGGGAGGCGTGGTCGATGAAGGTTATTTCCGTCAATGTTGGGCTGCCCCGGACCGTGCAATGGAAGGGCGAAGCAGTTACGACCGGCATCTTTAAAGCCCCGGTGTCCGGTCGGATCCGCTTGCGGTCCCTCAATTTAGACGGTGATCGTCAAGCTGACTTATCGGTGCACGGCGGACCAGACAAGGCGATCTACGCTTATCCGGCCGAACACTATGCCTATTGGCACCGCGAGCTTCCCGACGTGGCCCTGCCATGGGGCATATTCGGCGAGAATTTAACCACCGAAGGGCTGAATGAGGACGACCTGAGGATCGGTGACCGGTTTCTCATTGGCTCGACCGAGGTGGTGGTGACCCAGCCGCGACTGCCGTGTTTTAGGCTAGGTTTGAGATTCGGTCGCGACGACATCATTAAGCGACTTCTCTCAAGTGGCCGTACCGGCATCTATTTCAAGGTGATCGCTGAGGGCGAACTCGGGGCGGGCGACCCGATCATCCTGTCCCAGTGCGGCGAGGACTCCGTTCCGGTCTCGGAGGTCACGCGCCTCTATGCTCGCGACAAGGACGACCTCGATGGACTGCGGCGCATCGTGAGGGTTGCGGCGTTACCCGACGACTGGCGCGATTACTTCAACGCACAGATCAACCAGATGTCTGCACGCAGCCCACGCCGCGCCGCCCAGACCCCAGCGTGGACGGGTTTCCGACCATTCACCTTGCGGGAGAAAGTGCGAGAGGGCGACGATGTATCCTCATTCCATTTGGTGCCGGAGGACGGGCAGCCTCTGCCGTCGTATCTGCCCGGCCAGTATCTGACAGTCCAGGTCGCCATTCCCGGCCTGGGACGTCCCGTCGTTCGCTCCTATTCCTTATCCGATGCTTCGAGGAACGACTCTTATCGCCTGACGATCAAGCATATCGGTCCACGTTCGGAGGATCCGCTAGCCGCATCCGGTCTCGTATCGACCTATTTCCACCACCGTCTTGCCGTCGGCGATCGCATCGAGGCGAAAGCACCGTCCGGTACATTCACGATCGACGTCACAGAGCACGACCGCCCCGTGGTCTTGATCGGCGGTGGTATCGGCCTCACCCC
>Ga0123356_10004531_pt1 | contig 14338 bp, 15 predicted proteins | sample TergutEmb28metaG_2_FD_92546 | JGI IMG/M metagenome (GOLD analysis project Ga0123356, IMG submission 92546) | Embiratermes neotenicus P3 segment gut microbial communities from Petit-Saut dam, French Guiana - Emb289 P3 | ecosystem: Host-associated > Arthropoda: Insects > Digestive system > Gut ...
ACTGTAAACACATTGTTTTCCGGATCACCCTTAAATGTATCAGCTATAGAATATAAGAAGTTTGCATTATCATATCCTGCAAGTGTAGGGTCAACATATCCGAAATTGAGGAACATTTTTATAACTGTTGGCGGTGAAGTGTCCTTTAAGTACTTGAGAAAAACCAGTTTATGTACCTGATAATACTGTTTAGTGATATCTCTTCTCAAATCCGGAACCGGATCATCACTGCTGTTTCTATCTTCGAGCTCGGTGTAATCGTGAATGTTCTTAGTAAACGCATTTGAAAGCTCATCGTCTGCTTCGGCATATTTTAGAATATCTCCAAGTGAGTTTAAGAGGTTTTGATTAACAGCCTGATCCTTATGCTGCGGTGCAGCAACTGCAGGTTCGTCTGCTTGTGTACTTCTTTTATTTTCAAGTGAATCCCAATATGCTTCGAGGCGCTGCTGATAATATGCTGCATTGATAGCCGATATGTCGGCTAAATTGGACAGAGCTTCGGTAAGTGGTGACATCAGAGCTTCAATCGCAAAGTCGGCACCTTCAATTCTCATTGAATCCATATGCAGCTGACTGACCAGAGCAAACAAATCAAAACCGCCACTATCAAGGAGCAATGCTGAAACACTCTTAAGATAATTTTGATATTCAGCGCAGTCTTTGCTAATCATGGAGATATCATTTACACCTCTGTGCAGAAAACCCGAAACGATTCCGGTATTCCCGTGGAAAAATGCCTTGTGTGCAGGTGTACCAAGCTCGCTTATTTCCGTGTAATAGTTGTGAACCCAGTCTTCAACCAAAGCATTACCGGAAAAAGCTGTTATCTCTTCAAGACCCGGAAGCTTCTTGGGAGCAGAAGCATAGGTTTTACATAAACGGCTGTATTCGGCATAAAGGTCGGTCAGGATTTCAAAAGCATTAGCTACTTCATTTTTGAGACGTGCTCTGTAATAAAGCATTTCGGAAATCTGACGCCCCACAGAGCTGACCATTAAATATGAAATATCGGCATTTTTATGAAGCAATGCATCTAATCCTTTTATTCCGTTACAAAAGTATTGATACATCGATACATTAGTAGTTGCAGTGCAGGTGCGCGTATAGACACCCTGACTCAAATCGCAAAATCCAAGCACATCGGTCTTTCCGAGAAGTACCGTGTGACCATATGCCGAGCATTCCACTTCGCCATCGGCTATTTGTGATATGTATTCAATAGGATCGCCTTCGCGAAAAATAACCGAACCCTCTGTAAAGTTTGTAACCGACATATAAGTATCCGTTCCTTTTAAGTAATTTAAATATCTCAGGTATTTTGGAATCTCATGATACCACCACAAAACAAAAAACGCAAGTTGCTAATTAACAAAAAAAATGATAGAATACGCATCAAATTGGAGAAAAATATGGCAGAAATAAGCTACTACACATATAAAACACTATTTGGTAATGTTGTGATAGTATCAGACGGCAGCTGTATTACATACCTAAAACTGTTGCCGCTTCAAAAATATAATTCACTTGAAGCAGAAAAAGTATGTGCAGCAGACAAAGCCGGTTTTGATTATCCGTTAAAAGCAGAATTTAAACCCGGTAAACTGACAGACCTGGCAGCAAAGCAGCTTGGTGAATATTTTACAGGAGCACGAAAAAGTTTTGACCTGCCACTTGCTCCCCGAGGAACAGACTTTCAAAAATCAGTATGGAAAGCGCTCAAAGACATCCCTTACGGAAAAACAAAAAGCTACAAGCAAATCGCAGAAGCTATTAAAAGCCCGAAAGCCTGCCGCGCAGTCGGGATGGCAAACAACAAAAATCCGATATGGATAATTATCCCCTGTCACCGTGTTATAGGAGCAGACGGAAGTCTTACAGGATACGGCGGGGGACTCGACATGAAGGAAAAACTGTTAAAACTTGAAAAATCAGGTATTAATAATAAGTATTAATGCAGCAGGAAGGAATAAGTATATTTATGAAGGTAATACTCAAAACGCAGGGGCTTTGTAAGACTTTCAAATTATCTGCAAAGCAGCAGAAATTGCAAAACACCAAAAAGAAAACACTTACAGCCGTTGATGATTTATCATTCGAAGCATATGAAGGTGAAATCTACGGTTTGCTTGGACCAAACGGGGCAGGTAAAACAACCACACTACGTATGCTTGCCACACTCATAAAAGCTGACAAAGGTGATGCACTTATCGATGGTTCAAGCATAAAAAATGAGCCCGATACTGTGCGTTCGAAGATAGGTTTTCTAACAAGTGAATTAAAACTCGAGGACTTTTTCACACCAAACTATCTGTTTGACTTCTTTGCAAAAATTCACCATCTCGACCCCGAGCTTAGCAAAAAGCGCAAGGAAGAACTGTTCAAGAAGTTTGGCATTGACGAATTTGCAGAGGTAAAGGTCGCAAACCTCTCAACAGGAATGAAGCAAAAAACATCGCTTGTTATATCGATAGTCCACGACCCGAAAATAATAATATTTGACGAGCCGACAAACGGACTTGATGTACTAACGGCAAGAGTAGTCACCGACTTTCTCTCGGAACTCAAAGCGCAGGGCAAAACAATCATCGTATCAACACACATATTCAGCCTTGTAGAAAAACTTTGCGACAGAGCCGGTATCATCATAAACGGAAAGATGATTGTAAACGATACCCTAAAAAACCTCACAGCAGAAAAACCACTAGAGGACGTTTTCTTCGACCTCTACACAGAGAGTGTAGGTGAAGTAGCATGAAAAATGTCATTACAATAATGTCAAAAGAGTTTACACGCTTTTTTACCGATAAAAGAATGGTTGCCATGACACTCATGCCGGCAGTCTTGATATATGTTATCTACTCATTAATGGGTTCAACACTCGGGTCGGTTTTTGAACCGAGTAAAGATCATGAGCCGTTGATTTATTCGATTAACACACCGGAGTCGATTTCTCAAATGTTTACCGGTAGCGAAATTAACATAATAAATTCAAATGCCGGTGAAATAAACAGTATAAAAGACAAAATAAATGAAAAAGAAGCAGACCTTCTTATTATTTTCCCGGCAGATTTTGACGAGATGGTCGCAGCACAGATACATAACATATCACAAGACAACCCGGACACACAGCCTGCTCCGAACATAGAAATATACTATAACGCAACAGAACCAAACTCACACCAGACATATATTACACTCAATGCACTTTTTGACGTGTACAAAAACTCACTTGTTAACATATTTAGTGTCGCAGGTACTGATTTGGCATCACAGGAAGACTTTATGGCAACAGTGATATCTACATTGATGCCGATGCTGTTGATGTTATTTTTATACTCCGGCTGTATGGCGCTTGCACTTGAATCTATTACCGGAGAAAAAGAAAGAGGAACACTTGCAACACTACTTGTATCCCCGCTTAAACGCAGTGAGCTTGCAGCAGGCAAAATACTCAGCCTTGCAGTTTTGTCGTTTCTCTCGGGCATAATCACGGCAGCTGCTACAATATTATCTTTACCAAATCTTATGGGTGGTGAAGGAGGCATAATTGACGTAGCAATATACAGCATTGTAGATTATATGCTGCTTGCATGTGTAATACTTTCTGTGTTGCTGCTTATGGTAGTAATGCTCTCTATTGTCTCGGCTTTTGCGCGAACAGTAAAAGAGGCGGGACAAGCTGCCACACCTTTAATGATTTTAGTTATGGTGGTGGGAATATCGGGTATGTTTGGCGCAGGCTCACAAACAGAAGCGATATACTACATGATTCCGTTATATGGCAGTGTGCAAAGCATGAGCGGAATATTCTCATTTGAATATTCAACGTTAAATGTCACAGTTGCCTGCCTGAGTGCATTGTTATATGCTTGCCTCGGCGGATTCATTCTGACAAAGATGTTTAACAGTGAAAAGGTTATGTTCTCACGATAAAACTTTGGAGAAAAATGGAAGATAAAGAAAAATTAACAACACAAATTAATGAAGAAGCTTCTAAAGAAGACAAGTCTTATAAAAAAAAGAAGAAAAAAGACATACTTATCGGAAAGCTTCAGCTTGAAAAAAAGTATATACCTTACATATGCCTTGTTGCTTTGGGTGTGTTTTTAATAACAATAGGACTTCGTGATATTATCGCAGACCGGCGTGAAGCAGCCCAGGCGCGTGAAGAATATGACCACCTTCGCGAGGAGTTTGCACACATAGTCACACAGACTCCTACACCAACACCGCCTCCAACCATGGACAATGACGAAATACCGGACGATGATGTTATTATAAGTGATGCTGATATTGACAACAGCATTTTGTCTCTCGATGAGCTTGCAGCACTTAACAATGATTTTATAGGCTGGTTTTCAATACCGGACTTAGTTGAATATCCGGTTGTTCAAACTACAAACAACAGCAAGTATGTCAACACCACATTTATGGGCCAAACGAATTCTGCCGGCGCACTTTTTATGGACTATCGCAATGTAGACAAGTGGGATGAGACGGTTAGTATCATTTACGGTCACCGCACAAATGACGGCACAATGTTTGCTCCGCTGATACGTTATATGGAGTCAACCTTTATGCAGAGAAACAGTACGTTGACGATATTAACCAGAGAAGGAAAACGCCTGACATACGAAATATTTGGCGCAAAGTTAACAGATGCGTGGGACCCTGCATACAAAACTGCGCTGCAAGACAGCTCGAGAGCACACGAGGTTTTCCCGAATGCTCCCGAAAACGCAAATCATTTTTTATTGCTGTCAACCTGCACAAGAAGTGCAAATCACGATGAGAGGCTATTGGTGTATGCTGCACTGGTAGAATAAAACATCAGCTCATTTCCGACATGCTCATTTCCGACAAGTCAGCGATAAACGTATCTATCATATCCTGCGGGGTTGCCCAAGACGTAACAAGACGTATAGCGACCTCGTTATTTTCTCTGCTCCAAACATAAAAATCATAAAGCTTATGAAGCTTGCCCACAACACTTTCCGGAAACACAGGTAAAATAATGTTTGTTTCAACCGGGTAAAGAAAATTATAACCTAATGCAGAAATGCCATCAGCTAACCTTTTTGCCATATTATTTGCGTGCAAGGCATTTATGTCGTATAAAAAGCGATTTTGATTTTCAGGTATTGAAAAAAGTGTCTCAAACTGCATGCCGATTGAAACGCCTTTTGCAAGTAAAGCGCCGCGCTGCTTCATGATAAAGCGAAAATCCTCCGTTAGCAAATCATTGCAAATAACAATAGCTTCGCCAAAAAGCGCGCCGTTTTTTGTCCCTCCGACATAAAACACATCAACAAGATTTGCTATATCCGGATATGTTAAATCGCAGGCACTGCTGTTGATTCCCGCGCCAAGCCTGGCTCCGTCCAGGTGTATATACAAACCGTTTTCTTTGCAAAATGCCGATATCTCAGACAGCTCCGCTTTTGTGTAAACAGTTCCGCTCTCGGTTGAAAGCGACAGGTAGACAAGACGGGGTTTAACCATGTGCTCGTCCGTATGCTCATCTAATACAGATTTTATGTCGCAGACAGAAAGCTTGCCGTTTTTACCCTCGCGGGTGCATATCTTATGTCCGGCTGCTTCTATAGCGCCCGTTTCGTGTACAAAAATATGCCCGGCACAAGGTGCTATCACAGCCTCGTGCGGACGTAAAACAGACGAAATAACAACAAGGTTTGCTTGTGTGCCCCCGGATACAAAATGAACATCAGCATCAGGAGCATCAAAAATACTGCACAAAATTCCGGCTGCGTTTACAGAATGCTTGTCATGACCATAACCGTCAAACTGCTCTGCATGTGCAGCGGACAGCGTTGATAAAATCAAAGGGTGACCCAGCACACTGTAATCATTTTTAAAACAATACTTTAAAGAATCTTCACTCATCGTTATTTAATATACTTACTGATTATTTCAATAACCTTATTTATATCAACAGGCTTTCCGATATGGTCGTTCATACCCGCAGCGATGCACTGTTCCACGTCCTCGCGAAAAACATCTGCGGTTACTGCAATAATCGGTATTGTGGCAGCTCTCGGCATGTCAAGCGCGCGTATAGCACGGGTAGCCTCCAGACCATCCATCTCAGGCATCTGGACATCCATAAGAATCATAGAGTATTGATTTGGCGAGTCGTTAAACATATTAACAGCTTCCGTACCGTTTACAGCACAGTCTATTGTCAAACGTGTATGCTTAAGCTGCTCAAGTACAATCTCTCTGTTAATATCATTGTCTTCTGCAAAAATTATTGAGAAGCCTTCGAAATTCGTATCATGTACTACAGTGTCTTCTTGTTTTTCGTCGAGCACAATACTTTCATTACCGTGTGGTAACTGTACGGTAAAGTAAAAGTCCGAACCCTCGCCATAAACAGACTCAACCCAAACCTTGCCGCCCATGAGCTCAACAAGATTTCTGCATATTGCCAGACCAAGCCCTGTGCCGCCATACTTGCGTGCATCACTGCTGTTACCCTGTTCAAAGGATTCAAACAAACGCAGCATTTTTTCGCTCGAAATACCAATGCCTGTATCACTTACCCTGACCTGCAGTGTGCAAAGACCGGCTTTGTCTTCAAGCAGTTTTGTTTCCAGTGTAATTATACCAAAATCTATTGTAAACTTTATTGCGTTTGACAATAAGTTGGTTATAACCTGTGCTAAACGTTGCTCGTCGCCGATTAACAACCCCGGGATGGTATCATCGTATATGACGTTAAACTCGAGGCGCTTTTCTGCAGCCTGAACGTTTGCAATATCAACAACACGGCGGATAAGAAGGCTAAAGTCAAACGAAGTGTTATATAACTCGAACTTACCGGCCTCTATTTTAGAAATATCCAAAACATCGTTGATTACACCGAGAAGATGACTTGAAACAACACTGATTTTATTAAGCGCATAATCCTTTTTTGCGACAGAAGGAGCAGACTCGCCTATTGCTGTCATACCAATGATAGCATTTAGCGGAGTTCTCATTTCGTGGCTCATGCGTGACAGGAACATTCCTTTTGCCGTTGAAGCTTGCTCTGCTTGTGTTTTGAGCTCCGAAAGCTCGTGGTTTTGAGACTCGATTTCGTTTAGCGAGTTTCGATAAGCACTGACATCCTTCATCATAAAGACATATCCGCTACAGGTTTTGTTCTCATAAACTGCCTGATGTGTAATGGTATATGTACGGATTTCGCCGGCCTTTGTTTCGATAGTACACTCGCCTTCGACATCGTGCCCTGCTTTTAGTTGTGAAATCAAATTATCCGGAGTTATCTCTGTAACGATATTTCCAAGATAGCTAAAAAAGCTTAAACCCTCGGGATGCTTTGCTGTCAGCGGAAAATCGCTAAAAACAGTATGCGTGCTGAGATTTACATCAAGTATTACGCGCGATTCGTTAAAAATAACGATGACATCACTGATGGAGTCTATTGTGCTGAGAAACAATGAGGGGTTTCTAATGTTAAGGATATGAAAACGATATGAAACATAGATAAAAAGCATTAAAGTAGCACAATAGCCTATAGGAGCAAAGTCGCTGTTAAACGGGATAATTTCAAAAGTAAAGAGCATGTTCAGCGCATAGGGAATCATTAAACCTACTACAGTAAGCGCAATCAGAGGACTGCTCTTTGCATTTTTGATGACATACCGGAGCAGCATAACAAAAAGCAAAAATGCAATGGCATATGCCACTGCTGCGTGAATCCAGAAAAGCGGACCGGGAGTTGCTCTCGGGAAGGTATGCTCGATAAAATACAGCTCGTGCAAAGGGTTGGTAATCATTGCCATGATATCGATGGCAGGCAAAAATACTATTAACAACTGAAACCATTGCTTAGTAATAAGGCGAGATTTAATAAACTGCAAAACAAACCACGTTGTTAAAAACGGTATAACGCAAACCATAATAAAACGCAGTCCGTTTATAAAGCTAAAATGATCCGGATTAACAAACTGCGTAATAGCAGTCAGGAAAATCCAAACCAAAACACCGACACCTAAAACAAACATGCTTAGAAACTGTCTGTTGCGTTTGTCGCCAAACCAAAACAAACCAAGTATATATGCAATAACATAACATATAAGCAGTGATACGGAAAAGAAAATGATTTCAGCTGCCATGAAGCTTCCTCTGTTGATTATTGACATTTTCTACAAAAAAGATATATGCAACTTTGAATTATATCCCAATAATTACCAAAAAGCAAATTATCATATTTTAATCACAGAAACCTGGCTACCTCTTTTTCCTTTTGTGAAACGATGTGACCAATATTTATCATTACTGCAGCATGTACACTCGTCAGATACAAGAATATCACGAAGCCCTGCTTTAAACAGTATCAACCGGTTATACTCTTTTAAATCAACCTTGTACTTTGTCTCTTTGATATTTTCATTTTCTTGCTTTGGTATTTTATGTATATCTACATCACAGAAAGCTTTTTGCAGAGAATCCGCCACATCGCTTCCGACCTCGTAACAACATGCCGAAATGCATGGACCTATAGCAGCCTTGATATTTTTAGGGTCACAACCAAAATCTGTTATCATTTTCTGCACCGCAATACCTGCGATACCTGCAGCAGTCCCGCGCCACCCTGCATGGACAGCGCTTATCGTTCCTGTGAGAGGATCATGGAGCAGTATCGGCACACAGTCTGCTGTAAAAACCATAAGTGCTGTGCCCGGGGTGTTAGTGATAAGTCCGTCAGCCTGCGGCTTGCCGGGAGTAAACAATGCGCCGCAGTCGCTGTCTGTTACGGTGCGGATGTGTGTACCGTGAACCTGGTTTGAAAAAACGATTTCGTCGCAGGAGATATTGACAGCATTGTTAGATGCGCTGATTGCATCACAAAGGCGCTTGTAATTCTCCTTAACGTTTGAAAGGTCATCGTCTGTGTTAAGACCTAAATTAAGAGATGCAAAAATACCACTGCTGACTCCTCCGAACCGTGTCGAAAAAGCATGTGTGGCTGTAATATTCGGAGCTGTCATAAAAACAACTCCGTTATGTTTATGTTCTGTAAAGCTCATAACTTATCCATATATTATAGGCTATCAGATTTTTTGTTTTTTTGCCAAAACATTGCCGGCGATTATAGAAGTTTTTCATAATCACGCCGTGCATAAACTACCCTTACAATGGTAACTAATTTTTCTTCTTCATCTATCCGGTAAAACATAATATAGTTCTTGACAATTAACTTGCGGTATTCTTTCTTTAAGGGTTTTATTGATTGGTGAATAGCATTGATATACGGAAATTCTGTTAAATTTTCTGCAGCTGTAATCATATCCACAGCTAGGTTTTCAGCAGCCATAGGATTATGTAATTCATGGCTGATGTAGTGTACAATCTCTATCATATCTTGTTTAGCAATTGGCAAAAATTCTAATTGATACATTTGGCTAACTCCCAACAGCTTCTTTCATTGCTTTCATCACCTCTTTTGATGAAAATCTAATACTTGTATGTTCGGCTTCGAGTTCAGCTTCGAGTAATTTAAAATACACTTCGCTCTCAAAGTGCATATTTTGAAAAGCTTCCATACTTAAAACAACCATATCCCCATAACCGTTTTTGGTAAGAAATACCGGTTGGGCTGTTTCGTGGACAGTTTTTGATATATCTGCAAAATTATTTCGCAAATCTGATACTGGTCTTATCATGTTCATTTTAAATACCTCCTAAATTAAAATTAGCATAATTATGCTAAAAAAGCAAGAGAATTGTGTCCGCCAATCACTCCCACTCGATTGTTGCAGGAGGTTTACTTGTTATATCATATACAACTCGCGAGACATCAGGCACTTTGCTTGTTATCTTTTCAGAAATCCGCTCGAGCAAATCATGCGGAATGTGCACATATTTGGCAGTCATAAAATCAAACGAAGCGACAGCACGTAGCGCAACAGTATAACCGTAAGAACGAACACCGTTAAAAATACCAACAGTACGCAAATCAGTCAAAACAGCAAAGTATTGGTCTGCAACAACATGTGAAGCATCCAGCTCAGTGCGGAAAACATAATCTACCTCTCTCAAAATATCAAGCTTCTCACGGGTAACTTCGCCGATGCAGCGAACCGAGAGTCCCGGACCGGGGAAAGGCTGTCTGCCGACGAGTGCAGCAGGCAGACCAAGCTGTAAACCCAAATCGCGGACATCACCCTTACATAAAGCACGTAGCGGTTCAACAAGACCTTTAAAACCCATATCCTCAGGCAAACCGCCGACATTATGATGGCTCTTTATAACCTTAAAACCATTTGCTCCCGACTCGACAACATCGGGATAAATTGTACCTTGCGCCAAAAACTCAATACCTTCAAGCTTTTTTGATTCATACTCAAAAATACGGACAAACTCTTCCCCTATAATCTTGCGTTTTAACTCGGGCTCGGTAACTCCCGCAAGCCGCGCAAGAAATCTATCTGCGGCATTGACACAAATCAGATTTAAATCAAAACCCTTAAACGCTTCAATGACTTCATCGGTCTCATTTTTTCGCATTAACCCTGTATCAACATAAATACAATGGAGCTTTCCGGGAATAGCCTTTGCTAAAAGCGCGGCACACACAGATGAATCAACACCGCCGGAGAGTGCCAGAAGCACACTGCCGGATCCGACTTGCTTCTTTATTACATCGATAACCATCTTTTCATATATCTCTAAATCGAGCGGTTCGTCACTCCTGAGAGCATCATAAATATTTGCCACTTTAACTCCTCCGTTAAATAACATTAAACACATTGTAGCAAATCATGCGCAAAAAAAACAGAAAAATAAAAAAATACGTAACAAACACAACAAAAATGTTGACCACAGTATTAATACTGTGCTATAATCCACTTTACCTGTCGGCAGACGGGTTCATTTTTCGAGGTGAGGTGCCGAAATGAGAGTAAAAGTCACACTCAGATGTAACGAATGTAAGCAACGAAACTACGATACTTCCAAAAACAAGAAAAACACACCGGACAAGCTTGAAATGAACAAGTATTGTAGATTTTGCCGCAAACACACTGCTCACAGTGAAACGAAGTAATAGTAAGGAGAGTAGAAATGCCTGACGATAAAATTGAAAAGCTTGATACTCCCGAAAAAGGTCTGACAAAAACCCAAAGCGCACCGGCAAAACGCAGGGTTAAAGGCAGTAACCGCATAGCCAGATGGTTTCGCGAAATGCGCAGCGAGCTAAAAAAAGTTGTTTGGCCCACACCAAAGCAAATTGTAAACAATACTTTTGTAGCTCTGACTGTAATGACTGCATCAGCGATAATGATTTGGGCACTGGACTTCGCCAGCGGCCAAATATTCCAGGCAATAATAACCTACATCCCAAGATTATTTAGAGGATAGTTTGAAAGGTTGAACATATAAATGTCTGAAGAAGCAAAATGGTATGTAGTCCATACCTACTCGGGTTATGAAAATGCTGTTGCAGCAACAATTGAAAAAGCAGCTGAAAACCGTAAAATGCAAGATCAAATCCTTGAGATTAAAATTCCGACAGAAACCATAACCGAAATACATGAATCACAAACAAAAACCGTCGAACGCAAGACATTCCCCGGCTACGTACTTATCAAAATGATGATGAACGATGTCAGCTGGCACCTTGTACGAAATGTCCGCGGTGTGACGGGCTTTGTCGGCTCTGCAAATAAAGCAATACCACTCACGGAAGACGAAATATTCAATCTCGGCATCGATCGTCACGAAATTGTAGTCGGCTTTGAAGTCGGCAGCACAGTCAAGGTTGTTGACGGTCCGCTTGAGGGATTCCTCGGCACAGTCGAAGAAATCGAATTCGACAAAAGCAGGGTAAAGGTTATAGTATCAATGTTTGGGCGTGAAACGCCAGTAGATTTGGATTTCGACCAAATCGAACCAATAGAGTAAAAAATGCAACAATGTTACTAAAGTAACAGCATTGCTTTTTTATGTGGCAGGAACGAAATCTTTTAACGTTCCGTTTGATGACCACATTTATTCATAGGAGGTGCACACCGTGGCACAGAAAGTTATTGGAGAAATTAAACTTCAAATCCCTGCCGGGAAAGCAACACCGGCACCGCCTGTCGGACCGGCACTTGGTCAGCATGGCGTAAACATCGGTCAGTTTACAAAGGACTTTAACGACCGCACCAAAAACGACGAAGGCTTGATAATCCCTGTCGTCATCACCGTTTATGCAGACCGCAGTTTTTCGTTTATCACAAAAACACCACCGGCAGCAGTACTGCTAAAAAAAGCATGTAACCTTGAGAAAGCATCCGGTGAGCCACACAGCAACAAAGTAGCAAAGATATCGAAGGAAGAGCTCCGCAAGATAGCAGAAATTAAGATGCCCGATTTAAATGCAGCAAACATTGATTCCGCAATGAGCATGGTTGCCGGAACAGCACGCAGCATGGGTATCACAGTAGCGGAGGACTAAGATATGTTTAGAGGAAAAAATTATAAAGAAGCTGCAAAGCTTGTTGACAGAGCAGTATTATACGACCCCGAGGATGCTTTTGACCTTGTAATTAAAGCTTCAAAGGCAAAATTCGATGAAACAGTTGAGCTTCACATAAAACTCGGTGTTGACTCACGTCATGCCGACCAGCAGGTACGCGGGGCTATCGTACTTCCGCACGGAACAGGCAAAACTGCAAGAGTTCTTGTTTTCTGTAAAGAAGAACGCGAAAAGGAAGCGCTCGAAGCGGGTGCCGACTTTGCTGGCGGTCAAGACCTTGTCGATCGTATCACAAACGAAAATTTCTTTGACTATGACGTAGTTGTTGCAACACCTGATATGATGGGAGTGGTCGGACGCCTCGGTAAAGTGCTGGGACCAAAAGGCCTCATGCCGACACCAAAAGCCGGAACTGTAACACCAAACATAGCGCAGGCAATATCGGAAATAAAAGCCGGTAAAATCGAGTATCGCCTCGACAAAACCAACATCATCCACTGTCCGATAGGCAAGGTTTCGTTTGGCACGGCAAAACTAACCGAGAACTACCAGGCTCTGATAGATGCTGTTATAAAAGCTAAACCGGCTGCAGCAAAAGGACAATACATAAAAAGCTGTGTAACTGCTTCAACAATGGGCCCCGGTGTTAAAATAAACGCAAACAAGCAAGTGTAAGCACTTTTTTGCGATAATTATCAGTAAGCCTTCCACTGTGAAATCATAATCCGCTCCCGCAAAGATTTCACAGTAGAAGGCTTACCGATTATTATCTATATCAAAGTTTGCTCGTTAATAATTAGCTTAAACTCAAGACCGAGCTTCTCGGCAGCTTTTCTGCACATAATCATCCGTCCGAGAAATATTTCAAAGTAATCCATAACAGAACTGTACTTTGTATCTACTGTCAGCTTTAACTTAACTAGAGTTTTTTCTTCATTTATCTTAAGCAAGGACTTCCTTACCGAGTAATTTACTCTGTCATGAATATCAAAATTTGAAATATCTGCATTTCGCACACGCGAACGGCGAACATCTGACTTGTCGGCAAGGATTAGTGCGGCACTGACGTGATTAACAGGAACACCTGTGCTCTCATCGTGATTGCCAATAGCTGTAGTTATCGTAGCAATCTCTTCAGCACTAAAATCGAGATGATCCAGCAGGCGAAAAGCCATAACAGCACCGGATAACGAGTGGTTTTCTCTGTTGACAAGATTTCCTATATCGTGAAGATAACCTGATATTTTTGCCAGCTCGATATCGCGCTCAGGATAACCGAGAGTCTCCAATATATAACCTGCATCATTGGCTGTTCTTGTAACATGTGCAAAGCTATGTTCGGTATATCCCAAAGCACAAAGGGACTCATCTGCTTTTGTGATATAAGTGCTGACATCCTCATTATTTTTAATGTCTTCAAAAGTTAACATAATATTTTCCTCCGTATTTATATAACTATATTATACCACAGTTTTTATTTTGTGTGACAAAGAAACAGTCTCTCTGTCACACAAAATTTAATTGTTGCAATAGCTACCCTCTGTATGTTACAATTCTTGCGCAAAACATGGTGAGTATAGCTCAGTTGGTTAGAGCACCGGATTGTGGTTCCGGGGGTCGTGGGTTCGAATCCCATTACTCACCCCAATGTCTTTCTTGCAGTCCTTAACACAAGAGGAACATGGCATTATATTGGGCTGTCGCCAAGCGGTAAGGCACCAGACTTTGACTCTGGCATTCGTTGGTTCAAATCCAGCCAGCCCAGCCACCATATTCCTCGGCAGAGATTATATCCGCTGGGCTTACCCAGCCAACACACCATATTCCTCGGCAGAGATTATATCC
>Ga0123356_10004532_pt1 | contig 14337 bp, 9 predicted proteins | sample TergutEmb28metaG_2_FD_92546 | JGI IMG/M metagenome (GOLD analysis project Ga0123356, IMG submission 92546) | Embiratermes neotenicus P3 segment gut microbial communities from Petit-Saut dam, French Guiana - Emb289 P3 | ecosystem: Host-associated > Arthropoda: Insects > Digestive system > Gut ...
CGCGTGCGCCTTGGGTCGAAAGGTCGAAGACCGGGGCCGGCGATCGGTTCCAAACGACGACGTCGTGTCCCGCGCCGATGAGCCGCGCCGCCATCCCGCGCCCCATCTTTCCGAGCCCGATGAATCCAATGCTCGGCCGCTCCGCGGCTCTCGTGCCCATGGTCATGCGTCGCTCTTCTGGGCGATCGCCGGACTCTTGGCAAGGGTGGCGGGCAGCCGGCGCTACGGGCGCGTGCCGACGAGTCAGTCGCGCATGTGCTTTCGGATCTTGCCGAGCGCCTGCTCTTGCAACTGGCGGATGCGCTCGCGCGACAGATTGTACTTGTCGCCGATTTCTTTGAGCGTGAGCTCGTCCTCGTCGTCGAGACCGAAGCGCCAGCGGATGATCCGCGATTCGATGGGGGTCAGCGTCGTCAGGAGGCGCCGCACCTCCGCGGTCCACTTTTGCGTGGCGAGTGCGTCGTAAGGCGAGAGCGAGCTCTCGTCTTGCAAGAAGTCGATGAACTTGCGCCCGTCTTCGTCGCCGACGGGGCGATCGAGCGAGAAGGGCGTCTCGGCCCACGAACCTTTGACCTTGTCGAGCTTGTCTTGCGGGATGCCCGTCTCGTGCTCGAGCTCGCCCAGCGTCGGCTCGCGGCCCGTGCGGGCGAGGACCGCCTGCGTCGCGCGCTGAATGCGGTTGTGCGTATCGAGCATGTGCACCGGGATCCGCACGGCGCGCCCCTTGTCGGCGAGCGCGCGGCTGATGGCGTGCCGGATCCACCACGAGGCGTACGTCGAGAAGCGGTAACCTCGCGTGTGGTCGAAGCGCTCGACCGCCTTCATGAGGCCGATGTTCCCCTCTTGAATCAGATCGATGAGCGGCAGCCGCCCGCGGTTGTACCGGCGCGCGATCGACACGACGAGGCGCAAGTTCGCCTTCACGAACTTGTTCTTCGCGGCCCGCGAGCGCGCGGCCGCATGGGTGATTTTGTCGAGGTATTTCTGGTAGGCGTGCGTCATCGGCACGTGCGGCACCGCCGCCGCCGGCGCCCCTTCGGCCCGCTCGAGCGCCGCGTCTTGCACCGCCTCGTCGTCGGGCTCGCCGGCCAGCTTGCGCACCGCTTCTTCGGCGTGCGCGATCCACAGACGGTCGCTGTCGGCCAAACGAATCGCTTTCGCCAGCGAGACGCACCACCCGCGATACTTCTTTTCTTGGTCGCGCGTCGGCTTTTGGCGCTTGTGGAACGTCTTGTGCAACTTGTGCAGCTCTTCGAGCTGCGGCAGGTCGAGCGCTTCTTCTCCGGTCGGTAGATCTTTCGCGAGCGAGGCCAGCGCAAACTCCGCGGCCTGGGGCTGGCCGAGAATGCATGTCCAGTGCTCGACTTCTGCCGTCTCGACGTCGATTGCGGTCTCGAGCTCTTCTTCTGGCCCCATCACCGGGTGCGCCGCCATCTCGCGGAAATAGCGGGCGAGCATCGAGTCGCCGCCGCCCTCTTCGATTTCTTTGTCGCTCGGTTGCCGCGATGCGGCGAGCCCGTCGGCCGGGGCGTTCTCCGCGGCCGGAACCTCGAGATCGAATTCGTCTTCGATCGCGTCGAGGTCACCCGCCGGGGCATTGCCGATGGGCGGCACGCCGTCGAAGTCGTCGTCGAGGGGCTCGACCGGCAAAGGCTCGACGCTCGGCGACCCGTTTGCGCGCGCCAGCGCCTTCGGAGCACGCGACGGAGCGGCTCGCGCGGCGCCTCGTTCCACCCCGCCGACCGCGGCGGCGCTGCCTTTGCTCTTGCTCATGACCGAGGCTCCATCGCTGGTTGTCTTGGGTGTCTTTCGGCTACGAGCGCGGACGGAAGTCGAGCGCTTTGGTCTGGAAGGGGTTAACGGCCTGGCAGGGGGAGAAGTTGCGTCCGACGCGCGCCCTGCATGATCTGCATGAGCCATGCCGGTCGCGGTGCTCGACTCGCTGCGGGCGCGACGAAATTCAGAATGGGGCGAAACGTGCTTCGGCATTTGCGGTCTGCGGTCTGCCCGCCGAGAGCGGGCGCATCTTCCGCACAATGGCCGCCGGGCGACCAATTTCGTTACTCTCGTTGGGATGATTGGCGGCCCCCCAATATTCCAAGGGCATGGCGCCGCTCCCACCATGTCGACCGATTCGATCCTGCTCCGATTCTATCTTAAGGACCTCGGACGCCGCTTGCACGGCGCACCGGGCGTGCTGCTGTTCGCTCTCGCGGTCACGTTGCACGCGCTCGGCCACGCGCTCGTCGCGCTCGTCGGCAGCGCGCTGGCCGCATCGCTTGCCCTGGGATGGGTGGGCGGTGGGCCTGTCTCGTTCGGTCCGTGGCATGCTGTCGGGGGCGCCAAACCAGCCGAGTCGCAAGCTTTTTTGCTCTCGCTCGTGGGTCTCGGCGTGGTCCTCGTCAAGGGCGCGTCGGGCGCGTACGCCACCTACGTTCAGGTTCGCGTGGCGGGCGAAGTGGGTGCGGAGCTTCGCCTCGAGCTCTTCGACGCGCTTCTCGCCCGTCACCCATCGCGCCAACTGCGACAGGGCGATCCGTATCGAGACGCCGGGTCACCCAGCCGGGCCGTCATGTCCCTCGTCGAACGCGTCCACGACATCGAGACCGGCCTTTCTCACGGTTTGATCGGCTCGGCGCGCGCCGTCGCCCAGCTTGTGCCACTGGCCGGCTTGCTGGCGGTCCTTTCGCCCCGGATGGCCGCCGTTGCCGCGCTGGTGCTCGCCTCGTTCGGCTGGGGCCTCGGCCGCCTTCGGGCAGGCTACCGGGCTGCGACGCTGCGTCGTGCGAGCGACCGTGCGCTCCTCGCCGAGGCCAGCGACGACTCGATCCGACACGCCGAGCTCTGGGTCAGCTACGGTGCGGAGGCAAAGGCCCGCGCGGCGGTAGACCGGCTCGGGAGCGCGCTCGTTCGCGGCACGGCCGCGCTCGAAACGCGCGCCGCCGCCCTAAGCGGAGCGAACGAAGCGCTGGCAGCTTTTGCCGTCCTGGGCGCGCTCGCGGCTTCGCGAGCCGGCTGGCTCGGCGCGGTCGCCGACGGCGCCACGCTCCTCGCGTTTACAGTGACGTTCTTTCTCGCGTATCGGCCGCTCCGCGAGCTCGGCGACGCGCGCCTTTCGCTGGCGCGCGCCGGGGGAGCCTATGAAGAGCTGCGCTCGGTGACGGCGCGCGCGGGCGGCTTTTCGCAGACCGCGCGGGTGGTGCCGCGCGCATCGGCGCGCCTACCGCTGTCTGCCAGCGAGACCGCCTGGCTGCCGGGCGCGCTCGAGCTCCGTCATCTCGGGCTGGTGCGCGGCGGGGCCCGACCGCTCTCGATGCGGATCGAAGCGGGGGCGGTCGCCGTCGTCGTCGGGCCGACGGGCATTGGAAAGACGACGCTCCTGCGGACGCTCCTCGGTCTCGAGCCGCCCCGTTCGGGCGATGTCGTCTTCGCGGGGCAATCGCTCGCGGGCCGCCCGCCGGGGCCGGCGTCGCGCCCTTTCGCTTGGGTGCCGCAAGACGCGCCGGTTCTTTCCGATACGCTGTCGGCGAACGTCGCGCTCGGCGATGCGCGCGTCGACGTCGAGGGGGCGCTCGCGCAGTTCGGTGCGGACCACCTCGTGCGACGTTTGGGCGGCGGTCGTCTCGGCGCGGGCGGGCGCTCGGTGTCGGGCGGAGAGCGCCAGTGGATTGCGCTCGCGCGCGCCGTGGCGACGCGCCAGCCGGTCCTCTTGCTCGACGAGCCGACGAGCGGTCTCGATGCCGCGGCCTCGCGTGCGGTGCTGGAGGCCATTCGCCGCATGCGCGGGGCTCGCACGGTCCTCCTCGTGACGCATCGCCCCGAGCCGCTCGCGATCGCCGACGTGATCGTGCACCTCGATGACGGAACCGTCGAGCGCGCGGCGTGATCCGCGCGCCGGGGCCGCTCACGGTACCATCATGCGAAGGAGCGGCCCCGACTCGATGACGATCGACCTCGCCCGCAAGACGTCGCCATCGACGACGTACGACCCGCCGTCGCCCGCAAAGTCGATCCGGACGTTTTGCGCCAGTGCGTCGACGCGCGGCTCGCCGGCGAGCGGCTGCCCGAGAAGGACGCGCGTCATTTGCGGCCCGAGGCGGTGCGGCGGCAAGCCGCTGGCGACGACGTGAAAGCGTCCAGGCTCTTTTCCAGCGCGATAGGTGACGAGAAAATGCAGCCCCACGTCGCGAAGCACGCTGGCGACGACGACGCTCCACGCGCCCGCGGCCTGGCGCTCGCCGTCGACCGTTATGCCGAGCGGCATCGGCGAGAGAATGTGCCGTGCGAGCGGCCGGCCGAAGAGCGACCCGACGAACACCCGCGCGGCGATCCCCGCGGCCGCCTTTAGGCCAGGCGCGGGCGCCGCGTGATACACGTCGAAGAAGCGTGCGACAAGACCCGTTCCGGCGATGAAGCCGACGACCGCGTCGCCCTGGTCGTCGCGAACGAGCAGCGTCGGGACCGGGACGAGCGAGGTCTCGCCGCGGCATGCCGCGCGCACCGTGCGCCGCCCGGCGTCGCGCCGGCGGATCCCGAGGTTACGCGCCACCGTGCCGACCGTACCGCCGGGCGCGAGCCCGACCGGGGGCAATGGCGCGTCGCCATATGCGCGCGTCAGGGCGCTCAGCGTGCGCATGAACGATCCGTCGCCGCCGGCCACGACCACGCCGTCGCTGCCGCGCTCGGCGATCGACCGGGCGGTGCCGGCGAGAGCGCCCAGGCCTTCGGGTTCGTGGACGCGAGCGCCTTCGCGCTCGGCAACGCGCAGGAGATCGCGGCGTTCGGCGCTGCCTACGCGCAGGCGCAGCGCGCGCGTGTTCAAGACGAGATCGACGCCGGGCACGGGTGGCGCCGCGTAGCACCTGTGGGCTAAAGCGGCTATGTGAACGAAGCTCGGCGTGCGGGTTGGGGGCGAGGCGGGGCGTCGCTCCGCCGGGAGCGCACGGCATTCCTCTTGACGGCAATCGTCGCAGCGGGTTGCGGCGCGTCGCCCGCGATGTCGGCCGCACGCCGCGGGGACCGGGAGGCGCTCGGGCAGGCCATCGATCGGCGGGAACGTACGGGAGAGATGTCGGCGCGCGAGGCGGCGTCGCTGGCGAAAGCCGTCGCCGAGCGAGACCTGTCGGCTGCGCCGCCCGACGAGGTTTTGGCCCGGGTGCGCGACTGCCGGCCCTGTGCGCGGGAGCTCGACGGCGCCCTCGCCGATCGCATGCGGGTCCACGACGCGGCCGGCGCTGCCGCCGCCCTCGCGAGGCTCGAAGCGCGCGGCCTCGATCCGGGCGATGCGCGGGCTTTTGCGTCGGACCCCGATGGCGCGTGGCGCGCGGTCGGAGCACGCGCGCTCGTGCGGAGCGACGACCGGGGGGCGCGTCTTTCGGCGCTGCACGATGGCGATCCCGGCGTGCGACGAGAAGCCGTCCGTGCTGCGCGCGACGCGGCCGACATGGCTGACGTTCCGGCGCTTCTCGAGGCGGCGCGCGTCGATCCCGATTCGATCGTGCGGACCGAGGCGGTGCGCGCGATCGCGGCCGCGCCGGCGACTCGAGACGGGGCGACCGCAACGGCGCTGCGCGACGTGTGGACGGGCGGCGACGGGCCCCTCCGCGCCGAGGTCGCGATCGCGTGGGCTGCACCTTCAATCTGGGCGGCGGGAGGGCGCGACGCGCTGCGGGTCGTCGTCGCCGAGAGCCGCGGTATGGGAGCCATCGAGGCCGCGGCGGCCGTCCTTCGCCACCGCGACGCAGACGCCGAAGTGACCCAGCTCGCCGAAGGTCAGCTCGCGCGGTCGATCGCCCTCGGGTCTCGCGCGGAACGCCTGCAAGCGATCGCGCAGGTACCCCTCGATCGACGCGAGATCGCGGCGGCCGTCGCCGGCGCGACCAGCGACTCCGAGCTCGACGTCCGCGTCTCGGCCCTCGCTCGCCTCGCCGCCATGGGTGACGCCCGCGCGCGCGCCGACCTCGAGGCCTTGGGCCAGCCGGGATCGGCGGTGGCCGCGCGCGCGCGCCTGGCGCTCGCGGGCGCGGGTGACCGCCGCGTGCAAGCCTGGCTCGAGAGCGATCTGCGCGCAGCACAGCCCGAAGATCGGGTCGGAGCTGCCGTCGCGTTGGCCGCGCTTGGCATGGCGGGGCGAGCCGCGCCGCTCTTGGCCGATCCGGATCGGGCCGTGCGTGCTCGGGCCGCGTGCGCCATCCTGATGGCCGCACGCGCCGGGCGCTGAGGGCAATCCATGGAGTTGGGCGCAATCCCCGGTCCCGTCGGCACGACGTTCCGCGTGTGGACGACGCGCAGCGCGCGCGTCGCCGTGCGCCTGTTCGACGGCGGCGGTGCGCGCACGATTGCCCTCGAGCCTCGCCGCGACGGCGTGTTCGACGCACGTGTCGCGGGAGTGGCCCCGGGCGCGCTCTACAAGTTCGTGCTCGACGACGACGAGGTGCCCGACCCGTATGCGCGTTTTCTGCCCCAGGGGGTGCATGGTCCGGCCGAAGTCGTGGCGCGCGCGGTCGTGCAGCCGCTTGGGCGCAAGCTCGCCTTGCGCACCGCTCCGACTTACGAGCTGCACGTCGGGACGTTCACCCACGAAGGCACGTTCGGGGCCGCCGCCGATCGCCTCGGCGAGCTCGCCGACCTGGGCATCGGCGCGGTCGAGCTAATGCCGGTCGCCGCGTTCAACGGCGTGCGCGGCTGGGGCTATGACGGCGTGGCTCACTATGCGCCGCACGCCGCATACGGCCGCCCCGAAGACCTGCGCCGGCTCGTCGAGCGCGCCCACGCGCTCGGCCTCGGAATGCTGCTCGACGTCGTCTACAACCACTTCGGGCCGAGCGGCAATTATCTCGCGCGCTACTCCCCCGAGTATTTCACCGCCGAGCGCACGACTCCCTGGGGCGACGCGCTCGAATACGCGCACCCGCGCCTGCGCGAGCACGTCCTCGGGAGCGCGCGCATGTGGCTGGAGGAATACGGTTTCGACGGGCTGCGGCTCGACGCGACGCACGCCATCGTCGACGACCCGCACCGCCACATCTTGCTCGACCTCGCCGGTGTCGCGGCGTGCGAGCCGGCGCGCGTTCTCGTGGCCGAAGACGAGACGAACGACCCGGCGCTCGTCTCCGTGCAAAAGATGGACGCGATCTGGGCCGACGACTTCCACCACACGCTCCGCGCGCTGCTCGGCGGCGACCGCGACGGATATTACGCCGCGTACGAGCCGACGGTGGCCGCACTGGCGAACGTGATCGAGCGCGGCTGGTCCTACGAGGGGCAGATGTACGCGCCGTGGGGGCGCGCGCGGGGCAGGCCGGCCGACGGCCTTCGCTTCGAGCACTTCGTCTATTGCATCGAGAACCACGACCAGTGCGGCAACCGCGCCTTCGGCGCTCGCCTTTCGAGCGACGCGACGCTCGACGCATTTGCGGCGGCCACGGCGCTTCTCTTGTTTTTGCCGACGTCGCCGCTCTTGTTCATGGGCCAGGAGTGGGGCGCAAAGACGCCGTTTCTCTACTTCACCGATCACGAGCCCGAGCTCGGGGCGCGCGTCACTGAAGGCCGGCGCGAGGAGTTCAAAACGTTTCGCGCCTTCGCCGACGCCGAAACACGCGATCGCATTCCCGACCCGCAAGATCCGGCCACCTTCGAGCGCTCGAAATTGTGCTGGGAAGAGCGCGATCGCCCCGAGCACGCCGCCGTGCTCTCGGTCGTGCGGCAGATGATCGCGCTGCGCCGGACGGACGCGGTGCTTTCGGAGAGCTGCGAACGCGGCTCGCTCCGCGCACGCGCCGAGGGCAGCGCGCTCGTCGTCGAGCGCACGGGCCGGGCCGGCGCGCGTGTTCTCGTTGCGAACTTCACGAAACGCGCGCTGCCGATCGACCCGAGCGTCTACGGGCGGCCCATCGTGAGAACGCGCGCGCAGGAGGGCGCGGCGATGGCTCCCGAGTCGGCGGTCGTTCTCGCGCTCGAAAAGTGAGCCTCAATGCGCGCGCGCGAGCCCGAAGCGCGCGTGAACCCGTCGTTCGAGCGGCGCGAAGACCGTTCGGTCGAGCACCATCCCGAAGAGAATCATCACGGTCATCGTCGCGATCACCTGCGCGATGTCCGAGAACTCGCGGCCCTGGTGCAGGAGGCAACCGACGCCCTGGCCCCTCACCATGAAGATGAGCTCCGCCCCCATGAGCGACCGCCACGCGAACGAAAAGCCCTGGCGAAGACTCGTCACGAGGCCCGGCATGCTCGCCGGCAAGAGCACGCGCGAGTAGAGCTCGAGCCCCCGCGCGCCCATCATCAGCCCCGCCTTTTCGTACACCGGGGGAATCGTGCGCAAGCCGTCGCGAAAGCCGATCGCCATCGCAAAGGCGCTGCCCATCACGAGCACGAAGAGAATGCCCGTCTCGTTCAGCCCGAACACGAGGATCGACAGCGGCACCCAGCAGACGCTCGGCAGCGTTTGCAGCCCGAGAAAAAAGCCGCCGAAGGTGCGATCGAGCCAGCGCCAGCGCCAGAGCGCCAGGCCGCACATGAGACCGATGACGGTGCTCATCGCGAAGCCGGCCAAAAGACGCGTCGAGCTGACGAGCAGCGCTGTCGGCAGGGCATAGTGCGAGCGAGCTCCGAGCAGGTCGGAGAGCGACGCGAGAACGTGGCTCGGCGCCGGAAACACCCAGGGCTTCCAGCCGACGACGAGGAAGGCGCCCTCCCAGGCCCCGATGAGCGCCGCCCAGATCGCGAGCTGCGATGCGGGGCCGCCCGCGCGCGTGCCGAGCGAGTTGCCGAGAGCGGGGCGGGGAGTCACGGTGCCGCGGATGCGTGCTCGAGGGGGGCCGAGTCGACGAGATCCTTGAGCTCGACGGGACTCGAGCCGAACCCGAGCTCCGCTTTCCAGCGCGCAAACGCGCGCAGCGTCTCGATGCCGGGGTCGGTCACGAAGCCGACGCGCGAGAGCGCAGGCGCGAGGACGTCCGTCCCGAGCTTCTTGCCGGTGAGCGCCTGCAGCGCGTCGGCGAGCTTCGGCGTGTACTTGGCCGGATCGCCCTGCAGCCGCTGCGTCCAGGCGCGGTGCACGCCGAGCACCTTTTCGACCAGATCGGGATGCTTCGCGAGAAACTCGGGCGTCGTGACCACCTCGGTCAACGTGAACTCTTTCGACGGCCAGAGGTCTTTTTCTTCGGCAATGAGCTTGGCTCCGGTTTCGGCGATGAGCCGCTGGCCCCATGGTTCGGGGACCCACGCCGCGTCGAGCTGTCCGCGCGAGAACATCGCGGCCTGCTCCGCGTTGTCGATGGGAACGACGTTGCTCAGGTCGGACTGCTTGAGAACCGCGGAGAGATAGTGCCGCGCCGAGACGTCTTGGGTGTTGCCGAGCTGCGGGGTGCCGACGCGCTTGCCCGAAAGGTCAGCGAGCTTCTCGATGCCGCTTCCCGCGCGGGCGACGATGACGACACCGTTCGATGCCGCGCCGGCGATGACGCGGATGCCCTTCCCGCCGCTCTTCTCGTGCGCGGCGATGACCGGGCCGGGGCCCACGTACCCGATGTCGATCTCTCCCGCGAAGAGCGCCTCGATGAGCGAGGGCCCGGCGTTGAAGATTTTCGTCTCGAGCTTGGTCGGCCCGAGGGCGCGCGCGAAGTCTCCCGACGCCACTCCGAGGACCGCCTGGGCGTGCGTGAGATTGGCGAAATATCCGATGCGGACGGCATCTGCGCTGCCTGAAGACGACCGGCGGCAGCCGGGCAGGATCGCGAGCGACAGGCAAAAGAGGCCGAAAGAGGTACGCAGCCAGTCGAGCGTCACGGCGAGACCTTCTACTATAGTAGACGCAATGTCAACGTCAGAGGCGGATGGTCTTCCAGCTTCCGCTTGCGAACTTTGCACTCATGACGGCGGCGGCGATGCACATATAAACGAACGCGGCAATCCAGATCCCATTCAATGACATGTCGAGGACGACGCCGAGCACGTACGCAGCGGGCACCAGCCAGAAGAACACCATCATCGCCTGGGCCTTGGCGACGAACTTCGTGTCGCCGGCGCCGAAGAGGCCCTCGCTCAGAATCATCGCGATGGCGATGACGGGCGTGACCGCTCCCATGAGATGAAGCGGGAACGTCGCCGCGTGGCGGACCGCCATCGAATTCGAGAAGAGGGCCACCATCGGGTCGGTGAAGACCACCCCCTCGAGCAGCCCGATGACCCCGAAGAAGAGAACGCCGAGGCGGACGCTCGCCCAGCCCCAGCGCGCGGCCTCGTCGGGGTCTCGCCGGCCGAGCGCCTGGCTGATGAGCGTGGCCGTCGCCGTCCCGAACGACATGCATGCGGTGAACGTGAGCTGGAGCAGCTCGACGATGTCGGTGTTCGCCGCGCTGTTGACGGCCTCGACGCCGCCGCAGCGTCCCGGAATCGTCTGCGCCGCGCCGCCCATGTCGAGCCGGCCGACGGTGCGCGTGAACAGCCCGAAGCCGACCATCATCACGATGGTCGCCGCCGCCGCCGGGATCGACAGGCGGAGGATCGACCAGGTGATGAGCGGAGAGGCGTTCGACCGGCGCAGCGGGCGGTACTCGCGCTGGGTCAGCCCGACGAAGCCCAGCATGATGAAAAGACCGATCCAGGTCGCGATGAACGCCGATAGCCCCGCGCCCGCCGCGCCCATCGCCGGCGCTCCCAGGTGTCCGAAGATGAACGCCCAGCACAAGATGGCATTGGCCACGTTCATGACGATCGACGCGACGAGGTGCACGTGGGTGCGCCCGATGCCGTCGAAAAACGCTTTGATGCCCATCGTGGCCGCCATCGACACGACGCCGAGCAGCCGCCAGCGCGTGTAATCGAGCGCGACGTTGGCCACCTCCGGGACGCCCACCATCAGGCGGATGAGCCAAGGCAGCATGACGATGCCCACCACCGAGAACACCGTGCCCATGACGACGCAAAAGAGGGTCGCGTTCGTCAGGACGGCGCCGGCCGTGGCGCGTTTGCCCTCGGCATAACGCCGCGCGACGAGGGCTTGGGTGCCGACGCTGACGGCGCTCAGGCTGCCACCGAAGAGCCACACGAGAATGAGCGACGGCAAGAGCGCCGCCTGCGCGTTCGACGAGTCAGGGCACGGTAGGCGCGAGAAATAGAGAACGTCGATCTCGTTGACGACAGCCTGCGACAACATCGCAAACATCGTCGGCAGCGCCAGCCGCAGGATGGCTTTGTATCGGTGGGCTCCGATCGCAATCGGGGCCGAGAGGTCGAGCGTCTCCATCCGGCTTCCGAGGGGCAGGCGACTTTAGCGAGGGGTGCGCCAAAGACAAGGCGGGCGCAGCCTCTACCGTGCTGCATCTACGGCGTCACTGCCATTTTGCTCGAACGGACGAGGTCCGTCTTTTCGGGGCTGTCGACGTCGCTCGAATCGCCGTGCCGGGTGCGCGCCGCCGGCGAGGTGGGAATCGCTTTGTGATGCGCGTCTCCAGCGTGTCCGTGAGCGATTGTGAGGCGTTCGGCGGGGCGCTCGCCCGGGCGTGCCGCGTCCCAGAGCATCGCGGGAGGCTGCGAAACCGCGGAGGCCGCGGACACCGGGAGCGCGAGGACGGCCGGAGCCATCGGCGCCGCCGTCGTGGCCGATCGAGCGAGCGCGCCCGGCTTTTCTTCGACGACGGTGTGACTGTGGGTGCGCTGCCACGTCGCAGCACCTGCGGCCGCCGCCAACATCGCGGCGGCAGAGAGCACGGCCGTCGACGCGTGCCGGACACGTTCGCGCCGGAGCGCCGGACCGCGCAGCGCGCGCTCGAGCGCGTCGCACATCGCCGCGCCGGATTCGAAGCGCTCTTCGCGCCTTTTGGCCATCGCGCGAACGACCACGGCTTCGACGGCGCGCGGGATTTCCGCCCGTGCCGGCGCGCGCTGCCGCAGAGGGGCCGGCGTTTCACGGAGCTGCTTGCCCATGACCACGAGGCTCGAAGGCCCCTCGAACGCGCCCACGCCGGTCAGCATTTCGTAGAGCACGCAGCCGAGCGCGTAGATGTCGGTTCGCCGGTCGACCGGTTCGCCGGCGACCTGCTCCGGCGCCATGTACTCGGGCGTGCCGTGCACCGCGAATCCGCCCCGCGTTCGCTCCGGCCCGTGGGCCCCGCCCTCTTCGGCTCTCGTGAGCGCCGTTGCGACCCCGAAATCGAGAAGCTTGACGTGGCCGTCGGGGCCGATCATCAAGTTTTGCGGCTTGATGTCGCGGTGAACGAGGCCCGCGGCGTGCGCGGCGCCGAGCGCGTGTCCGGTCTCGATGGCGACCACCACCGCCTCGCGCCACGGCAACGGCCCCCGCCGCAGCCGCGCGTCGAGCGTCTCGCCGGCGCAGAGCTCCATCGCCAAGAACGCGCGGCCGTCGAGCGAACGCCCGAAGTCGTAGAGCTGAACGAGGTTCGGATGCGAGAGCCCCGCGACCGCCCGCGCCTCGCGCCGAAAGAGCTCGAACGCCGAATGCGCTCCCGCGCTTGCCGGCGACAGCACTTTGAGCGCCACCTGGCGCCCGAGGTCGACGTGCTCGGCCTGATGCACGACGCCGTGCGCGCCCTCGCCGAGCTTGCGGCCGAGCCGGTAAGGCGTTCCCGGCAGAATCGCCGGGTCGGCCGGCGCCATCCCGGCCGCCATCGCCTGGGTGACCGGACCCGCCTCGGGCGTCGACCTGCTCACGACGTCTCCGAGCGTCTCGCGCGCTTCGCGAAGCAAACGCGCGAACTCGGCGCGCGACCGCCCCGGCTCGTGCGGCCAGAGCCTGCGCATCAGTTGGGCGATTCGGCCGCGGACGCCGCGCTCTCCGCCGTCGGCGGGCGCGGTCGCGAGCAGCCGGACCAAGTCGGCCGCGGCGAGTGATGCGCGCGCGTAGCGCTCGTCGGGGTCGTTCTTCGTGAGCTTGTCGATGATGGCGTCGAGCGCGTTGGGGGCGCTGCATTGCCGGGCGACCGCGGGGACGATGGCCCTGCCGGCGGCGACGTCGTCGAGGTGCTGCTCGGGCTCGCCGGCGAGAAATCGGCGCCCGGCGCACAGCTCCCAAAGGACGATCCCGAGCGCATACACGTCGATGCGCCCGTCGCCGACCTGGTGGCGCGCCACTTCGGGTGCCACGTACCCGGGCTTCGCGAAGACGACGCCGGCAACCGTGTGGCAGCGCCGGTTGTGTCCGCGCGCGGTGCCGAAGTCGATGAGCTTGATCTCCCCCGCATAGCCCAGCATCACGTTTTGCGGCGAGAGATCGCGGTGAACGATGCCGAGCGCCGCCCCGTCGGGGCCGCACCGCTCGTGAACATGGGCGAGCGCCTGAGCCATTTCGATCGCGATCGCGACGGCGTCGGGCCACGCGATTCGGACGCCCGTCTGGACCGCGCGCTGGCGCACGTCGCTCAGAGTTCGACCCTCGACGTATTCGACGACGGTATACGGTTCGCCCTGGTCGTCGGTCGCCGCCTCGAGGATCTGCGCCACCCCGGGGTGCTGAAGCTGCGCCTGCACGCGTGCCTCGTCCACGAAGCGCGCGAGAAAAGACCCATCGTGGATGTGGTCGCGACGCACCGTCTTGACGATGCACGGGCGCTCCGCTCCTTCGATTCCGGTAGTCGCGGCGAGGTAAACGTCGCCCATGCCGCCGCGGGCGGCGAGCTTGAGCAAAAGACGGCGGCCGAGCACGCGCGGCAGCGGCAGTCCCGCTGCCGCCTTGAACCCGGCTCGTTGAGACTCGAGCGCCGCCTCGCCCATTCGCGTCCACGCTAGAGACGTGCGCGGCCCGGGCCAACTTTGCCGCACCGCCGGGGGGGTATACTCGGGCGAGATGGTGCGGCCGGCGCGCAGGGTGCTCTTCATCACTCGTCACGGCGAGACGGACTGGAACGCGGCCGGACGGTGGCAAGGGCACACCGACGTTCCGCTCAACGCGAACGGCTACCGGCAGGCCCGGGCCGTCGGCGTCGCGTCGCGAGCCCTGGGCGTCCGAGCGGTCGTCACAAGCGACCTGTCGCGCGCCTACGAGACCGGGCGCGTCGCAGCCGAGCAGATCGGCCTCACCGTCGCCTACGCCGACCCCGGGCTGCGCGAGCGCGCTTTCGGGCCTTTCGAGGGGCTGACGCGAGACGAATGCAGTCGGCTCCATCCGGCGGCTTGGCGCGCCTGGGTCGAAGAGCAGCGGCCGCCCGAGGGCGCCGAGGGACGAGCCGCGCTGGCCACTCGGGTCATCGCCGCCATCGGACGCGCCGCCCAGGCTGCCGGCGCTCCGGACGGGGCGGTCCTCGTCGTCACGCACGGAGGCGCGCTGCGCGCCGCCGTCGGCACCGCGACCGATGTCCCTCCGCCGCCCATCGCAAACGGCGC
>Ga0123356_10004533_pt1 | contig 14336 bp, 10 predicted proteins | sample TergutEmb28metaG_2_FD_92546 | JGI IMG/M metagenome (GOLD analysis project Ga0123356, IMG submission 92546) | Embiratermes neotenicus P3 segment gut microbial communities from Petit-Saut dam, French Guiana - Emb289 P3 | ecosystem: Host-associated > Arthropoda: Insects > Digestive system > Gut ...
ATCAATTCCCTAATGCCATGTTTACATGGCTGTATAAGTATATCATAAATTTGAATTTTTATCAGATAAATTATACTGCATTAATTATGTTGCAGAATAATTCTTTATTTTGTCTTGCATTATATGCAATGAATTAGTTATACTGAAACTGTTAAAATTTGCATAAATATACACATAAAACGATCTCATATTTTGCCGGTTCCGGGATTTTTTGAAATCAGGTGATAATTATTATGATGACACCGAGAGAACGAGTTTTAACTGCAATGAAAAGACAGGTTCCCGATAAAGTTCCGAGACGGCTTGAGTACGGGTCGTTTATAAAACCGCTTTGGGAAATTTTTTATCAAAAAACCGGAGCAACCGACCCTGAAGAATACTTTACTTACGAAATCAGAAATGTCGGGTTTAAGCCGACCGGAAAGCACCGTAAAAAAGAACTTTCTAAATATTTACCCGAAAACTTGGAAGAAAATTGCTTCATTGATCTTGAATGGGGAAATATCAATGAAAAAGGTCATCAGGAAAATGTATATCGTATCGTTCAATGTGCTTTGGAAAATGCCGAAACTGTTTATGATATTGATGAATATCCGATGCCTGATATCTTGAGCAATTACAGATGGGAACATGTAAAAGATAAAACAACAGAGCTTCACAGAAGAAATCTCGCTGTAATGGGTTTCATGTCACAAACGATTTTTGAAGTCGCATGGGGCGTCAGAGGCTTTGAAAATTTCTTGGCAGATATGTATATTAATCAGGAAATGACAAATTTACTTGTCAGCAAAATAACGGATATCAGATGTTCTCAGGCTCGTATATTTGCTGAAGCAAATGTTGATGTATTACGGCTGGGTGATGATGTGGGAACAGAACGAGCAATGATGATAAGCCCCGAAATGTTCCGAAAATGGTTAAAACCCGGATATATCAAAATAATCAACGCCGCAAAAGAAGTTAACCCCGATATATTGATTTTTTTTCACAGCGACGGAGATTGTCAGGAAATAATACCGGACCTGATTGAAATAGGAACCGACATTTTAAACCCCGTGCAACCGGAATGTATGGATCCGGCAGAAATCAAAAAGCAATACGGTGATAAGCTTGCTTTTTGGGGAACAATAGGAACTCAAACAACAATGCCTTTCGGAACACCGGATGACGTAAGGCAAGCAGTAAAAGAACGTATAGAAACAGTCGGAGCCGGAGGCGGTTTATTATTATCTCCCACACATTTATTGCAAGTCGAAACACCGTGGGAAAATATTATTGCCTTTTTTGATGCTGTTGATGAATTCGGATATTATTAAAATGGATATATTTATTAATCAAAATATAAGCAGCAAAGATAAAATCCGGTTACGTGAGTTAGCTAAGAAACAATTGGAGTCAGCAGAATCTCCTGAGATGGAGATAATATACAAACGACAATGGGATGTTAATAACGGTACGGGCGGAACTTGTCCCGTGATAAGAATTGAGACCGACGGCTTAAGTCATGAACTGGTCTCTGATGACTTGCTTGAATGTGAATCATCTCCGGCAAGAAATATCGAATATCGGTTACTTTATAATATTTTGCATTATAAATTAACCGGAGACGACAGAATAATTCCGAAAACATATCCGATTGAATGGCTTGTAAACATTGATCCGTACGGTTTTGAAATACAAAAAGATATAGGTAAGGATAATAAAGGTTTAAACATCGGTTATCATATCAATCACATCATCCGATCGATTTCTGATGATTTCCGGTTACTAAAACCTCTTACAGTATCCGTAAACCGAGATCTTTCAGAAAATCATCGATCATTTGTTAATGATATGATCGGAGATATATTGCCTGCAGAAATGATCGGATGGCCTAAAGGGGTTACATTTTTAACCAGAAGCCTTCTTGATTTGATCAGTATGGAAGATATGTATACCGCTCTGTATGATGAACCGGATCAAATTCATCGTTTAATGGAATATTTATTAAATAATGCGTTTATATTAATGGATTTCTATGAAAAAGAACAAATCATGTCCCTTAATAACGGTGCTGCTGAAATAGGTAACTCGTCGTATCCGTTGACAGATTTACTTCCGGCTCCGAATTATAACGGTGTACCGCGAATGAAAGATATGTTCCTGCGTACCGATTCTCAGGAAACATTAAGTATTTCCCCGTCTATGTTCGGCGATTTCTTTCTGCCGTATTATAAACGCTTATGTCAAAAAGCAGGATTATGGTATTACGGATGTTGTGAACCGGTTCATAATATATGGGAAAACCATATATCAAAAATCACAAACATAAAAAAGGTTTCGATCAGTAAATGGTGTGATGAAGAAATTATGGGAAGTCATTTGAAAAACAAGCCTGTTGTATACAGTCGAAAATTTGATGCATTATTTTTAGGCAAAGATTCCGGTTTTGATGCAGACGGATTTACCGAATATATAAAAAACACAATGCGTTTTGCAGAAGGTTGTCAAATCGAATTTTTGTCAAGAGAGGTTCCGTCTTTTTACGGAAACATAAAAAAACTGAAAACTGCAGTTGAAATCTTCCGCAGCTTGACATGTTGATCCGGTTGTTTATTAACAGGTAATCGATCTCAGGATATCATTTACTTGTTATTTAAATATAAAACCGCATTTTATAAGGAGAAAAGAATGAAAAAATCAAAACTGTTTTCCGCACTGACAGCTGTAATTCTTGTGCTGTCTATGATCCTCGTCGCGTGTACAGGCGGTTCTGACGGAGGTACGCAAGAAACGCCGGATACGGGAAGCACGCAAACAACTACTCCCGATACAGGCACAACAACACCTGCAGATACACAAGACCCGGATGACGATGATGATTCCTTTGCCGGTTATCCGATGGATGCCATGGATGTAACATTGTCATTCATGCTTTGGGGCGGCCCGCAACTCCATCCGTCGATCGCCGAATGGGAAGATTCGCCTTTCCACACCGGGCTGATCAGACATGTCGGAGTCAATATCGACTGGATGTTCCCCCCTGCCGGAGCCGGTGATGAAGTTCAGGGCTTCAATTTAATGGTTGCATCCGGTGATTATCCGGATATTATTTTCAGCGGCAGTTTAATGAATGATGCCGAGCGATTGATCGATGAAAGAGTTTTACTTGATTTATCGCCGTATATCAGAGATTTCGCACCGAATTATTTCTCTTTTTTACAAGAGAATTTGGCTCGTGACAGAGCATTCAGAACTGACAGCGGCAGATACTTCGGCTTCGGTTTCTTCCGTGAAGATGCCGGTAACGACACGTTCCAGGGACCGCTTGTCCGTAAAGATTTGCTGGATGAATTAAGCTTACCTCTGCCGGTGACGATCAGTGACTGGGACAGAACACTCAGGGCATTCAACGACGAGTACGGTGTGACTTTCCTTTCACCGTGGGCACGTTTTAACGGCAGCGGTAATATTGCCGGTGCTTTCGGTGCATACGGCGGTACACAGTATATTGTCCATATCGATCCTGCCGACAACAAAGTAAAAGTTGCTCAAACAGCTCCGCAGTGGAGAGACTACATGGAACAAATGAGCATATGGTGGGCTGACGGGTTGATCGACCAAGATCTTTTAACATCTGATGACGGTTCGATCCGGGCAAAAACAGCAAATAATGAAGGCGGGTTGGCTTACTCTTCGATGGGACAGCTTTCCGGTTGGTTGCTTGATGCTGAAGAGTTGGGTTTAACGACCGATTGGATAGGCCTTGATTATCCGCAGGGTGACGACGGAACAAAAACATTTGTTTTCGGAGGATCGGGTATCGGACAGCATTTAGCAGCAATAACAACATCTGTCGGTGAAGATCGCATCGAATATGCTATGCGTCTCCTTGATTATGCATATACTCCCGAAGGTTCTCTTTATTGGAACTTCGGTGAAGAAGGTGTCGCATGGAATTGGGAAGGCGGAGTACCCACATTTTCACAACTCCTGCATGATGACCCGGACGGTATACACGGAGCAATGGAAAAATATGCCGGAAGTGTATGGAGCGGACCTGTAGTTCAGGCTACGGAAATGCTTGCTCAAAGAAACAGTCCGATATCAATGGGAGCAATGAGACTTTGGGGTATCGGAAATCAGGATGTCACCTCAAACTTCGGTTTGCCGCGCGGTATGGCATTGTCGGCAGATGAAAGTGCAAAGGCGGAATCCATTGAAAGTGCAATCAGCACATATGTCAATGAAATGGCATCGAGATTTTTGACCGGTCAGGAGCCGATCTCCAATTTTGATTCATTCGTATCGACTGTTGAATCAATGGGTCTTGAAGAGCTGCTTTCACTCTATCAGGCAGCATATGACAGATACCTCGCACGTAATTAAATAGCGTTTTGTTTGAATCTGTTAAAGGGGTTGCAAATGCAACTCCTTTAATGATTTATATTGACTTATATATATCAATAAATGTATATTGGTAAAAAACATTAAGGATGATAAATTTATGCAGACAGGGCTTGTTTCAGTAACATTCAGAGGCTTGGGATTTGAAGAAATAATAAGGTTGGTCAAAGAGGCGGGGCTTGACGGCATTGAATGGGCCGGTGATACTCATTGTTTGCCGGGTGATAAAGAAACTGCCGGTAAAATTGCCGTAATGATGAAAGAAAACGAATTGTCAACATTGTCTTACGGTTCATATTATACATTGAAGCAAGAGACGGATTTTAATGATATATTGGATAATGCCGTAATCCTCGGTACCGGGAATATTCGTGTTTGGGCAGGTGTAAAAGGCAGCGCCGAAACCGATGACAATGAGCGCAGTCAATTGGTTGCGGATGCACAAAGGATCGCCGATATGGCAGATGAATACGGTATCGATATTTCTTTTGAATATCACAGTCATACTTTGACCGATACACTCGAATCGACCGTTAAATTACTCAATGAAATAAACAGAAATAATGTGCTTACATATTGGCAGGCTCCGGGGCTTTCCGATAAAGATGATAATTTACGTTCGATCAAAACACTTATCGATATGAAAAAATTGAAAAACATTCATGTCAATGAATGGGACGGCAATGACAGAGTGGCTCTTGCCGATGTTTATGATAAATGGTCTGAATTTATCAAAGCCGCATCACCGGCAAATCCGGCATTGTTGCTTGAGTTTGTTAAGGGTGATACGATCGAACAATTTCGGGATGATGCTCAAACACTGATCCGATGCAAAGAATCGGCAGTGTGATTTATATTTATCGGTGATTTATTTATATTTTAAATACTATTATATTTACGGGAGGTTTACATGATCAATCATCCGCAGGTTCCTAATGATAACGGTTTTTTGACATCACTTGAACAATTAAAGGATTTATTCATCAATCACGGATGCCGGCAACGTTTTAAAGGCAACACGCCCGACGAACTTGAAGTCTGGCAGGCGGATTCTCGTGTTTTACTCAGAAGTATATTCGGGTTTGATACATTTGATACTTGCGAAAACAAAGTGATCGAACTTGAACGAATCGAATTGCCTGAGTTTACACGTGTCAAATATGTTCTTCAAACAGAAGAAAAAGTTTATGTTCCTCTGTTTGTTCTGATTCCCGCAGACTTAATGCCGGGTGAAAAACGACCTGCCGTAATTTGTCCCAACGGTCATTTTGCAAGAGCAAAAGAAAGTGTTGCCGGTATTCGGGAAGAAGAGAATGTACAAAAAGATATTGATGAATTTAATTTAAATTACGGCGAAGACTTTGTCAAAATGGGATACATTGCATTTTGTCCCGATGCAAGAGGTTTCGGTGAAAGAACCGAAAGGGCACGTCAACCCGACGGTGAATGGAAATGCACCTGCACGCATTTGAATCGAATGGGTATACCTTTGGGTCGCAGTGCTTTGGGAATGTGTATTTGGGATCTGGTGAAGCTCACGGACTGGATCGAAACCCGCAATGACTGTGATGCAACTAAAATAGGATGTGCCGGTCTTTCCGGCGGCGGTATGCAGAGTATGTATCTTGCTGCCGTTGATGAACGGATAAAATGTGTCTGCACAAGCGGATATTTTTACGGTGCTCTGGAATCTCTTCTCACCATGAATGAAAATTGTGATTGTAACTATGTGCCGAATATGTGGAAATATTTTGACATGGGAGATATCGCATCAATGATCGCACCGCGTCCTTTGATCATTGAAACAGGAGATAAAGATACACTCAACGGAGAAAGCGGGATCGATAACATAATCCCGCAATTCAAAATCGCACAAAAAACATATGAAATTACCGGAAACGATGACAAAATCATCCACAGTATATTCGATGCAGGCCATGCTTGGGGCGGTCACGAAATATATCCGTTTTTCAAACAGAATCTGCCTTTGGACTGAAAGCCGGTCAATATAAAGTTCTGGCGAGGATTTCTTGTTGAACAAAGGTGTCCAGATCGATGAATCGTGCGGTCCAACCTCCGAGGCGGACCATTACGTGGGGGTGTTTTTCGGGCTCTTTTATTGCTGCTTCGAGTTCGCCTCTGTCAAGCAAGGTTATACTCGCCTGTTGTCCGCCGCCTGCCCAAAATGCTGAAAATAATGCTTCAAACTTGTCTCGCTCGTTTTCAAGGAACTTGCGGGACAATTTTATGTTGGTTGTTGCTCCTCCGTTTGCAGGCGGTGTTCTCATAATCGAATTGAGCATAGCGGTGATGCCGTTTTTATCATTGCCTGCTGCAGGAGCATTACATATTGCATATGAAGTTCCGCTCAGTCGCCCGTCGGGTGTTGCACCTGTCAATCTGCCCATGAAGTGTCCGCTCGGGTTTGCACTTGCCATTGCAAGAAAATCGATTCCGTATTCTCTGCCGGCTTTATGTGTTTCGGCATCCAGCAATCGCCATAAATCAGATACCATCATATCGACTTCGATAATATCGTTGCCGTATTTCGGTACGTTTTGCAAGGCTTTGCGTATCCCTTCATATCCTTCGAAGTTTGCATCAAGTGCGGTTATAACTTCATCGAGTGTATACAGTTTATTTTCAAATACGACTTTTTTAAGTGCAGCCAATGCATCTCCGGCATTTGTATATCCGTGACCCATAATGCTTGCTCCGAGATACCTTGCTCCCCCGTTCAGTATCGGTTTGTTTCTTTTTATGCAATCGTCGATGACGAGGCTTGCAAGTAAGAATACATTGTTTTCATTATGTGTATCAACCACGAGTCTGATATATTTTGCCAATTTCCTTGCGTGGATTTCTATGTGTTTGACAAATGTTTGATATAATTCGTCAAATGATGCGGCATCGCTGTCACGAAGTGCTTCGTTTAATGTTTTCGGAACATTCCAATTTGTGATAAGCAAAGCCGGACTGATATATCCGAGCACATACTCGCCGCAACCTACCGGATAGTACATGGTCGCTTCTTCATTTGTGATCCCGAAACTTTCGGCGACTCCGGGTATGATGATATCGTCATTATAAAATAACGGGAGTGTTCCGGTAATATTGAGTGTGTCGTAAGAGAGTTTCAGGACTTCTTTATCCATGTCTTCATATAATCGGACGGTAAATTGCGGTGTAACTCTGTTATGAAGTTGCTCTGCTTTTAAAGCCGCTTTCAGGAAGCGATCGGCATTTTCCGTATTACGTCTGCCGATACCGCCCATGACCAGACGGCAAACTGTTGTGTCACCGTTTTCGTTTATCATTTCGAAAAATGCTTTGATCAATTCGATCGCTTCATCTTCCGTCAACGAGCCGTTATCGATTTCATGTGCATAAATATCGCCGACAGCAACGTCGAGCCAATGTATTTCATAATGCCTTTCATGTGTTAACAGTTCAAAGATCAATATCAGCTGCAATGCTTCCGCCAATGTTTTCGGTTCGTGTTCAAGCAGAGCGTTTATGTTTTTCTTAACGGTTTCGTTGCTTTTTTCATCAGCTTCTTTTATATAGAACTTTAATGTGTTTTCAACGGCCTCGAGTGCAAGCAGCAACCCTTTTTTGAAGTCCCCTTCCGGCATGGATTTGACATCGCTTATATATCCGGGCAATCCTTTTTTAACCATGGAGTCTATGTTGTTCGGGGTTGAAAATCCGCTGTCGAATAAAAATTCATTTTTCGGATCGTTGCGGACTTTTGCCATTGTACCGTGTATTCGCCAAAAAGCATCAAGTTCTTCAATGATCACTGTTTCTTCATCAGTAAGATCGGTATTATATTTAGCGCTGAAATCAAAACAATATCCGCCGTTTTTACCGCCGGTCCCGATTTCCGTTCGGGTTTCGGGTGTGTAATTGGGAAATCCGTAATATCTGAACATTCCCGCATGGACAATATGCCTCTTTGAACAACGCCCTGCGAATATATCGCTGTCCTGCAAGCCCGAAAGTAATCCGGGATAAATGACCTTGAAGCACATTCCTTCACGGATCGGGATCGGAGCATCAAAATATTTCTTATACGTTTCGGTAAATTCAACTGCTTGCCGTATTACTTTATTAATCATAGAATATTTACCGCCCTTATGATAATATATTCAAACAAACATAATTATATACCGGATTTTATAAGTAAACAACCGAGAAAGGGTTAGTTTTATGAAACAAACTGAATTATTAATGCATACAGTTGATTTATGCGGTGATTGGAAGTTCGGGTGGTCGGATTCGTGTTTTGATGTGTCGGGTGCGGAGGATTTATCGATAAACAGTATAGAGGTTTTCGATTGTACGGTGCCCGGGAATTTTGAGCTTGATCTTGAGAAGATCGATAAGGTTTCCGATCCGTTTTTCGGAATGAATCCGGTTGAAATCAATAAGTTTGCAGAAACAAAATATGTGTATTATACACGTTATTTCAATGTTCCCGATGTTCCGGGCGATCCCGTGTTGGTTTTTGAAGGAATCGATTGCTTTGCAGACATTTTTTTGAATAACGAAAAAGTCGGCTCTGTCGGGAATATGCTGGTTGAACATGAGATCGATGTTTCCGGATATATCAAGCCCGGTATGAATGAGTTGTTTATTCACATACGTCCTGCTGTTTTTGAAGCTGAAAAATATGAATATAATCAGCTTCTTATGTCAAACGGTGAAAATTATGAAGCGTTGTTCATTCGCAAACCGCCTCACATGTTCGGTTGGGATATAATGCCGCGTTTTGTTTCCGCCGGTTTATATCGCCACTGCAGATTGGAGTTTCGTGCAGAAGAACGCATTGAAGAATGTTATTTAAAGACGATCGATATATCACCCGACAAAACAGAGGCATATGAATATATGTTTTATGATTTAAAATTGCTGCGCGGTGAAAGATATGCGATAAGGGTGAGCGGTCGTTGCGGAAACAGTGAATTCAGCGAAGAGCGTCTTGTGTTTTTCAAAGCCGGGACAATGAGCTTTACTGTTGAAAAACCTAAGCTGTGGTATACAAATAATCGAGGTGATGCAAATCTTTATGAAGTCACTTTCAGTTTATTGAAAAACGGTGTTGAGATCGATCGACGAGAATTTAATCACGGGATCAGAACTGTTGAGCTGCATCGCACCTCTGTTACGACAAGCCTCGGAGAAGGTGAGTTTGTTTTTCTTATTAACGGTGAAAAAGTATTCATCAAAGGTACAAACCATGTTCCTGCCGATGCTTTTCATTCCCGTGATAAAGAGCGTCTGCCGAAAATCATGGAGCTTGCGGACGATCTTAATATCAATATGATCCGTTGCTGGGGCGGGAATGTTTATGAAGATAAACTTTTCTACGACGAATGCGATCGCCGGGGAATGCTTGTCTGGCAGGACTTTACAATGGCTTGTGCGATTTATCCGCAAGATGAAGAATTTCAAAAAGTGATGTACGATGAAACCGTGAAGGTTGTAAAACGTTTGAGACAACATCCTTGTGTCGCTTTATGGGCAGGTGATAATGAATGCGATCAATTGTCAAGAATGTGGCTTCGAAATAAAATCGATCCCAACGATAACATTATTACACGCAAAATCCTTCCCGAAGCGATCAGAATACATGACGGGTCTCGTCCTTATATTGCAAGTTCTCCGTTTGTCGATGATGTTGCGGCAAAATACGATGATGCATATCATACGGAATATCACCTTTGGGGTCCGAGAGATTATTACAAGAGTTTATTTTATATTAATTCATTATGCCATTTTGTGAGTGAAATCGGTTATCACGGTTGCCCTTCGGTCGAAAGTGTAAAAAAGTTTATTTCTGCAGATAAGCTGTGGCCCTGCCTTGATAACGAAGAATGGATCCTGCATTGTACCTCTCCGATCCCCGAAGCGCATACATATGATTATCGCGTTAAGTTGATGCTCGATCAAATAAATGAAACATTTTCGGAATCTCCCGATAATTTGGAAGAATTTTCATTGGCGAGTCAAATCGTACAGGGAGAAGCGAAAAAATTCTTTATCGAATTGTTCCGGACTCATAAATGGCGCAGAACCGGAATACTTTGGTGGAATCTTGCAGACGGCTGGCCTCAGTTTTCCGATGCGGTCGTTGATTACTATTTTGTGAAAAAACTTGCGTATTATTATATTAAGAACTCGCAACAGCATGTATGTATCATGCTTAAAGAACCTTCCGATTGGGTACAAAAGGTCGTTGTATCAAATGACACACCGATCGATGCAGATATTTCGGTAAAAATCCGTGATATTGACACCGATGAAATTGTATACTCACGCGAAGTCACTGCTCCTGCCGACAGTACAACGGAAATCGGTGATATAAGATTTTTGAGAAGCAAACAACGCTTTTTTGTGATCGAATGGACAGGCGAGCATTCAGGTAAAAATCATTATCTTGCGGGCAATCCTCCCTTTGATCTTGAAACATACCGCAATTGGTTGAAAAAAAGCGATTTGTTTTCGGAATATTTTTCTGTTTACTAAACTGCGATCAGATGATAAAATCTTAATTAAATAATTTAACTGAGGAGAATGTTGCTTATGCTCGACCCGACCAAGTATAAAGATTGGCAGATTGCTGAAGAAGCGGAAAAGACGCTTCCCGGTGTTGAACATTTTCGGGAATTGATGGGGCTTTTACCGGATGAAATAATCCCGTACGGAAAAACACCCAAGCTTGATTTTATTAAAATCATGAATCGTCTTAAAGATAAACCTGACGGCAAATTTATTGAAGTAACCGCCATTACGCCGACACCGTTGGGTGAAGGAAAATCCACAACATCGCTCGGGCTTATACAGGGATTGGGCAAAATCGGCAAGAACTCGGGCGGATGTCTGCGTCAACCTTCGGGCGGTCCGACAATGAATGTTAAAGGTACCGCAGCCGGCGGCGGTAATGCCCTGCTTATTCCGATGACCGAATTTTCATTGGGGCTTACCGGAGATATCAACGATATCATGAACGCTCATAATCTCGGTATGGTTGCACTCAATGCCCGTATGCAGCATGAACGCAATTATGACGATGCCAAGCTTGAGGAAATCGGACTCAAGCGTTTGGATATCGACCCCGAACGTATCGAACTCGGTTGGGTCATCGATTTTTGTGCACAGGGACTGCGTCACATCCGCATCGGAAAGGGTGGCGGTGAGCGAAACGGTTTTGAAGTTGATTCAAAATTCGGCATTGCGGTCGGGAGCGAATTGATGGCTATCCTTTCCGTTGCCACCGATTTAAAAGACCTTCGCGAACGAATCGGCAAGATCATCGTTGCGTATAACAAAAAAGGTGAACCGGTCACAACAGCCGATCTTGAAGTTGACGGAGCAATGACAGCCTGGATGCGCAACACCATCAACCCGACACTTTGCTATACGGTCGAACACCAACCCTGTCTCATCCACGCCGGACCGTTTGCCAACATCGCGATCGGACAATCATCAATAATCGGTGACAGACTTGCTCTTAAACTGTTTGATTACCATGTGACCGAATCAGGATTTGCTGCTGATATCGGTTTTGAAAAGTTTTGGAATGTCAAGTGCCGTCTGTCCGGTCTCAAGCCTCATGTATCTGTTCTCGTTGCCACGATACGCGCTCTCAAAATGCACGGCGGCGGTCCCAAAGTCGAACCCGGACGACCGCTTCCGTCTGAATATACAGAACAAAACCTCGATCTTTTGGAAAAAGGCACCGGTAATTTATTCCATCATGTTGATAACGTTAAAAAATCCGGTATCAACCCTGTTGTCTGTATAAATAAATTCCACACAGATACCGATGATGAAATAGCCCTTCTCAGAAAACTTTGCGCGGAGCGCGGAGTACGTTGCGCTGTCAGCGATCATTGGAAAAGCGGCGGCGAAGGTGCCCGCGAACTTGCCGAAGTTGTCGTCGAAGCTTGTGAAGAACCCACTGAACTTAAATATTTATATGATCTTTCAATGCCGTTGCGCGAACGCGTCGAAATCATCGCGAAGGAAGTTTACGGAGCAGACGGTGTTGATTGGGAACCGCTTGCGGTCGAAAAAGCGAAGCGTTTTGAAAGCGATCCGCAATATGCCGATTACTGCACAATGATGGTGAAAACTCACCTGTCATTGTCCCACGAACCGGCATTTAAAGGTGTTCCCAAGGGATGGCGTCTGCCTATTCGCGATATTCTTGTATACGGCGGTGCTAAGTTTTTATGCCCGATGGCAGGTACGATCAGCATGATGCCCGGTACGGGATCAAATCCCGCTTATCGTCGAATTGATGTTGATACGGAAACCGGAAAAGTTTCAGGGTTGTTTTAAACACACAGGGAGGTAAAGATTATGCAATTTATAAATACGACATGTAAGGAATTTGTCGATGTTTTGGCAACGAAAGCTCCCGTTCCGGGTGGCGGCGGTGCGTCTGCACTGGTCGGTGCGATCGGAACGGCACTCGGTACAATGGTCGGCAGTCTTACCTTGGGTAAGAAAAAATATGCTGATGTTGAAGCCGATATCATTGAGTTGATGAACAAAGCGACCGCTTTGCAAAATGAACTTTTACGTCTTGTCGACGAAGATGCCGTTGTTTTTGAACCTCTTTCAAAGGCCTACGGTATTCCCAAAGACGATCCGACCCGCGAAAAAGTCATGGAAGATGCTTTAAAACTTGCATGCACCGTTCCGATGGATATTATGAGACTTTGTGCACGAGCCATTGAGTTACAGGAAGAATTTGCGGCAAAAGGCAGTGTTCTTGCTTTAAGTGATGCAGGTGTCGGTGCGATCATGTGTAAATCTGCTCTGCAGGGAGCAAGCCTGAATGTGTACATCAATACACAATCGATGGTCGATAAAAAATATGCAGGCAGTATTGAAGCCGAAGCAGATGCGATACTCGGGAAATACTGCGTTATGGCTGATGAAGTTTTCAACTCGGTCACAAACAGATTACGGAAAGGATGATAACATAAATGGCACAAATCCTTAAAGGCGCTGATGTCGTCAGTGCTCTCAATGCAAAAATGATTACCCGGATCGATGAATTAAAAGAAAAAGGTATCACCGCAACATTGGCAATAGTTCGTATCGGTGAAAGAGCGGATGATGTTTCATATGAAAAAACCGCAACAAAACGTTGTGAAACCGTTGGTGTCGCCGTTAAAAACATTGTTTTGCCCGGTGATGTGAATCAATGTGAGCTGATGCAAAATATCATCAAATTAAACGATGATGACAATGTTCACGGAGTCCTTTTATTCCGTCCGTTACCCGCTCATTTATCGGATGAAGCAGTTCGGGAAATACTGAAGACGGAAAAAGATATCGACGGTATCACCGACGGTTCTCTTGCAGGAGTTTTTTCGGGAAGCAACAACGGTTTTGCACCGTGTACCGCGCAAGCGTGTATGGAGATCCTTAAGTTTTATGATATAGACTGTAAAGGTAAACGTGCTGTTGTTATCGGACGCAGTCTGGTTGTCGGAAAACCCGTTGCAATGATGCTGATGGGGCAAAACGCAACGGTAACGGTTTGCCATACCCGTACGGTCGATATTCCGTCGACAGCACGAAATGCCGAAATACTCATTGTTGCTGCCGGTCAACCGGAAAGCATAACAAAAGAATACTTCAGTCCGGGTCAGATCGTGATCGATGTCGGGATCAATTGGAATGATGAAAAAGGAAAACTCGTCGGAGACGTAAACTTTGAAGATGCAGAATCGATAGTCGGTGCGATCACTCCGGTCCCCGGCGGTGTCGGCACTGTGACAACTTCTGTTTTGGTTTCGCATGTAGTAGAAGCTGCCGCTAAAACCGTCATAACATAACAATCATTAAATCGATAAGGATACATTCTCGGCATGATTTTAATAGGTGAAAAAATTAACGGTTCAATACCTTCATGTTCAGCGGCAATC
>Ga0123356_10004534_pt1 | contig 14336 bp, 11 predicted proteins | sample TergutEmb28metaG_2_FD_92546 | JGI IMG/M metagenome (GOLD analysis project Ga0123356, IMG submission 92546) | Embiratermes neotenicus P3 segment gut microbial communities from Petit-Saut dam, French Guiana - Emb289 P3 | ecosystem: Host-associated > Arthropoda: Insects > Digestive system > Gut ...
CCTCCTCAGGTATTGCAGAACGGTGTTTGCGTAGACCCCACGCCTGTCTGCACGCCTCCTCAGGTATTGCAGAACGGTGTTTGCGCAGACCCTATGCCTAATTGCACCGGCGGGCAAATTCTGGTTGGCAGCACCTGCATGTGCCCTTCCGGCCAGACGTGGAATGGCAGCACCTGTATAGATGAAAATGTTTGCCCCGGTGGCATGGTGATGGTCGGCACAAGCTGCCAGTGCCCTGCCGGCACGTCATGGAACGCTGCCATGGAGTGGTGTATGGAGCCCACCTGCCCTCCCGGACAAACTATACAGGGCGGCATTTGTGTGGGTTCATGCACTCCGCCTCAGGTGTGGAATCAGGCGACACAGTCTTGCGGCTCTCCCAACGCCGGAGTTGACATGTGCCTGTGGGACAGCGGTGACTGCTGGGCGATAAAAGATGCAGCCGAAAGAACAAGCTGCGCCAGAGACGGCTGGATATTCACCGGCGGGATGCAGGGTGTTGGCACCATGTGCGCCGGTGGTACATTTACCGGTACCGGTAAAAATCAAACTCCTCCCACGTCTGTCAGGCCCCCTTTAGGTTGTTGCAGATGGAGTACAGGGACGACTGCGGGGACGACGTGCAGCACTGTATATTTACAGAGTGAAGTTACAGATTGCGGTGTCGGTACGAACCAGTTTTGGCCGGGGGCCGCCTGTCCCAACAATCCCCCGAGCAACTGCCCTAACTGAGTAATCAGTAAAAGCGGGCAAAACAACAGGGGCGGCCGCAAGGCCGCCCTTTTTTATGATTTTGTCCCCTTTTTATTACTTCCCCACCATTTCTCCATTGCCTCCAAACCGTCTGCCCCACCGTTCCCCACCGAATCCTCCGGCTATTAATGCCCCAAAAAACGCCTTTTTTGTAAAAATTTCGTTATTTTGAAAAAAAAATAAAAATAACTTGATTTTTTTTGTCGTCAAAAGTTATTATTAAAAGTGGAAGAGTGTTGAGGTGGAGTGAATTGTGGGGAATTTTTAGTGGGATTTACGGGGTTTAGGGAGATTTATGGCCAGTTTTCGCGGAAAATACGATTATCAACTCGATGCCAAGGGCAGAGTGAGCATTCCGGCCAAGTTCCGGAAGGCGCTTACGCCTGAGGCTGAGGATACGTTTATTATCGTATGCGCACCCGGTGGCAGTCTGCGGGCCTATCCCAAAGATGTGTGGGAAACGTATGAATCCCGGCTTGCCGCGCTTCCCGAGACGCCGAAGAATAACTGGATTAAGACTGTGATGTTCGCAATCCAGATAGAGTCAACACTTGACGTGCAGGGGCGAGTTCTGCTGTCGCCCGAACTTATGAAGAGAGCGGGGATAACAAAAGAGGTGGTTTTGGTGGGCATGTTGTCGTACGTAGGGTTGTGGGACAAGGCTAAGTACGACGAGTACCTTGCTTCCGACGGCAATACCACTGACAGCAAGTTTGACGAGGTGTTCTACGAGGTTATGGCGGGGTTGGCAGGGCAGTGAGCGAATCTGGGTACCATGTTCCGGTTCTTTTGAAAGAGGTGTTGGAGTTGTTTGTTGTCGGCGCCGGCGTCTACGTTGACGGTACGCTTGGCGGCGGCGGGCATTTCAGGGCGATTGCGGCGGCAATGGAAGAGGGTGGGCCATCCGGGGGGGCGGCATCACCAAACGCGGTGGGATTATCACAAAGGACGGTATTAATAGGAATAGACAGGGATTCGGAGGCATTGGATAACGCGCGGCGTGCCGGGCTTGCCGGTATTGGCGCGGAGGTGATCCTCGAACAGTCGCGGTTTTCGGAGTTCGACTCTGTCCTGGCTAAGCATAACATAGATAAAGTTCATGGCCTCTTTGTAGATTTGGGGGTATCATCCCGCCAGATAGACGTTCCGGAGCGCGGCTTCATGTACATGAAGGATTCGCCTCTCGATATGAGGATGGACAGCAGCGGCCCATTGACGGCGGCACGGTTTTTGGAAGAGTGCGGTGAGGCTGAGCTCGCGCAGGTGCTCGAAGAGTACGGCGAGGTCAGAAATTCTCAAAGGATGGCGAGGGCCATCAAGGAGCACATGGTGCACAACAGTATCCTTACGTCCGCCGACCTGAAGGCTTGCATTGCGCGTGAGTACGGCCCGCACGTCAAGATACAGGTGTTCGCCAAGCTGTTTCAGGCGCTGCGCATCGCCGTGAACGGCGAATTGGATGAACTGCGTACGTTTCTCGACAAGTCGGTGAAGTATCTGGCCGAGGGCGGGCGCGTCGCCGTTATATCGTATCACTCCCTTGAAGACAGAATTGTGAAGGAGTTTTTCAGGAAGGCTGAGGAGGCTTGCGTTTGCCCGCCCCATCAGCCTGTTTGTGTTTGCGACAAGCCTGTGCTGTTCAGGCGTGTCAACAGGAAGGCTGTTACGGCGTCGGAGGGCGAATTGTCGCGCAATCCGCGTTCACGGAGCGCGCGCCTGCGTGTTGCCGAGCGCACGGGGGCCGGCCAATGATGGATATCTCTTTGAATTCCGCCGGTGTGCCGCGCAAGGGTTTGCATGGGAGCGGCGTCTCTGACAAGCGCGTACGCGCGCACGGCGCGGACGATACCGGCGCGCAGCCCGTTGTGCGCGCTCGCCACATGCTCATAGGCGTGTGCGCGCTCGTTGTGTTCATCGCCGGCCCGCTCGGCCTGGTCTGGAAGCAGTCGTACATCAACCACACCTCCATAAGGCTCGAGGCCAAGGCCGAGGCGCTTGCGGGCCTCGACCGTGAGATCAAATCGCTGAATTTGAAGCGCAACAGGCTGTCGGACCCCGCCCGCGTGGAGCGGATCGCGCGTTCGCGCGGGCTCGAGTACCCGACGTCGCGCCAGCTTGAAGTTATAGACGTGCGCGCGCCGCGGCAGGAGAAGGGCATAGGCGGGTTCATCACACGCGTAATGCAAACCATCTCGGGGAATAGTTGAGTGGCCCAATACAGAATGAGGCTGATTATAGTCGCCGCGCTGTTGGCGGCGTGCCTTTTGGTAATAGTGGGGAGGCTGTTTACGATACAGATAGTTGAGGGGAAGAAGTGGGTGGACAAGAGCATAAGGCAGGTCCAGCAGCGAAGAATAATCCCCGCGAAACGCGGCGATATCTACGACCGCAGGGGCCGGCAGCTCGCAACAAGCGTCCCCGGGCGCATGGCGCTGAACTTAGACATGGTGGGAGTGGAGGCGGGGGGGCAGGCGGTTTTGCAGAGAGTGTACCCGATGGGGGACGTGGCGGGCCCGGTCCTCGGGTATATAGGCAGGGACGGTTACGGCTTTGACGGGATCGAGTACACGTTTGATCACTACCTTCGTGGGGAAGACGGCTGGGAGATGGCGCACAGAGACGGAAAGCAGCGGACGTACAGCAAGATCGGCCTGCCCGGCAAGGAACCGCAGGACGGGAGCGATGTCTATTTGACCATCGACCTGAACCTGCAAAAGATAGTGCAGTCGGTATTGAAGCAGACGGTAGGGGCGTTAAACGCGAAAGGCGCAATGGCTATAGTGATGGACCCTTACACCGGTAAAATTCTGGCTATGGCCAACGAGCCGTCGTTCAACCCCAACGTGCCGCTCTCGTTCCCGCTCGCCGACCGGCAGAACAGGTGCGTGAGCACGGTCTACGAGCCGGGGTCAACTTTCAAGGCGATAACGGCGGCTATTGCGTTGCAGGAGAAGATGCTGAACGAGACCGACCTGATAGACGGCAACAACGGCGTATACGAAATCTACGGCCAGGTGATACGCGACGACTCCCCGCAGGGTATGATCACGTTTACCCGTGCCCTCGCCGTGTCAAGCAACGTATGCTTCGCGCAGGCAGCCAGCGGTTTTACCAACGACATGTTCTACCGTTACAGCAGAGATTTCGGGTTCGGCGCCAAGACGGGCATAACGTTGCCCGGCGAGGAAGAGGGGATTTTGCACCCGGTACGTTCGTGGTCGGGGCGCACGAGAGTCACAATGGCGATGGGCTACGAGGTGTCGGCTACGTTTTTGCAGATGATGATGGCCTACGCGAGCATCGTGAACGGCGGCGTTTTGCTGTCGCCGATAATCTACGAGAAGATTGAGAAGAAAAACGGAACGACAGTACAGAGTTCCGAGGTCAGGGCGGTGCGTCAGGTAATGTCCGCCGAAACCGCGGCGCGGCTGCGCCGGATGATGAAGGTGGTGGTAGACAGCGGCACGGCCCGGCACGCCGCCGTGCAGGGGCTCGCGGTCGCCGGCAAGACGGGCACAAGCCGCAAGCCGGAAGCGGGCGGCTATTCAAGAACGCGCCACTGGTCGTCTTTTATCGGTTTCATACCCGTAGAGTCGCCCGTGCTGCTGTGCGGGATAGTCATAGACGAGCCGACCGGCGCGACAGGCGGCGGGGCGGTGGCGGCGCCGGCGTTCAGAAAAATAATGACGCAGGCGATAGCACACCCGGAACTCGAATTCAGCGACAAGGTTTTGAGAAGAGGCGTGATAGCAAGGGATTCCGCCGAAAACAGGCAGATAAGGGTCCCCAAAGTTACCGGCCGCACAAGAAAAACGGCGACGGCGCACCTTGACTCGATAAAAATCGGTTTTATGTTTGTGGGCGACGGAGATGTAATCCGCCACCAGACGCCCGCCGCAGGCAGTTTTATGGGCAACTGGCCGGGCGATATAGTGCTGTATACCGACGAACGGGATTTTACGGCGGACAGCACGGCGAGGGTTGTGCCCGACGGCGTGGGAAAAGACCTGCGCGACGCGTTCAACCTGTTCAACACGCACGGCATACCGGTATACGCGGTAGGCGGCGGGGTAGTCAAAAGGCAAAGCATCGCGGCGGGAGAACTGCTGACGACGTCGGCGGTTTGCACGTTGTACGGGTCGGTCAGAAGAAAATAATGTTTTTTGGGGAAAAAATGAAAAAACGGTTTGGCGGAAATGTAGAGACAAGGCATGCCTTGTCTCTACAAACGTCCGCAAAACCGGTAACATTGGGGATACGATGAAACGGTTGAACGAACTATTAAACGCGTCGGGGATGGATATCGTCGACAGGGCCGGAAACGACGACCCTGTCGTAAGCGATATCGTATACGATTCCCGCCGTGTCAAGCCGGGGACGGTTTATGTCGCCATTCCCGGGTTAACGGTTCACGGAGACGCGTTCATCGAATCGGCGGTAAAAAACGGTGCGGCCGCGGTGGTTTCGGAAAATCGTATAGAGAATTTGTCTGTCCCGCTGGTTACGGTAAAAGACGCAAGGGTGGCGCCGGGTATGTTGGGGCGGGCTCTTTGGGATATTGATTCGGCAGGGGTAAAGTCGGTGGGCATTACCGGCACAAACGGCAAGACGACGACGGTGTACCTGTTCAAAAACCTGTTCGACAGGATTGTCGGCGAGAAGTATTCGTGGATGTTTGGGACAGTGGAAAACCGTTTGGGCGGTACGAAGGCCGAAGCGACGCACACGACGCCTGAGTCGGTTGATATTTTCAGGCTCATGCACGGGGCTGATGAGAAGCCCGGGGCGGTAGCGATGGAGGTATCATCCCATTCGCTCGCACTGAGGCGCATCGCCGGGATGGAGTTTGACGTGGCCGTGTGGACGAACCTGACGCAGGACCATTTGGATTTGCACAAGTCTATGGATAAGTATTACGCCGCCAAAAAGACGCTGTTTACCGATTACTTGAAGCCTGACGGGTGCGGCGTAATAAACATCGACGATGAGTACGGCAAGATGCTGTACAGAGAGTTGAAGTCGAATAAAAAATTGTTGACTTACGGCAAGAGCGGTGACGCTGATGTCAGAATAGTTAATCAGAAGTGCGACTGGAACGGGTCGGAGGTACAGATCGTTTACAATGGGCGCGATTACACCTTCACAAGTATGTTGAGGGGCGCTTTTAATATTTACAATATGGCCGCGATGATTGCCGGCGGGTTTGCGCTTTGTGTGTCGCCGGAGATAATCGCCGGCGCGCTTGCAGATACGCGCGGGGTATCGGGGCGCATGGACAAGGTGGACATTGACGCGCAGTTTACAGTGGTCGTAGACTACGCGCATACGCCCGACGCGCTTGTTAACGTACTGCAAACGTCGGCGGAGTTGACGTCCGGCCGGCTGATCTGCGTTTTCGGGTGCGGCGGCGACAGAGACAGGACGAAGCGGCCGTTGATGGCGAAGGCTGTCGTCCAAAACTGCGACATGGCGGTAGTTACGTCCGACAACCCGCGCTCGGAAAAGCCGGAAGTGATATTGGGCGACATACTGAAAGGCATGCCGCTCGATTTCCCGCATACGGTGGCGGCCGACAGGCGCGAAGCGATAAAGTACGCGCTGCGCAGCGCGCGTCCCGGCGACTGTGTGGTTATCGCGGGAAAAGGGCACGAAACGTATCAGGAAGTATGCGGAGTACGCAGCCATTTTGACGACAGAGAAGAAGTTGTAACACTTTACAGGGATATGGTGAAAGAGAATGCCGACTGAAAAAGGCCATTGCGGCGGTGATAAGACCGCGCTTACGGTGGGAGCGCTTGCCGACTGGGGCGGCGGGGCATCTGAAATGAGCGATACCGCCCGCAGGCGCAAGGTAAATACCGTATGGAATGACTCGCGCAAGGTTGGGGCGGGCGACGTTTTTATCGCTCTGCGCAGCGATACCGACGACGGCCACCGCTATGTAGAGTCGGCGCTGAAAAGCGGCGCCGTCGCGGCGATAGTTGACAAAAAGGGGATCAAAAACGTCCCGGCAAAGTATCACGGCAAGTGTATTGTTGTGAGCGATACGCTTAAGTCGGTGCAGAAAATGGCGGCCCGTTACCGCAAGGAGATGGGGCTGCTGACGATAGGCATCACCGGGTCGAACGGCAAAACGACTACGCGCAGTTTCATCGCCGAACTGTTGAAGAGCACGGTAAAGGTTGGCGAGACATACACGAACTGGAACAACCACATAGGCGTTCCGCAGAGCATACTCAAGTTTGACGGAGACGAGTGGGCGGGCGTTTTGGAAATGGGCGCCAACCATGTCGGAGAGATCAGGCCGTTGACGAAAATATGCAGGCCTGATATCGCCGTAATAACAAATATCGGCTATGCGCACGTCGGGCTGTTCGGGTCGATTGAGAGAACGGTGGAAGCGAAGTTCGAGATAGCGGAAGGGCTTTGCAAGGACGGTTTCATGCTGCTCAACGGCGACGACCGCCGGTTGGTAAAAGGCGCGGCGGAGCGCGGGCTCAGGACGGTGTTCTTCGGAACGTCGCCCAAGTGCGACGTAAGGGCCCGCAATATCAACGTTACCGAAAAGGGAGTTACCTTTACGGTTGACGGGCAGGAGTATTTTTTGACAATGCCGGGAAGGCACTTCGTCTACTGCGCGCTGCCGGCGATTTACGTCGCGAAAAGGTGCGGGATAGGCGATAAGGCCATCCAAAAGGCGATATCGTCGCTGAAACCGGTGTCGCTGCGCGGAAAGTTAGAGCCGAAAAATGGCGTGAAGTTCATAGTAGACTGCTATAACGCCAACCCGTCGTCGATGAGCCACGCCATAAGGTACCTCGCCGACGTAACGCCGAACAGCGGGAAGAGGGTAGCGGTGGTAGGCGACATGTACGAGTTGGAGCAGTACACGCAGAAGTGTCATGTGAAATTGGGTGAAGAGCTTGTAAAGGCCGGTGTCCAAAAGATAATAGCGGTCGGCAGGTTTTCCCACCATGTCAAGGATGGCGCGGTAAAGGCAGGAGTGTCGGCGCGCAGGGTATTCACCGCCGAAAACGCGGCGGAAGCGCTTGACGTATGCCGTACCGTACTGAAAAAAGGCGAGACCGTGCTGTTAAAAGGCTCTCGCGGCGTAGGCTTGGAAAAGGTGTTTGAGGGGTATTGACAATATGGCAATGAATCTCGACAATATCGTCAACAAAGCTCCGGAACGGGTAGCGGTGATCGGCGCGGCCAAAAGCGGTATCGCGGCGGCGCAGTATTTCCGTTCCCGCGGCAGCCGTGTCTTTGTGAGCGACACGTGTTCCCGCGAGCGCCTTGACGAAATATTGCGCGAGAACGGGCTTGTCGACGGTGTTGACAGCGAAGCCGGATTGCACAGCGATAAGATTTTGGAAAACGGCCTGGTGATATTGTCCCCCGGCGTCCGTTCCGACCTTGATGTGCTGGTGCGCGCGTCGGCAAAAAACATCCCCGTATGGTCCGAAATGGAACTCGGTTTCAGAGTATCGAAAGCCCCGTTCCTCGCGGTAACCGGCTCATCGGGAAAAAGCACGACTGTATCGCTGTTGGCGTCGGCGCTGACGGAGGCCGGTTTTGAGACGGCGCTTGTCGGCAACATCGGCACGCCTGTAATAAGCGTCACCCCGAATCTTTCGAGCGGCGCTGTGGTTGTAGCCGAGGTATCAAGTTTTCAGTTGGAAACTATCGACCGTTTCAGGCCTAAGGTCGCGGCGGTTATTAATCTTATGAAAAATCATCTCGACCGTTACGCGAACGAGGAGGAGTATTACAACGCCAAGAAGCGTATCGCCGAGAATTTGACGATGGATGATTATTTGGTTTTAAATGGTGACGACGCACGTTTGGCGTCATGGGCTAAGGAACTTTCATCAAGGACGAAGGTGATGATTTTCGGTACGAAGTGTGAAGGGAACGCAGACAGGGTTTTTCTCTCCGGTAACGGTATTTTTTATCAGTTCAACGGTGCGCGCGGTGAAATATTGGACGATATTATGCGTATGAAGATAAGCGGCCGCCATAACCATATAAACGCCTGCGCCGCGGCGGCGATAGCGCTTGCCGGCGGGGCAATGCCGGAGCGCCTCGCGCGGGGGCTGTGCAACTTTGCAGGGCTGCCGCACAGGTTGGAGTACGTGGCAGATATAAACGGCGTGAAGTTTTACAACGACAGCAAGTCGACCACCGCCGAGTCCATAGAGTGCGCGGTCAACGCGTTCGGCTCAAAGAGCGTACACCTGATTGCCGGCGGCAGAGACAAGGGGTGCGACTTCTCCATAATCGGCAAGTCGATCCGCAACAGTGTGAAGAACATAGTGCTGATAGGCGAGGCGAAGGACAGGATGTGCGAGCAGTGGGAGGGCGTAGCGCCCATTTACAAGACCTCTACTCTTGAAGACGCCGTAAGCACGGCGTTCAGCTACGCGGCAGCCGGCGAGAGGATCGTATTTTCGCCGGGATGTTCGAGTTTCGACATGTTTCGCAATTTCGAGCACAGGGGCGAGATGTTCAAGGAAACCGTAAACGAGCTTGCGCTGCGAAAGGCGTGCTGAGTGCTAACAAAAGTCGGCAAAATTGATATCGGGCTGTTTGTAGCCACGCTGGCGCTGCTTGCCATAGGCATCGTTCTGGTGTACAGTTCCTCTTTTGCCGTGGCGATGGACCCGAAGTTCGGCAGTTCCGACTATTTTCTCTCGCGTCAACTGACGCGCGCGCTTCTGGCTGTCGTCTGTTTTATGTTCTTTATCAATTTCGACTACCGCAAATTGGCCACAATCAGCCCGTTTATCTTCATCGGCGCGATAACTCTTTTGATTATCGTACTCTGCCTTCCCGAGATAAAGGGTGTTAAGCGCTGGTTGGTGGTTTTCGGCATGCGGTTTCAGGTTTCCGATTTCGCGCGCATGGCGCTCATAGTGTTTTTGGCGAAGAAGTGCGGCGAGAAGGATGCGGATTTCAGCTGCTGGCGCGGCCTTGCCCCGCACTACCTCAGGATCGGCATTATCTGCGCCCTCGTGGTGGCCGGCCGCGATTTTTCGACCACTATGATACTCGCCGGCACCGCGTTCGCGATGCTGTTTGTGGCCGGCGCGAAGCTGCGCCACCTCATGGCGACCGCGTTGGTCGCGGCGGTGCCGGCGGTGCTCTTAGTGTTGATGACGCCGTACAGAATGGCCCGCGTCGCCGGGTTTTTGGATCCGGGGGCGGAGGGGGGCAGGCTCTCATATCAGGTTACGCAGTCGCTCGTGGGCCTTGGCCGCGGCGGGCTCTTCGGCGCGGGGCTTGGCAAGGGGGAACAGAAATATTTTTATCTGCCGGAGCCGCATACAGATTTCATCATAGCGGCGCTGGGAGAAGAGTTCGGGTTTGTGGGTGTGGTGCTTGTACTGTTGATATTCGCGTTCGTTGTGTACAGAGGTTTTCGCGTTTCGCTCAAAGTGGCCGACCCGGCAGGCAAGCTGATGGCGTTCGGGTTTACGATGGTGATCGCGCTCTATGCGCTCGTGCACACGTCGGTAGCCACGGGCCTCGTTCCGGCGACCGGCATACCAATGCCGTTTTTGAGTTACGGCGGAATGAGTTTGATATTCACGATGTCGGGCATGGGGATTTTGCTCAACATATCGAGCCGGATAGGGGACGAGAAGGCCCCGGCTCCGGCGCCGGGCCGTTCGAGAACGGAAAAAATACGCGAACTGGCGCAGCGGGGCGGGAGAGTGGGAGTATGAGACAGTTCACGAAAAAAATACACATGGCCGGCATCGGCGGAGCGGGAATGTGCCCGCTGGCCGAAGTTTTATTGTCGCGCGGGCATTGTGTAAGCGGAAGCGACAAAAACGTTTCGGAGTCGACCCGGCACTTGGAGTCATTGGGAATAAAGGTGCAGTATGACCATGAACCCAATCTGATAATCGGTGCCGACCTGCTCGTCTATTCAAGCGCGGTGAGGGATGATAATGAGGAACGGAAGTATGCCGTGGATAACGGTATACCCGTTATAAGAAGGGCAGAGGTTCTTGGCGATATAATGCGGTCGAATTTTACGATTTGCATTTCGGGAGCGCACGGAAAGACGACCGCAACATCATTGACCGGAACTGTATTGACAGACGCGAAACTGTCGCCGGTCGTTCTTGTGGGCGGGATGATAAAGAGCGCCGGGTCGCACGCAATTGTGGGCAGCGGCAACGTAATCGTAGCCGAGGCCGATGAGTATGACCGGTCGTTTCTGGCGATGTATCCGTCAATAGCGGTCATCACGAATATCGAGGCGGACCACCTCGACTGTTACAGGGATATCGGCGACATCAAGGACACGTTTGTGCAGTTCACCGACCTTGTACCGTTTGACGGGGCCGTGGTCGCCTGTGTTGACGACGCTGGCGTAAGGGATATTTTGCCGAGGATTCGCAGAAGCGTTATAGGTTACGGTATGGACGAAAAGGCCGATTACCGCGCTGTCAACGTGAGTGTTGAGGACGGCAGGACAGTTTTTGACGTGCTGCTCAGGGGGAACAGGCTCGGTTCGGTATCCATCGCCATTCCCGGCGCGCACAATGTCAGAAATACGCTGGCGGCGCTGGCTGTCGCCTGTGAAATAGGTATTGATTTTAATGTAGCGGCGGCGAGTGCAGGTAATTTTCAGGGTGTCAAGCGCCGCTTTGAAATAGTGGGCACGGTGAACGGTGTGACGGTTGTTGACGATTACGCGCACCATCCCGGCGAGATCAGTGCGACGCTCGAGGCTGCGCGCGGGCGCGGTTACCGGAAGATAGCAGCCGTGTTCCAGCCGCACCTGTACTCGCGTACCCGCGATTTTATGGACGGTTTCGCGCAGTCACTGAGCGGTGCCGACGTGGTTATCGTCACCGATATTTACAAGGCGCGCGAGCTGCCGATTCCCGGCGTAACCGCGGGCGATATCGTTGACCGCGTCAACGCCGGCGGCAAGGCGAAAGCGTTTTATGTGCAGGACAAAAACGATGTGGTCAAGGAGTTGAGAGACAAGGTTTCCGGCGGGGATTTGGCGGTGTTCATGGGCGCGGGAGACATTTGGGAGAGCGCCCGAGACTTTGTTGCGTTTGGGGAGGCTGTATAATGTTCGGTAAAAAAAGAGGCAGAAAGTCCAAGACAGTCAGGATCGGCGCGAATCGTCAGCGGTTTATTGATGAGCAGCGCACGCACAGGGACAGTGCGTCAGCCGGCGTGTTGAGGCGCGTACTCAGGGTCGCCGTGGTAGTCGTGGTAGCCGCCGCCGCCGGGATCGCTGTTTTCAGGTACAGCCCGGCAGTGTACATGCACGCTTCCGACGCGATACAGTCGAGCAAGAGGCTTTACGCCAACGTAAAGATAACCCATTGCAGCCGCCCGGTGCAGGCAGCGCTTAAAAACGCGCTTGATTCGCTGATACACGCCGACTCTTTTTCGTTCGACCGCGTCGGGGCCGTGCAGGCGGCGTCTCTGATTCCGGAGATCGAGAAGATAAGTATAAAAAAGATGAGAGACAGGAAGAGCCGTGAGCAGATTACGCTTGTGAAGGTTACAGAACGCAAGCCGGTCGCGCTTGTACACAGCGGTGAAATCTGCCTTGTTGACAAAAAGGGAGTACGCTTCGCCGCGGTTCCCGGGCAGTATTATGACCTGCCGCTTTTGGTTGTAAACGGGACGGCGTATGGCGATACGCTCGACCTTGATGTTTTCAACAGTATCAAAAAGATGTGCCGGAACATGGGCGGTTCTTTTTTTCAACAGATATCTCAGATTGACGTGAGCGACTCCGGGTCTGTCAATCTGATTTTCAAGTCGGGCGAGGCGGAGTATTTGATAAGCCCCGATGATATGGAAGAGAAGCTGGTTCAGATAAAGCGGCTGCGTGAGCGGCTGTTGGAGGAAGAGAGCGAGCCTGCGCGTATCGACATGAGATACCGCCGTTTAGCTTACACATCAGTACAGTAATGAAGCAACAATTAAATGTTGGGCTTGTGCGCCCGACGGACTGCGCGACAGCCGTGATGTCGCCGGACGCACAAACCCAACACTTAATCGTAGAACTTATAAAAGGAGCAAACGATGAGGGGTGAAATTTTTGCCGGGCTTGATATCGGGAGTACGAAGATAGCATGTATTATCGCTGACATCGGGGACGACGGCACGCTGCGGATTACCGGTGTGGGTACATGCCCGTCGCACGGCTACCTGCGCAAGGGCGACGTGGTTGACGTAGGCAATACCATAAGGGCGATAAAGGTGGCAGTGGAGCAGGCGGAAACTATGGCCGGTGTGGACATAGAGAGCGTTTGGGTAGGCATCACCGGCGAGCATATCACCTCCCGGACCAGCACCGGCACGGCCCTTATCAATCAGGAGGTCATGGCCGCGGATATCGAGCGGGTGATAGAGAGCGCCAAGGGCATAGACATACCGTCGGATCAGGAGCTGCTGCACGTTATACCGCAGGGCTACGACATCGACCAGCACAAGGATTTGAAGAATCCGTTAGGAATGAGCGGCGTAAGGCTTGAGACCAAGGTCAACATAATCACGGCTCAGGCCACAAGCGTGCAAAATATTGTGAAGTGCGTGGAGGATGCGGGACTGAAGCTGAGCAAGTTAGTGCTTGAGCCTTTGGCGTCGAGCTACGCGGTGCTTGACAAGGACGAAAAGGAGCTCGGCGTAGCGCTCGTAGACATAGGCGGCGGGACTACCGACATCGCGGTTTACGTTGACGGCAGCATACGCCACGTCGCGATAATCGGTTGCGGCGGGGATAACGTGACGTACGACCTCAGCTACCTTTTGAGGTGCTCGCTCGAGCAGGCGGAAGAGCTCAAGAAAAAGGAGGGGTGCGCGTACCGGCCGCTCCTGGCGGCGCGGAGCGAATCCATAAAGATTCCCGGGCGGGGCGGGCGCGAGGATATGGACGTCGGGCTTGATGTTTTCGTAGGGGTTATCGAAGCGCGCGTCGAGGAGATACTCTCAATTGCGCTCTGGCACCTCAGGCAGACCCAGTATTTTGACTCGCTCGGAGCCGGGGTGGTACTTACCGGCGGTGGCGCCATGATAAAGGGGATGAGAGAGAAGGCGGAGAACATCTTCCAGAAGCCGGTCAGGATAGGTTATCCGGGCGGGTTCGGCGGGCTTGCCGAGGCGGTGAAGCAGCCGATGTACTCTACCGGCGTCGGCCTGTGCATGTTCGCGGCGGAATCCTGCGCCGGCGACACAAAGGACAAATCAAAACCGGCCGGCGGCCGCGTAGGCGAGCGCATTAAGAGCTGGTTCGGACAAATTGGAAAATATTTTTAATACCCATACACCCAAATTAAGGAGGCTGTAATGATATTATTGGACGAAACTTTCGAAACTGTTGCGAAACTGAAAGTTATCGGTATCGGCGGTGGGGGCGGTAACGCTATCAACCACATGGTTGACGCAGGGCTTACGGGCGTAGACCTGATAGCGGTGAATACTGACGAGATGGCGCTGAACAACAACCGCGCGCCGGTGCGCATACAGATCGGCAAGAAGCTGACCGGCGGGCTTGGCGCAGGCACCAACCCCGAGATCGGCCGCGCGGCGATGGAAGA
>Ga0123356_10004535_pt1 | contig 14335 bp, 11 predicted proteins | sample TergutEmb28metaG_2_FD_92546 | JGI IMG/M metagenome (GOLD analysis project Ga0123356, IMG submission 92546) | Embiratermes neotenicus P3 segment gut microbial communities from Petit-Saut dam, French Guiana - Emb289 P3 | ecosystem: Host-associated > Arthropoda: Insects > Digestive system > Gut ...
GCAGGCGCAGCCTCGTTGAGGTACGATCAGTCGTGCGCGAAGGGGGGCTCGAAGGGCGATCAGCTTGGAGGCTCCGACTGGGGTCGTCGTGCTCGCGGTGATCAGGGGATAACAACGATGCTAAGCAAGCTCGCTTCTGTAGTATTCCTGCTCACCAGCGTCCTGATTGGCATCGGTTCTCTAGGGCACGCACATCAATGGGGGCCGCTCGTGCATTCACTCGGCGGCGTGCGGCCCGAGATCGTCGAGCTACTCAAGCTCGTGTGGTTCTGGGTGAGTGGCACGATGGCCGTCTTTGGCGTATTGCTCGTATGGACCTGGTGGCACATCAGATCTGGCAATCGCGCCCTGTACCTCATTCCTTGGCTCATCAGCGGCTTCTACTTCGTGGGGGGTGTTTGGGGAGTTCGTTATGTCGGCGCGTTCTTCTCGCTGTTTATTGTGTTAAGTGCGACCTTGTGCGCCACGACTTGGGTCCTATATCGAGGAGCGATCGCAAGAGGCCCGGGGTGAAGGCCTTCGCCCTGCTGGCTGCAGTGGCTCTGGCGCTCGTCGCCGGGCCAGCGGCTCCGGCCGCGCCGAGCACCGCCTGCATCGCCTTTATCGACGTCGCAGTGGTCGACACCGCGGCGTCGAGCGTGCAGCTGAAGCGCACGGTCGTCGTCCGCGGTGAACGTATCGACGGCGTCTACCCGGCCTCGCATCCGCTCCAGGCCGCATGCCGGCGAATCTCCGGCGAGGGCCGCTTCCTGATCCCGGGTCTGACCGACAGCCATGTGCACCTGTTCGGCTATTCCAGGAGCGGGGAGGGGGACCCGGTGACCGAGGGCGTGATTCTGCGCATGCTCCTGGCCAACGGCGTGACAAGCGCAGTCGTCATGGAGGGCTCGCCGGCGACCCTGCATTTGCGCCAGGAGATACGGGCTGGACGGGTCACCGGCCCCACTCTTTATTCTGCTGGACCGCTGATTCAGGCGCCGAACACCGGCGCACCGCCCGGCCGTAGGACCTTCCGGACACCCGAGGAGGTAGCCCATGAGATCGAAGAGGAGAAGCGCCTGGGCTACGACTTCGTCAAGGTACACGGCGCCATGCCGGCCGAGACCTACGCCGCCCTGATCGCCACCGCGCGCCGTGAGGGCCTGCCGGTGATCGGCCACATCCCCGACAACCTGGGCGTCGATGCTGCGCTGGACAGCCGCCAGAAGATGATCGCCCACGCCGAGTCCTATCTGCAGACCTACTTCGAGTTTCATCGTAGCTTGCCAACCGAGCCTGCAGAGATAGACACGATGGCGCGGGAAGTGGCGGCGAAGACGGCGAAGGCTGGCGCCTATGTGCAACCGACCTTGTCGGTATTTCGCCAGATCATCAGTCAGGTTGCCGACGCCGACCCGCTGCTGCAGCGGCCTGAGATGCGGTTGATGCCACCGGCGGCGATCGGCGATTGGCTGCCGCAACGCAATCCGTACTTGCACAATTGGTCCTACGCGAACCTTGACCACTTCAAGGCACAGTACCGGATGATGCAGCGCCTGGTGCGCGAGCTGCGCGATGCCGGAGTTCCCCTATTGGTCGGCACCGATGACATGGTACCCATGCAGCTCCCCGGTTTCGCGATGAAGGCAGAGATGGAAGAGATGCAGGAGGCCGGCCTGACGCCGTTCGAAGTCTTGAAGGCGGCTACCGTCACGTCCGCGCAGTTCCTGGGCCGGCAAGACCGCAGCGGCGCGGTGCGGGCAGGCTACGACGCCGACCTCGTTTTGCTCGACGCCGATCCACTGGAGGATGTATCCAATGTCTTCCGCCAGGCTGGCGTCATGCTGCATGGCCGCTGGTTGGACGAAGCCAGCCTGCAGCACGCCTTATGGACGCCGGCTGTGGCGTCGAGGTGATCTGGAGCGTGGATGAGGCTGTTCAGCCACCCAATGGTAAGTGTATACTTACCGAACATGGGCCCATGCAGGCGGCCCAGTGGCCTGTCATCTATCAGGCGGGAGCTGACACGACCATGTTGCGACTTCACGTACTGCCCCCCTCTCCGAGGGCACTCAAGGTCATCGCGCTCAAGAACTTCCTGGGGCTCGAGGCAGAGATACGCGTTCTTGATTACTTCAGGGCCGAACATCTTCAGCCGCAGTTTGCCGACCTGAACCCCAATCGCCGCATGCCGGTGCTGGAGGAGGATGGCTGGGTGCTCTGGGAGTCGAACGCGATTCTGTACTATCTTGCCTTGAAGGTACCGAGCTGCGATCTGTGGCCACGTGACAGGAGGGAACAGACCGATGTCGTACGGTGGCTTTCGTGGGAGAGCGGGCACTGGGACCGTGCATGGGACATGTTACTCACCGAGCACATCAAGAAGCGGTTCTTCGTCACACGACAGTCCGGCCATCGCACCGAGGGTACGACGACCGATCCTCGACCGGCAGATTCTGAACGGGTACTGGAAGGAACGCGGCTCGTGACCGAGCTCGCCGGCATTCTCGATGACCATCTGCGGAGTCGGCAGTGGCTGGTTGGCAGCACACCGACGATCGCGGAATTTGCCATCGCATCCTGGATACCCAGCGCCACACCGGTGGGCGTCTCTCTCGAGGGCTTCGAGGCCATCAGCCGTTGGTATGGAGCGGTCGCCGCCCTACCCGGATGGCAGCAGGCGATCCCCGAGCGCCCGGGCAGCTAGTGCCAGCTGAGATCCACGTCCCTGAATGTGCAACTGGACATGTCTGGAAGGCCCCTCGTGGATGGCACCAAATCCGCCCGCAGAGTCGCAATCGAATCGGCCCTAAAGCTATCAAGGTCGAAGGAACGTCCGGATGCGTGAAAGACGCTGTTCGCCGTCGCAAAGGATGCCCCCGAGTATGTCGATGAGCCGGAGAGCGCGGACGACACCGAGCGGCGCACGTGGGAGCGTTCTGCCGTGGATGATGATGGTCCCGGCATCGACGATTATGACATCAACGGATACGAGGATGAGTGGGTCTTTCTGCGTCACTGGAGTAACGCGGGAAAACCCATGTGTCGTAGCGATGAGCGTGTCGAATTCAGTGAGGCCCGTCCACGAGATCTGCCGGTGGAAGCCTTGATACATCCGGTGGTGCCGAGGCAGCTGCGCAAAAAGTGCAGTTATTATGGCGTTGTCCCTGGGCGGGAGTCATGACTGATTCCTTCCAGCGGTGCAGGTCAACAGGGCAAGCGCACCATGGCTATGGCCCCTCGGGAGTGTTGCCGGTTGGCCAACCGCAAGCTGCCAGCGTGTGCCTCGATGATCTGGCTGGCGAGTGCGAGCCCGATGCCGCTGCCGCCGGGCTTGGTGGTGAAGAATGGCACGAACAGGTTTTCGGTGTATGCGAGCCCCGGCCCGTCATCCTCCACCTCGATCGTGAGGGACCGCCCTTCCTGCTTCCACCGCACACGCACTGCCCCCGCGGTCTCGAGTGCTGCGTCGGCTGCGTTGCGCACCAGGTTGATCAGCGCTTGCTCGAGCTGCATCGGATCGACATGTGTCGTCATGGGAGGACCGGGCTCGACGCTCACGGGGACCCGGGTCTCCAGTGAGCTGACGCTGCGTATCAGCTCGCCCACTTCGACGCATTCGGGGCGCGGCGGAGGCAGACGCGCGAGCTCGGCGTAGCGGCGAATGAAGTCGCCTAGCGCCTGGCTGCGCCGCTCGATCAGATCGAGGCCGCTCTGCACGGTCGGTTCTGCGCCCACAGAACGCTCCTTGAGCAAGCTGGCCGTGGACTGGATCGAACCGAGTGAATTGTTGATCTCGTGGCTGAGCACGCGGATCAGGCGGCGCCAGGCATGCCGTTCCTGCTCCCGCAGCGCCCGGCTGACATCGGTGACCACCAGCAGCCGGTGCGGCCGGCCGCGGCGCCGGAACAGGAGTCTGCGCACTTCCCAGGGACCCTGGCCAGGTGCAGCCGCGGTGCCGCCACCCGTATCGCGGTCGATGAAGGGCGCGGGGCGATCGAGCCACTCGCGCAAGCCAAGCTGCCCCGCGGTCCGCCCGAGCAGGGCGCTCGCCAAGTCGCCTAGTAGCTGCTCGGCGGCGGGGTTCATGTCAACAAGCCGGTCCTGCTCGTCCACGATCAGCACGGCCAGATCCAAGGCGGCGAGCAGCTGCGAGAGCAGCGCATCGGTCTCCAGGGTGTGGCGTGCCTCGCCGCCGAGGTGGGACGCCAGCGCATTGAGCTCCCGCTGCAGCTCAGCGAGCAGGGCGGGGCAACCGCGAACGCGCAAGCCGTAGTCGCCCGCCCGCAGCCCCTGCGCCAGCTTGGCCAGTCGCTGCAGCTGCCAGGCGAGCCTCCTGGTGATGAGGCCCAGACACCCTGCGAACCACAGCAACGCCAGCAGGAGCGAGAAGGATTGTGCCGGGTGCGGCATTGCCACACCCAGGACGGAAAGTAACGCGAGGGTCAGCAACGGCAGCGCGCCCAGGACGATAAGAGTCACATCGCTGCAGTGACTGCGGTCGTCACGTCTCATCCACGGAGTTTCTCCAGGCGCCGGTAGAGCGCGCTGCGGCTCATGTCGAGCTTCGCCGCGGCGGTGGCGACATCCCCGCCGCAGCTCTCGAGCGCACGCCGGATCACATAGCGCTCTGCTTGCTCGAGAGTCAGGTTATCCAGGCGCTCCAGGGTCTGGATCTCGTCGAGCCGCAGATCAGTCACGGTGACTGTGTCGCCTTTGGCGAGCAGCACCGCGCGCTGCATGACGTGCTGGAGCTCACGCACGTTTCCTGGCCAGTTGTAGGCCTCGAGAGCACGCACCGCGGGATCGCTGAGCTGTAGCGGCTGACGTGCGTACTCGCGGGTATAGCGCGTCAAGTAGTGACTCGCGAGCAAGGGGATATCATCAAGGCGCGACCTGAGCGGTGGCATCGTGATCTCCACCGTGTTGAGGCGAAAGTATAGGTCTTCGCGGAAACGTCCTTCGCGGATCATATGCTTGAGGTCTGCGTTGGTGGCAGCCACGATGCGCACATCGGCTGAGCGCGAGAGCGTCTCTCCGACGCGCTCGAAGCGACCCTCTTCCAGGACCTGCAGCAGCCGCATCTGCTGCGCGGGGGTGATGTTGGCAATCTCGTCCAGGAAGAGGGTGCCGGCATTCGCCCCCTCGAAGCGTCCGATGCGATCGCTGCGGGCGTCGGTGAACGCACCCTTGACGTGTCCGAACATCTCGCTCTCGAAGAGCGTCTCGGCCAGTCCGCCGAGATTCACCGCGACGAAGGGACCGTCGCGGCGTGACGAATGCCGGTGGACCCAGCGTGCCATCATGCTCTTGCCCGTGCCGCTCTCGCCCATGAGCAGGACCGGCACATCGGCCGTCGCGACCCGTCGTGCGACCGACAGCACGTCCTCGAGGGCCCGGGACTGGAATATCGGTCCGTCCTCGGGCTCGGCGGTCTGTTCGCGCCGGTGTGCTTCCGCGCGAGCAGCGGACAGGGCGAGATGGCTCGCGATCAGGGCGCGCACTCGAGCGTTGTCCCAGGGCTTCTCGAGGAAATCGGCTGCCCCGAGCTGGATGGCCTCGACGGCCAGCTGCACCCGCGCCCACCCCGTGATGACCACCACCGGCAGCTCGGTACTCTGTGTGCGGATCTCCCTGAGCAGGGCCAGGCCTTCCGCGCCGGAGGTCGTGTCGCGCTGGTAGTTCAGGTCTAGCAGCAGGAGGTCGGGACGCAGCTGACGCAGCGAGCTCAATACCTCCGCAGGGCTTACCGCAGTTGCGACCTCGTAGCCGCCATCGCGCAGCAATAGCGCGAGTGACTGACGCACGTCCTCGTGGTCATCCGCCACCAGTATCAACGGCCTGGACATGGGTTCATTATACCTTTAGGGCTAGCGTGCCCGAAGCGCCTCCACCGGAGACACCCTGCTGGCGCGCCATGCTGGCACCCAGCCGGCAATGAGCGTCACGGCGGCGAGCACGAGGGCCACGAGGACCAGGGAGATGAGATCGGTGCCCGGCAGGCCGTAGAGAGAGTCAGAGAACACCCGTCCCAGGATCACCGCACCGACGATGCCGATAGGCGCGCCCACGAGGAGCTGCTGGCCGACTTCGCGCAGCACCAGATGGCGCAGCCGGGCGGGGCTACCGCCGAGGGCGGCCCGGATGCCCAGCTCGGGCCGACGCTGGCCCACGGTATAGCTCGCCACCGCATACAGCCCGACTGCCGCGACGGCCAGCGCGCTCAGTGCGAACATCATGACGAGGGCCGCCAGGCTCCGTCGCGGCGCGAGCTCCTGCGACAGGCGTCCCTCCATCGTGCGCACGTCGTACAGCGGCACGCCCGGTAGAGCGGCCTCCACCGCTTGCTTCAGGGCCGGCAGGATCGCCGCGGTCGCGAGCGGCGTCTGGACCACCACGTACCAGGTCTCGGACGCCCAGGACCAACCCGGGCCCGTGGTCTGCAGAACCTGTTCGCGATTCAAGTACACGCTGCCCATCCCCGAGCCCGCCTCGGCGTACGAACGGCGCGTCCCACCGACGACACCCCTGACCCTGAAAATCATGTTGGGCCGCGTCTCGTCCGGTTTGTTGAAAACGAGCTCGCGACCCACGGCATCGGTCGTCCCGAACACAGCTTGCGCCGCCTGCACGTCCACCACGGCCTCCCCCTCTGCGCCGGGGATCGCGGTGGCGGGCATGCTTCCGAAGCGCAGCGGAACGCCAAGGGTGCGGAAATAGTCGCTGTCGGTGATGATCGCTGCAACGGTCGGGGTGTGCTTGCCGTCGAACGGATGCGGGTACACGCCGTTGCCCTCCGACTGGCCGTCGAAGGGCAGGTTGCTCGCAAGGGTCGCCGCCGTCACCCCGGGGATGCGCCTGAGCGCCTGGTGCACCTGCGCAAGCTGTCGGTGCAGCGCGGGCCCGGGGTGATCGCCTGATGTGGGGAGATGGAGCTGGAAGGTCACGAGGCTTTGCGGGGCGAACCCGAGCTCGAGCGTTCCGAGCTTCATGAGGCCGTGGACCAGCGTGAGCCCGATGGCGCTCAACACGCACGCAATCGTCAACTGCGTGATGACCAGTGCCGCGCGGACGCGGCGCTCGCCGCGACCGCCGGCACTGTGGGCATCCATGTCCTTGAGCGCCTGCGCCAGGTCCTGACGCCGGATGAAGTACAGACCCGCGAGCGCAAACACCAGTGCCGACAGCACGGCCAGTAGCAGCGCGAGCCCTGCGACCAGGACCACATCATCTGCGGGGGGCAGCGCTGCGCTCACAAAGTCTGCTTGCAGCAAGACGCGTACGGTGAGCTGTCCGAGCAGGAAGCCTGCAGCGCCCCCCGCCAGGCAGAGCGTGAGGCTCTCGGTGAGCAGCTCTCGAAACAGGACGTGCGTCTGGGCACCCAGCACGCGGCGCAGGACGAGCTCGCCGCGCTGTCGCAGGGCGCGGGCGATGAACAGATTGGCCAGGTTGACCCAGATCAGCAGCAGGAGCAGACCGGTGGCGAGCTGTGCGAGCAGCAAGTGCTCGCCGAGATCCCCGACCAGCATGCCGCGCAGCGGCGTGGCCACCATGCGAAACTTGAGCCCGCTCAGGATGGGAATCCCGGCAGGATCCGGAAAGTGTGCGATCTCTCGATCCAAGACCGTCTGGGCCTGGGCGGCGAGCTGACTCGGGCTCACCCCGGGTTTCAGGCGCACGATCATCGTGTTACCAAAGGCCGTGACGTTGTCGGCTTCGTACTCCGACGGGTCAAAGATCTTCGCCAGCCACAGGTCCGTGTCAGGGTCCGGCAGCTGGAAGCGCTCCGGCATCACGCCCGCCACCGTGTAAGCCACGCCGTTGAGCTGCACAGACTTGCCCACAGCCGCGGGGTCACGGTCGAAGAGCTGCGACCAGAGACGATGCGAGAGCAGGACCTGGGGCGCAGCTCCCGGCTGGTTGGCCTCCGGTCCGAAGGGGCGCCCGAGGAGGGGGGGTACGCCGATTGTCGTCAGGAGTGATGCGGTGACTTCTGCCCCGCGTACGTGCGCCGCCCGCTGGCCGGAGACCAGGTTGAGGTCCTCCTCCTTGAGTATGCCGGTATCAGCCACGGCCGTGGTCTGCTTGCGCAGATCGAAGTAGGTGGTGTAGGACATGCCGAGGTTGCCGAGCGTCGCCGGGCTCGTGAAGTACAGGTTGGCGAGCTGCTCAGAGTGCGGGTAGGGGAGCGGGGCCAGGAGGTAGCCGTACAGCAGGTCGAAGGTCACGGTGTTGGCGCCGACCCCCAGCGCCAGGGTGGTGAGGACAGCGAGAGCGAATCCGGGCCGACGTCCCAAGCGGCGCAGCAGCGCGAGTCCCTCATGCCTTACGCTTCTCACTGCAGCACCGCCTGGGGCGGGATGACGCGCTGCATGCTGGCCTCGCTTTCCGCGACGACCTGCCCGTCGAAGAGCCGCACGATGCGTCCGGCCCGGGCCGCGTAGCGGGGTTCATGGGTCACCATCACGAGCGTGGCACCCCGGGCGTTCAGGGCGCCGAGCAGATCCATGATCTTCTCGCCGTTGGCGGAGTCGAGATTGCCGGTGGGCTCATCGGCCAGCAGGATCGCGGGGTCCCCAGCGAGGGCGCGCGCGATGGCCACACGCTGTTGCTGTCCGCCGGAGAGCTGCATCGGATAGTGATTCATCCGGTGCGACATACCGACATCCTCCAGCGCCGCGAGGACCTTCTCGCGGCGCTGGCTGCGGGGGAGCCCGCCGCGATACACCAGGGGCAGCTCCACGTTCTCGTAGACGCTCAGGTCGCCGATCAGGTTGAAGGACTGGAACACGAAGCCGATGTTGCGGTTGCGCAGGCGCGCGCACGCGGCTGGGTCGAGGCTCGCCACAGCCTGCCCTGCCAGCTGGTACGAGCCTGAGGTCGGCATGTCGAGCAAACCCAGGATCGACATGAGCGTGGTTTTGCCGCAGCCGGAGGGGCCCATGATGGCCACGTACTCGGCCCGCGCGACTCGCAGGTTGACGCCCGAGAGCGCGTGCGTCTCCACCTCGTCGGTGTGGTACACCTTGGTCAGGTCTACGACGTCGATGACAGGCTCATTCATGGTTGTGCGAGCTCCTTGTGTGTGGCTTGCGGGCGATCCAGCAGAGTGCGACCTGTGGCCAGGAAGATGGCTTGAGCTCGCGTGTCATCGCACGTTCACCCGCCGGGCGGAGGCGAAGCTGCTGGTGTCGGAGGCGATGACCCGGTCTCCGGACTTGAGCCCGGAGAGGATCTGGATGTAGTGGTCGGAGGCCGCCCCGAAGCGCACGCCGGTGGCGATCGCCGAATGGCGGTTCTCGTCCAGGCGATACAGCGTCATCTTGCCGTGGGGACCGGCGTAGGCTGGGCGCTGCACGTACAGAGTGTGAGCGATGTCGGCCACATGGATCTCGCCGGTCACGGCCAGGTTCGGCCGGACATCGGCGGGCAAGGAGCCTTCAGGTGTCACGTCCGCATCCACCGTGCCATTGTCCACCGCTGGAGAGATTCGCAGGATGCGTCCGGTCAGCTGGTGCAGGGTGTCGCTGGCCAGCTCCAGGGTCACAGACTGACCGATCGTTACCTCGTTGGCCTCGTTGGCCGGCACCTGCAGGGTCACCTTGAGCTCTCTCAAGCTCGCCACACGTGCGAGGTTGCTGCCGAGGATGAGCGTCTGGCCCGCATGCACCGCCACGTCCTGCACGACGCCCTCGAGACCTGCCCGGACCGAGAGGGCGCGGACCCTTTGCTGGGTGCTCTCGAGCACCGATTGCAGCGCGGCGACCTGGGCGGCGGCCGCCTTGTCCTGGGCGACCATGCTGTCCTGGAAAACACCGACCTGCTGCCCGGCGAGCTCGGCCAGCCGGGCGCTCTCGCGCGCCTGCAGCTGGTTCGTGGTGTACTCGAGACTGGAGATCACGTGCGACTCGAACAGGGAGCGCTCGGCCTGCTCCTTGAGTGCCGCGGTGGTGGCCTGCATCTGTGCACTGGCAAGGCTGCCCTGCAAGGTTAGGAGCTGGCCGGTGAGCTGTGCGTGAAGGGATGCACGGCTCGCCTGGGCACTCGCCACATTGGCTTCGGGCTGCGTGAGCTCGGATTGCAGGGTCGGATTGACGAGCACCGCGACAACGGTATCGGGCTTGACCGGATCGCCGGCTTGCACCTTGACGCTCTCGACGGTGCCCGGCTCGACAGCGGTGAGCCATCGCTGCTGCATCGGGGTGAAGGTTCCCGCGGCGCTCACCACGATGGACAGCGCGCCCTCTTGCACCGTGGCGATCCAGATGTCCGACTGGCGCACGCTCGGGGCCGTGCTCGCTGGCCGCAGCGCCCAGACGACCAGCGCGATCAGGATGGCTGCGGCGAGCCCGGCCGCAGCGCGGGCGCGCACGCGCCTGGCACGCAGGACTGGCTGTTCAATGACGAAGTCGGGCATACGGGTACTCGCGCGCTCGTTTGGGTCTTGCCATGCGGCTTCCGTGCCAGCGCGGGCAGGCCCGTAGCTCATTGATCATTGGGGACTTTCTGCGCGCCGCTTGGCGGCATGGTCCGGGACGATTTCGCGTTTGTGGGATCCGGCGCGGCCCTCTGTCGCAAGATCGATGAGCTCAAAGAGCGCGCAGGCGTCCGATCCTGAGGACTAAGGGCCGGACGTTGCGTTCCCGATCTGTGGACCGGCTGTCAGGGAGCTCGCTCAGCCTCACCCTACATGCACCAAGCGAGCGGCGTGTCTGGCCGGGCGAGCAGGGCGGCGGCACGCCTGTCACAGGCGTGCTGACAATCGGCCGCCTGGACGTCGAATCGACCGTCTATCGCGGTAACGATCCTTGCGGCAATGCCCGCTGGGGCCGCGCAAGCAGAGGCGGGTGCAGGCGGCGGTGGTGCTTCAAACTTCGGCTCGCGTGTACAGTCCGTCCGCAGCGGGCGTTCTGTTGCGATGATGCGTGCACCGCCCCGCGCGTCAGGATGTCGGGTGCCCCGCACCCGGCGACTGCATGTGCTCGACCAATGCGCGGGCCAAGCGGTTGACCTGCGAATTGACACCGTCCATGTTTGCAAGCACCGCCACGGCCAAGCGGGCCTTGGGGACGATGAACAGGCTGGTCGACGTGCCAGACTGTCCTCCATCGTGGGCTATGTATTTCCCGCCTTCGACTACAATGAAACCCAGGCCGTAGGCCAGCCTGCTCGCGAGGCTCTGCTTCGATGCCGTCCACATCTCGGACACGGTGCTCGCCTTGAGCAGCTTGCCATCGAGCAGCGCCTGAGCGAAAGACACCAGATCTTCGGCGGTGGTCACATATCCTCCGCCCGGGATCTTGTAACTACTGTCCATCAGACCGGCGTTCTTCACCTGCCCATTGACCCTCTGATACCCGCGCGCACGATGCGGCACGATTTCAAAAACGTCGTCGACCACAGTGTGCGACATGGCGGCGGGCTTCAGCACATGCTCGGCGACGTAGTCCTGGAACCGGGTACCCGCGGCTCCTTCGATCACGCAGCCGACCACTGTGTATCCGTAAGTGCTGTAGTTGAACCCTGTGCCTGGCTGAAACAGCAGCGGATCGCCGGCAAACAGGGCAAAGGCGTCGGTCATCGACTGGTAGTGATGGGTGTTGTCGCCTTGCAGGATCTCCGTACGATAGTGACGGATGCCGGACGTATGGCCGAGGAGCTCTCGTGTCGTGATTGGCCATTGCTTGGGCGGAAAGGATGGACAGTAAGTCTGCACCGGGGCATCGAGATTCAGCTTGCCCGACTCCACCAGGGTCATGGCAGCAACAGCGCTGATGGTCTTGGCGATCGAGGCGGTCCGGATGAGAGTTTCAGTGCTCGCTGGGACCGAATTCTCCAGGTCTGCCATTCCAAAGGCTTTCGAGTAGACGATTTGATCAGCCTGCGCGATAGCGACCGTGATCGCCGGGATCTGTTGTGCATGCGCGGAGACGATCTGATCGAGTTGCGCGGCAAGTGCCGGCGCCAGTCTGCCCTGAGCGCTTGCCGCGCCGATCGAGGCGAGCAGCAAGCTGGCAAGCACGACAGGCCTCAGCATCTGCAAGGCGAGCCCAGCAGGTGTTTTCATTCGCTTCCCCCCGATAAGATGTAGTGTATTCCACTCGGCCTTGTCGTGTGTTACGCAGTCTAAGTCTTTCGGCTGCCCTTTACACCACTGTCTGACCATTCGCCGTGTTCTGCTGGCGGCATGGTATTGCCGCCTGGGTGGAATGACGCGGTGGCGTGATGCGCAACTGGCAGTTCATCGGAAGACTGTGGCTCCTCTCCTGGTTGCGTGCGACCGCGGTGCATACTTATCTGCGGGTCGGGGGACCCGCGGGGTGCCCGCCAATGCAGCCCGACCCTCGCACACGTCTAGAGCGTACAGTTTCAAACTTCTCCGAGATCTGCGGTGCGAGGCGGAACGCCGGCTCGATCCCACGCTCCAGGTGCGCAGCGCGCAACGATGCCATGGCCAAGGATCGGGTTTGTACTGTCTCGCGTAACCATGAGTTGGACGATCAGATGGGCTACCTGCAGAATCGCCTCGAGGACACCGATATCCTCCAGGCGTACTTCCTGCCCGCGGTCACGTTGGTCGTTCGTGGAAGGGCTGCGCGCCATCGCAATGCGAGAGAGCGGAAATCTGCTCAATGCGACGATTCGTGGAGTTGAACGCGATACGCAACGGCAGTCCCTTACGCCCCGCAGGACGTGTTCGCGCTGGTTCTGTAGGCGTCGGGGATTGACCCGTCAGCTTCCAGCTTGACGGACCGTTCACCGTAGGTGATCATGCCGACATCGTTCACCGCGCCTCGCGGTGAGCCGCGGTACCGCCGCGGTAGATTGAACGTCCTGACTTGCCGTCAGGGCGGACTATCTGCCGCGGGGCGTCTTCATCCAGGAGACGCCTATGCCCGGCTCTTTTACCCTTACACCTGAACAGCTTGGTGAGTTTGATCGCCGCGGCGTTCTGCGCCTGCGCGGATTGCTGTCCGCCGATACAGTGCGCCGAGCGCGGGAGCACGTGCAGCACCGCCTTGCGCACGCAGGACTCTGGAAGGACGGCGCCTGGTCTCTTGGCAATATCCCCCGGCCACAATGGCCCGCCACGGGTCTTAAGACCTCGGAGGTGATTGGCAACAAGCATCCAGACGTGGTGGCCCTGATCCAAGAGCCGGCGCTTCTCTCGGCCGTCGATGCGCTGCTTGAGGGGTGCGCGGTTGACCCCCGGATGTCTGGATGGCCGCAGATTCTCTTCACTCTGCCGAACTCGGACACGTGGACGGTACCAACGCAGTGGCATGTAGACCAACCACGGTTGGCCAGTCGCAGGCGGGTCGGTGTGCAACTCTTCACATTTCTCGATACGGTTGAGCCTCGCGGCGGCGGTACGCTCCTGGTCGCCGGCTCGCACCGCTTGCTGAACGAGGGACGGTTCATCCGATCGCGGGAGCTCAAGCCTCTCCTGATTGTGGAAGCCTTCTTTCGCGAGCTGTATTCCAAGAGGCCCGTGAGCGTCGAAGAGCGTGCGCATCTGCTTGGCATGGTCGGTGCAGTCGGCGACGTCGCGCTCGAGGTGATGGAGCTGACCGGTGCTCCCGGGGATGTCTATCTGACGGATTTGCGCGTGCTACATACGGGTGCGCCCAATACCGCCGAGCATCCGCGCGTGATGGCAACCCACCGCTTCGTGCGGGCGGACGTCGTGAAGGAGCTGGCCCAGGGGTACGGATGGAGTGAGGAGGGCGGATGAGCGTAGTGTGTGTGGAAATCCGGCCTGGCCGCGTGTGCTCCACCACGGCTTCCAAGTCGTGATCACTGTCGCGCTGGAATGGTTGGCGTAGCTGGCAGTAGCCAGGTGTCCCATACCTGGCAATACCCAGGCGACGCTGCTGGTGCATCACGGACGCTCACTTCGGCCAAGACACGTGTTCTGTCGGTTTTGTCGTCAGCGCCTTCAACAGCGAGCGGTGGGAGCACTTCAACTTGCGGCCGAAACCATTGCAGCGTCCACGATGGAGCAGATTGAGGGAGCGCGCGAACGGCGGGTTGGCAGCGATTCCTGGCGCTGCCCTGCTTCCGACCTGGGCTTCGGTCTGCTCCGTAGACGTCGGCCGCCACCCGACCCATTGCGGTCACATGCGCCCTCCATCACGGCTAGGCGCCGGATGGGCAAAGCGGACGCTCAAACGAGCTTTCCAGTCCCGGCTCGGTCGAAGCATGCGTCGTCCGTCTACGCCGGATGGCCTGTGGCGCCCGTCTGAAAGTACATACAATCGGACGCGCGGAAGGTTTTCGCCGGACCGACGTTCACGTTCGAGGATGATCGCCTTCGATATGCAGAGCGGTGGTTCATCACTCTCGGACTGCTTGA
>Ga0123356_10004536_pt1 | contig 14334 bp, 7 predicted proteins | sample TergutEmb28metaG_2_FD_92546 | JGI IMG/M metagenome (GOLD analysis project Ga0123356, IMG submission 92546) | Embiratermes neotenicus P3 segment gut microbial communities from Petit-Saut dam, French Guiana - Emb289 P3 | ecosystem: Host-associated > Arthropoda: Insects > Digestive system > Gut ...
GATCCCGCCGCCCGCCGAGGAGCAGGCGGCGCCCAACCGCCTGCCCCAGGACCACTACCGCGCCACCGAGCTGGGGGTGCTGGCCTACCAGGAGTGGCTGCTGGCCCAGATGGAGGACCAACGCCACCGCAGCCGGCTCTTCGCGCGCCAGATCGCGATGCTGGAGCCCCGCGCGGCGCTGGATGTGCTGGATGAGTACGAGCGCGAGTGCCTGGCCGACGCCGACGAGGTCCCGCCGGTGCAGAGCACGCGCGAGGCGCTGGCCGAGCGGCTGGTCGAAGGCGAGGAGCAGACCGCGCTGGAGGTGCGGCTCTCGTGGATCAAATACGCGCGCTCGGAGCTCGAGGCGCTTATCGCAGACCGCACAAGGGGAGAGAGCTGAGCGTGCTGGAGCTCGAGCACATCGCCAAGCGCTACCGCCACGGCGTGCGCTCGATCGAGGTGCTGCGCGATATATCGCTGGAGGTCGAGGAGCGCGAAGTGGTCGCGATCTGGGGCCCACGCAACTCCGGGCGCTCCACGCTGCTGCGCATCGCCGCCGGCATCGAGGCCCCCGACGCGGGCGCGGTGCGCTTCCGCGGTCGCCCGCTCCTGCTCGGCGCCGGCGCGATCCGGGGCGGTGTCGCCTACTGCCAGCCCACCCTGCGGAGCGTCGAAGCGCGGGTCGTGCTCGATGAGCTGATCGCCGCACAGCTCGCATTGGGGATCAAGCTCTCGGGCGCCAGGGCCCGCGCCTCGCATGCGCTCGAGCGCGTCCACGCGAGCCATTGCGAGGCGCGCCACCCCTACGAGCTGAGCCGCGCCGAGGCGGTGCGCGTGGCGATCGCCGGGGCGCTGCTTCAGGAGCCCGCGCTCGTGGTCGTCGATGAGCCCACCACCGGCGTCGAGGACCTCGAGCGCGACCCCATCCTCGAGCTGTTGCGCTCGCTCACCGACGACGGCACCGCGGTGCTGATGAGCCTCGACAAAGGCATCGGCCTGTTTGCCTCAAACCGCGCGCTGTCGCTCAGCCACGGTCAGCTGCGCGGCCACCTCGCGCGGGAGCTCGCGCCGGTGGTGGAGCTGCCGCTGCGCGTGAGCGGGTGAGGTCGGGCAGTGCGCAAGCTGGGTCGAGAGGGTTATCGCGGTAGGGACCGCCATCACTGGCGGCCCCCCGCACAGATCCCAGCGTGCGCGTCAACGCACTGGGCTCGTCCCTTGGGTCTGGCGTCAAAACGCACACGAGGCCAGGGATGCTGGATGCGGGGCGCAGGTAGCCATCGATCGGCGTAGCGGTAGATCCGCTCCCAGCTCATGCGCCCTCGCTGGCTGCGGCGCGACAGAGCGCCTCGCCAGTGACGCACGACTGCGTGTCGGAAATCTCGCAACGCCTTGCTGTTGTCGGGCACCGCGTAGTGGTCGTAGTGCCCGATCAGGACCCTGGAGAGCCAGCGTCCCTGCTCGGGGATCGGAAGATGCCGGCGTCGCTTCATCTCGGACTTGACCGATGCGAGCTTCGCGCGCATCTTCTTCTTGCTCGTGGTGCGCCTGAGCCTGAAACGCCCGTGCCTGTCGGTCGCGCACATGTGCGTGAACCCCAGGAACTCGAACGTCTGCGGCTTTGGGAGACCGTGGCGCTGACGTCGCTCGGCGGCGAACCGCCCGAACTCGATCAGCCGCGTCTTCTCCGCTGCCAGCTCCAAGCCGAACTTCGCAAACCGCACACGAAGATCGGCGAGGAAGCGCTCGGCGTCCTTGCGATGCTGAAAGCCCACCACGTAGTCGTCGGCATAGCGCACGAGGATCATCTCCCCGCGGGCATGGCGCCGGCGCCACTGGTTGGCCCACAGGTCAAAGGCGTAGTGCAGGTAGACGTTCGAGAGCATCGGCGAAACCGATGCCCCCTGCGCCGTCCCCGTCTGCGTCTGAGACCACTCCCCGTCCTCGATGACCCCTGCCCTGAGCCACTTTCCGATGAGGCGCAGGACCCTTCGATCCGCGATCCTGTGCTCGAGGAACCGCTCGAGCCAACCCTGATCAAGCCGGCCAAAGAAGTCCCGGATGTCTGCGTCGAGCACGAAGTTCACCTTCTTTTGTTCGATCCCGACCGTGAGCGCATCGAGCGCGTCATGCGCAGAGCGCCCGGGTCGAAACCCGTAGGAGAAGCCGAGGAAGTCCTGCTCATAGATGGCGCTCAGCACCTGAACCAGCGCCCGCTGGAGGATCTTGTCCTCGAGCGTTGCGATCGAGAGCGGCCTTTGCTGCCCGTCTGGCTTTGGGATGAGCACCCTGCGAGTGGGCTTTGCTCGATACGCCCCTCTGTGCAGGGCAGCGTGCAGGTCGCAGAGGTTTCTCTGCAGATTCTGCCCGTACTCTGCCCAGCTCACGCCGTCGATGCCTGCAGCCGCCCGCGGGCGGATCGCCCGATAGGCCTCTTCCAGGCGCTCGACGCTCACGTGATGCAGGAGCGCCGTGAACTTCAGTTCCCTGTCGGTGCGCGCCAGCTGGCGCACGCGGCCCAGATCGCTTGACACGCCTTGCCCGGCTCTGCGTTCGGGGCGTGGTTCACTGGCCGCGTTTCCCTCGGGCAGGTCCCTTCCCTCCACCGCCTCCGCCCCCGGTCGCCCGGGATTGTTCGGCGGCTTCGCAGGTACTATGGGCCTGTCTGACTTCCCATGATCGTGCATCGAGGGATTACCGCCTGAGCGTTGCCCTCGCGGCCCCGCACCCCGTCGATCTGCCACCCCGCGAACCATCACGGGCGGGGCATCATCGAGTGGGACGTGGCGATCATGGGATCTCCCGGTTCTCGCGCATGGAGCCTGTCGTGCGTGCCTGGGTTCTTAGACCGCGCGGGACCACGGGCGGCTCGCGAAAGCGCCGCCAGCGGTGTTGCCTTCCGCCGATGACAGAGCGTCGGCATCCCGAATTGAACTGATATTTCGCGGCTCAATAGCCCCGCCCACACGCCCCCTGTCAACGCTTCGCTGCGCCCTCGCGGAACGCCAACGCATGACTCGGGGTCATCGTGGTTTGCTGGACCTTCGATGTAGAGCACTTTCATCTCCTACTCCATGCCGGTTTATCCCGGCGCTTTCATCAGCGCATCAGCACGGCCACCTGCGCCTCCAGGCGCCGGCCGTGACTCGGCCTGAACGAGAGGCGGATCGGAGCCTCCAGGCGGCGGTTGTGGTGGCGGGCCACGAAGCGCTGATCCGCCGCGGAGAGTCGCAGCGTGACTGTCACCACGCCGGCTCTGCGCACCTGCTTTGACACGCGTGCCAGCCCGTTGCCACCGGCGAGCAGCGTCCCCGCCGATGGCACGCTCACCACGACCGTGGCGCGCTTGCCCTGCACGCGATGGCGCAGCACGCGGATCTCCGGTCGGCAGCCCTGCACCGAGATGGGCACCTTCTCTTTGATCTCCGCGCCGTTCTGGGCCTTGAAGCTCGTCGGCATGACCAGTTTCTCCGCGCACAGATCGCCGTTGGCCGCCAGCGCCGAGTCGGTCCCCTCCGGCAGGCGCAGTTCGAAGGAGCCGACCGGCACGTCGGGCACGGTGTTGAAGGATGAGGAGGTGATGCCGGCTTTGTTGATGAAGGTTTCCCCGTGCAGCTCGATCGTCGTGCCGTAGCCCTGCAGCACGACGACCAGTTCGGGGAACTTCGCCCCGCCGTGGGAGACGAAGTAGGCGGGGCCCGCGAGCGGCACCGGCAGGATCGGCGTGATCGCCGTGGCGGAGCCGATCCTCGAGGCCGCCGGGCAGCCGGCCGGGTCCGCTTCGAAGGTGCTGTCGCGACAGGCCTTCTGCAGCGTGGTCAACCGCGAGGGCAGCTGCTTTGGCAGTTCGACCTTCACCTTTGCGATGTTGGCCTGGGTGCCGAACGGCGCCTTGGGGTATGAAAGCCTGACGTCGAGGCTCGCCCCGTTCGTCCGCGAGGTGTGGGCCGAGGTCGCGACCGTGAAGCTCGGTTTGAATGCCAGGCGGGCGCAGTTGGTCGCCTGGAACGGCACCGCGACCGTGCTGGAGGCGCCTTCGGTGCTCGCGATCGTCCCGGTGACGGCGAGCGGATTGCAGTCGGTCGGATTGAACGTGAAGTTCCGGCGGTCGATCGTGACGTTGACATGCCTTATCTGCAGCGGTATCCCGTCGATCATCGTCGGGATCCTGTAGGGGCCTTCGTTGTCGGTCGTCACGGTGAGCTCGGCGGTGGTGGGGTCGACTTCGACCTTCGCGCGCACGATCACCTGGCCGAGATCGTACGGTCCGGCCTTGGCGGGATTGACGATGCTCAACCCGAACGGGGCGCCCCTATAGGGCCCGGTGAGGTATACCCGCCCGCCCGTGACCGTGAAGGGATCGTTGCCCACGCCCACGCTCACGATCGTTTCGCCGATCAGGCTTTCGGGACCGCAGGTCCCGGCATCGGCTTCGGCTTCTCCGCAGAGCTTCACGCCGGTCAGCACTCCCGAAAGGCCGGCCGGCAGCCTCATCCTGATCGATTGCAGGTCCTGGTCGCCGTCGTCACGGCTCATCGTGGTCGTGAACGCGCTGGAGCCGCCGGCCTGGTTGCTCGTGGTGCCGGCGGTCAACGACGGGTCGAACGGCAGGCTCGCGCCGGGGCAGGGAGCGCCGTTTGGACCATGATCGATCGCGAACGAGGAGCCCGTGGTCACCGGCGCGTTGCCGTCCCACGGCGTGAACACGGCCGTGGTCGTGTAGCTCTTGCAACGCGACGGTGTGCTCAGCGGCGCCCGTTCACCCCCGAAGAAGTGCAGTTCGAGCTCTTCGAAGGGCAGCTCCGGGGTGTTGGTGAAGCTCGTCACGATCTGCCCCGCGGCCTGGCAGGAGACGCCGCTGACCACCTCTCCGGCGCCTTCGCACAGACGCACTTCGCCCGTGAGCTTCACCGTGGTTCCCGAGATCGGGTCTTCGATGAACATGTACAGCGCCAGCAGGCTCCCGAACGGGTTGGCTTCCTGCGTCGCCAGATACACGGCGCCTTCGAGGGGGTTGGTCAGCAGCGGCGTCTTCAGTTTCACGGTCCCGATCTTCGAGGAGTCGGGGCAGAGGTTCACGCCCGGTTGCAGCTTTTCGGGCGGGTCCGGTATGAAGGTGGGCGTGCGCTCGCCCGGTTCGAATTCTCTGTTGAATTCGGCGAAGCCCTCAAAGCCGGCCAGCCCCTGCGAGCACGCCTGCAGCCCGTCGGCGCCGGCCGGGTTGATCTGCACGCCTTCGGGCAGCCTCACCGTCGTGTCGCGCAGAGCCGACTCGGCCAGACCCTGGGGGTTGAGCGCGGCCTTCTGAGAGACGTGCACGCCCACGGTCAGCCCAGAGGCGGTGCTCGCGTCGGTGGTGTCGGGTGTGACCGTGATCGTGGGCGGGAACTCCAGCTGCGCGCAGCCCGTCAGCCCCACCGGTTCGCCGGCGGCGTTGCGGGTGATGCTTTCCCCCTTGACCACGTTGCCGGGTTCCTGGTAGGAGCTGGCCGAGACGGTGGCGCGCAGCGGCCCGGCACAGCTGGTCGGCAGCGTGAGGAACGCTTTGCGGTTTTCGCCCGTGCCCACGACGCCGGATATGCCGAGGCGTATGGCGGTGATCGGCTCGATCGCGGGTATCCCCAGGCTGGTGGCCTGCACGGGGTAGTCGCCGCCGGCCTGGACGCCCACGTCTATGTAGGACTTGGGCACGATGAAATTGGCGCCGATCTGCACAGCCACTCCCCGTGGCGGCTGCATGTTGTACACGGGCTCTCTGATCGCCGGCGAGGAATCTTCGCCGAATTCCACTTCCAGTCTGCCGATTTCCGATTCGGCCGGGCAATGCCCGCCGCCGTTGTTTTCGCCTCTCGCTGTTTCCAGCTGCTCGAGCGTGCACTTCGCTCCGGTTGCGTTGGGATCGCCGATCAACCCCGGCGGCAGGTCGACGACGATCTGCTGGACGTTGCCGTCGGGTTGGGTCACATATCGCGAGTCCGCCGTCGTTTCGCGGGGTATGACCATCGTGTTGAAGGCGATGTTGGTCTTCATTTCGAACGGGTGCGAGCCCGCCTGCACGTCGGGAGTGCCGTCCTGGTTGACGAACGCGAGTTCGAAGACCTTGATACCCATGCCCGGCCCGCCGCTCGCAAAGAGGCCGCTGCTGGTGCTCACGCCGGCTGCGTCTTCCGCGACGAGGCGAAAGTGATAGAGAAGGCCGGGCTGCAATCCGCCCACAACCGCCGACACGGGAACCGGCCTGGTGCCCGATCCGATCTCCCCTGCCCCCTGGGCGCAGGGGCTCTTCTCGCTGAACTCGGTGACGGGGACCGCCAGTTTGGACGGTATGCCGGGTGCATATTCGAATTCACATCTGGAGATCGCACCGCCACGGGGATTGACCGTTCCATGCAGCGTTGCGCTCGTGGCGGCTGTGTTGGTCGCCTGCCCCGCCGCGGCAGCCGGACCGGCGGTGGAGAAGACATCGACTTCGCCCTTGCCCGGATCCGCGACGTAGATGTTTCCGCTGGCGCCGTTCACGCCGATCCCGCCATCGCTGGAAGAGCTCGTCAGCCGAGGTTCGCCGAAAGAGGACACGAGCGCGCCCGAGCCTTCATCTTCGGCGGAGTGCGGGCTCATGAGGCTTCCGTTCATCCCCCCCGTGTCCCACTCCTGAACGGACGATCCATCATCGACATAGAGGTGTCCGGTGGCGGGATCGACCGCGGTCGCGACGTCGGCGGGCCCGCTGTCAACACGGCCGAGCTGTTCCAGGTTGCCGCCGAACTTCTCTATGCAGCCGCATGCGAAGAGCAGGTAGTCGTCCCCGTTCTGCTCGCCGGTGGCGGACCCGTACTCCGGCAGGTCCGCCGACGCGGCGCCGGTTGCCCTCGTCTCGAGCGGTTCGACGAAATCGTTGGTCGTGGAGTCGTCGAACACGTCCACCGCGGGCGGGTGGCTGGCGGTGTACACGCGAACGCTGCCGCCGGCGCCGATGCCCAGTCCCCTCAGCGGTCCCGAGAACGGCCCGGCGATCTGACCTTCGTACCTGCCTGTGGAGCTGAACTTGTCGATCACATCGTGCCCGGCATCCATCACATACAGGTCCCCGGCGGAGGGATCGGCTGGGTTGGTTGAATTGTCCACCGCGATCGCCGCCGGGGTTCCGGGAGCGGAGGTGGGGAAGGAGAAGGATCCCGCGGGCGTGCCGGCGCCGGTGAGCGCGTTGGAGTGCAATGCGGAGAATTCCACCGGTGCGCCGCTGGCGTCGACCTTATAGATCGTGTCCGTCCCCAGGGCGGCCACGTACACATCGCCGCTGGCTTCGTCGATCGCGATCCCGTTGGGCTCGGCGAACGAACCGAAGCTGGACAGGAAGGGATGGCTCGCGGCCAGCGCGGAGGGGGCGCCCACGCCGATGATCGTCGTGACCACAAGGGCCATCAGAGTGGCCGCCGTTGTCGTTCTTCTGGAGGACGTCACGATCGCCGGCGCTCGCTCTTCTGGGCGTGAGCGGGCTTGTGGGCGCGACCAGCCTTGCGGCCGCGAGCGGCCCTGCGGGCCCTCCTTGCGGGTTTCCGCTTCACGCATCTCCCCTTGTTGTTCTTGACGGTGCCCGCCCTGCACTTCGCCTTGGTCTTCGCCTTCGGTGTGGCCGGCGCCGCGGGCGCGAGATTGCCCACACCCGAGAATGTCTGGCTGGCCGGCGCTCCGAAGAGCAGGGGCTGCGGCGAGACCGGCGTTCGGCATCCGTCGGCTGTGGCACACGGCTGAAGCGGGGCCGGTTCGGAAAAGCCACCGTCCACGCGCGCATCGTAGATGCTGAGCGCTTCTTCGTTGGTGTCCTGGGACAGGAGCTTCTGGCGGGTGAGAAAGAAAACGTCGTCGCCACCTTCGCTCACGTCGAGCAGCACCGATTCGGTCGAGCTCGTGCCGGTGGAGATCAGATGCAGTTGACCGCCCTCGTACTCGTACACGTCGGTCCGGTCGTTGGTGTCGAGCGGCAGCAGCGCCTCGGCCGTGTCGAAGAACAGCCGCCCGTTGGCCGAGAGATAGTGGGGCGCGCCCTCGCCGGGAGCGCCGCTGTTCTCTACGCCGTTCATGGTCGCGCCACCCGCCGTGGGAGCTGCGCCGCTGGGGTTGCAGGACGCACAGGCGAGCTGGTTGGAGGATGCGTTGTAGAGGTAGATCTCGGGATCGCCGGCGCCGGTGTTGGCATCGGTGTTTTCATAGCCGGTGAGGCTCTTGAACGAGGTGAACGCAAAGAAGGCGCCGTTGGCAGCCGCTGCGCCGTCGAGGATGTTGTCTTTGCCGGCAAGCGTGGCGATGAATGTGGTGGTCCCATCGTGGCGGAGGTACAGATTCTCGGCGCCGGCCTGGGCCGCGTCGACAACCGCCGCTCCCGCTTCGTTCTCGTAATGTCTTTCGTTGGCAGCCAGCACGCCCTTCGCGACGAAGTACACATAGGAGCCGTCGCTGCTGGTGCCCGCGACACCCTGCACATTTGCGTGCGCGCCCGGCTGGGCGGCCGTCAGGTCGCTCAGGCTGCACCCCGGCTTGCTCACGCCCGTCTGGTCGATTTCAACGATTTCGCATTCATATAGATCGGGTTCGCGGGGTGCTGCCGTGGAGTCGGCCGTCAATCTGTTTTCATCGGTGAACAACACGCGCGATCCATCGGCGCTGGCGTCCTGGAACTGGCCGCCACCGCCGGCCCCACCCACCTGTGAGGCGTCGACCTGGACCGTGCAGGCCTTTGATGCAGCGGCGCATTCTTCGATCGGTGGTTGTTCGGCGTGCTCACGCACATACAGCGCGCCACCCGCGGTGAAGAAGATGCGGGAGCCATCCGTGGACACCGCGTACTGCTTCGCCGCTCCGGTGGCGCCCTGCGCTGCGAGCACGCCCACCGCCGGTGTTCCGTTCGGCAGCACCGTGACCAGGCGCAGCGCGCCTTCGTCCCACTCGAACAGATCTTCGCCCCCGCCCGGCGCGTTGTCGGTCAGCCGCGCCTGCTCGCTGAACACCACGTGGCTGAGGTCCGCGGAGGCGCCCTGGAAGTGCGCGCCCGCGGGTGTGACGCCAGGTGGAGGGACATTGATCAGCCGGTAGGAGCCGTCGGTGTTGTCACGCAGCAACAGGTTTTCGACTCCCAGCGGTTCGCCGCCCACGACCTCGACACCTCCCGCGTTGCAACCACCCGTGAGCGAGCCCGATTGGCTCAAGGTGTCCCCATGACCGTCTGAGAGCACCCCCTTTTCCAGGCTGATCGAATACGCCTGCATGTCAGCATCGGGGACGGTGGGGCATCGGTCGGAGGTGTAGGACTGCAGGGGAATGACATCTTCGGCGGACCAGCCGCTCGCGCCGCGCGTGGAGACATATTCCAAGCCGGCGGATTGCGAGCTGGGAAGGACTTCACTGGAGACAAAGGACATGCGGTCGCCGTCGCCGGCTGCGTGATTGCCGCTCGCGCCGCCGCCTTCATAGAAAACGGTGGGAGGGTGCTGGGTATCCGGCTGAGCCGACGCATCGTTTGGCGGCGTCACCAGCTCGTAGGCGCGGCAGTCGGGCAGAGCCGCCGAGAATCCGCTGCGCAGCTGTTCGTTGGCGGGGCAGCTCGTTTGCGCGGCGGTCTCCGTTGTGAAGCTCTGATCGGGTCCCGTCACCTTCCCGAGCGCGCTGGTCGCGATCACGCGGTAGTGGTAGGTCGTCCCCGGTTGAAGGGCCTTCGCCGCGGCCCACACCGTCCGCGCGGCCACGCCCTGCCCCACGGTGCCTTCCGCCGACTGGCCGTATTCCGCTGTGGTCCCGTATTCGAAGCGATAGCTCGTCTGAATGCCCCCCGGGTTGATCAGCGCGCCGAGCTTGGCTTCTGAGACGCCCACTTCCGCGGCAAGCTCCCTGGACACCACGGGCGCGGCCGGCGCGCCGTAGATCCAGACGAGGTTTTTGGTGCCGTCGGTCACGTACACGCGGCCGTTGGAGTCGTCCACCGCCAGCATGATCAGTGGAAGCGGGACTTCCGTCGATCCGAGGTTGCCCGCGCCGATGTCGGCGATCTGCGTGCCGGCGCGGTCGTACTCCACGAGGTGCTCGCACGGCGGTTCGAGCGAGCCGCAGAAGTCGGCGCCGTTGTCGACGATCGCAAATATGTCGCCATGTGCGTCGAGGGCGAGCTTGCGCACGCCTTCACTTTTGATTTCGCTCAGCGGCGCGCCCGCGGGGTCGAACTCCTCGATTCGATTGCCTCCGGCATCGGCGACCCAGACATCCCCGGAGGAGTCGACCGTCACCCCCGTGGGTCCACTGAGGGCGCCGGCTCCGGAGCCAGTGAAGGTATGCAGCACCGTGCCCGTCGAGCTGTACTCTTCCACGTCGTTGCCGGCTACGTTTGGCACATAGACGTTCCCGGCGGCGTCGGTCGCGATCTGCACAAGCGCGCCTTCGCTGAAGAACCCTTCGCTGAATTCAGGCAGATGAAAGGAGGGGAGCAGTGCGCCCGTGCTCGGGTTCAATGTGTCGATCTCGCTTTCGAGCGCGTTGACCACATACACGTCGCCGTTGGCCGGATTCACGGCCGCGCCGGTGTAAAATCCTTCTCCGAACGACGAAATCAGCCTGCCCGAGGCATCGAACCTGCCGATATGTCCTCCCAGTGTCGGTTCCAGCGGGTTGGCGAAACCGACCAGGCCCGCGACATACACATCGCCATCAGACTGATCGACCGCGACACCGGGGCTCTCCGCGGCGAAGGTGCCATAGGGTATGAGCTTGGGAACTTCAGCTCGCGCCACTCCGATGAAGAGCACGAGCGCGAGGGCCGCACTCAACACCGTCGCGGTGAGCAGCGCGACGACGCCGCGGCCGCAGCCTCGGTCGTGATCGAGGCTTCCATGCGCCTGTGCGGCAGCGCTGGGGGAGGGGCCGTTGACCCTGGTGGTCGAGCTCCAATCGTCCATCGGAGCCGATCATCGGGGCCCCCCGACGGCGGCGCAAGTCAAGACGAGAAGGCTTCTATATGAGACGGCTTCTAAATGAGAAGGTCTCTCGCAGCGAGGTACGCTCAACCGATGAATCGACGCGCGGCCGATGGGCAGCAGGCGGGAACGATGCGCTCATCGATCGCCTGGGCCGTGCTCGGCCTGGTCATAGAACGTCCCAGCTACGCCTGGGAGCTCGTGCAGCGCTTCAGACGCACCTACGGCGGCATGCTCGTGCTCTCGAGCCACGTGCGCATCTACACCGCGCTCGAGTCCCTCCGGGTCCGCTCGCTGATCGAGGAGGTGCAGAGCAGCACGCCCGAGGCGCGCACTCGCCATCCCAAGCCCCACTACCGCGCGACCGCGCATGGGGTGAGCGCCTACCAGGATTGGCTCTTCAACCAGATCGAGGAGGAACGCCATCGCCACCGGGTGTTCGCGCGCCAGCTGGCGATGCTCGATCCCGAGGCGGCGCTCGAGGTGATCGACGAGTACGAACGCCTCTGTCTGACGGAGTCCGATGCTGTCTCACCTGCCGAGACCGAGCGGGAGAGCGTCGCCGAGCGACTCGCTGAGGGCGAGGAGCAGCTGAACCTGGAGGTGCGCCTCGCGTGGATCGAGTATGCGCGCAACGAGCTCACATCTCTGCTGGGCTCATCCCGCCGGGAGGCGCAGAAGGAAGAATGAGTCTGCTGGAGCTCAGGCACGTCAGCAAGCGTTACCGGCATGGCGCACGACATGTCGAGGTGCTGCGCGATGTGACGCTCGAGCTGCACGAGCGCGAAGTGGTCGCCGTGTGGGGCCCTGCCGGATCGGGACGCTCGACTCTGCTGCGGCTCGCGGCGGGCATCGAAGCCCCCGATGCCGGCGAGGTGCGCTTCCAGGGACGCTCGCTCGCTCCCGGCAGCGCGATCGCAGGAGGCATCGCGCATTGCAATGCCACCCTTCCCGGTGTCGGAGGTCAGGCGGTGCTCGAGGAGCTGCTCGCCGCGCAGCTGGCGCTGGGCGTGAGGCCCTCCCGCGCAAGGGCGCGCGCGTGGGAGGCGCTCGAGCGCGCCGGGGCGGGCCGTTGCGAGGCACGACGGCCGTTCGAACTCGACCGCGCGGAGGCGGTGCGGGTCAGCATCGCCAGGGCCCTTCTGCTGCGACCCTCGCTCCTGCTGGTCGACGAGCCGACCAAGGGCGTCGACTCGCTCGAGCGCGACGCCATCCTGGAGCTCCTGCGCTCGCTCACGCAGGAGCGCATCGCGATTCTCATGACACTCGACAAAGGCATCGGCCTCTTCGCGTCCGACCGCGCACTGTCGCTGACCCACGGGGCCTTGCGCGGCCACCTCGCGCGGGAGCTCGCGCCGGTCTTGGAGCTGCCCCTGCGCGTCAGCGGGTGAGGCCCCGGTGCGGAGTCGCTATCCGTGCCAAAGTGCGAGCAGCGCCGTGCACACGACCGCCTCGGTCACAGCGATCGTCGCACCGAGCGTGTCGCCGGTGCGCCCACCGAGCGTGCGGCGCGCGAACAGCACAGACGCCGCAGCGCTCAATGCCGCAGCGGCGAGCGCGGCCGCCCCGGGGATCGGCCCGCACACGGCCAGCGCGAGCGCCACCGAGAAGAGCGTCGCGGTAAGGATGGCCGCGCGGCTCACGTGCATCGCCGCTCCGAGCCCGTCGCCGCGTGCCGCCGGCGTTGCGCGTGTGTGCACCAGCGCCGCCCACCGCGCCAGCGCGCACGCCGTGATGAGCGCTGCCAGCACGTGCGCCGCGCCCAGCGAGGCCAGCACCGTGAGCATCAGCAGCGCCCAACCGATCAGCGCCAGCGCGCCGAACACGCCGGTGGCCGAGTCGCGCATCGCCCGCAGGCGCCGGTCGCGGTCGCCGCGCGCGCCCAGTCCGTCGGCGGTGTCCGCCAGCCCGTCCTGGTGCAGCGCGCCGGTCACCACCACGAGCGCGATCAGTGCGAGCACCGTCGCCGGGGTGCGGCCGAGCAGCTGTTCGGCTCCCACGCGCACGCCGCCCGCGAGCGCGCCGACCCCCGCGCCGACCAGCGCGAACCAGCCGGCCGCGCCGTCCAGCGCCGCGGTGCCCGCCGGCGGCGCGGTGTCGGCAAGCGCCGTGGTGCCGGCGAGCGCCGTGGTGCCCGCGGGCGCGGCGGTGCCCGCGGGGGCGGCAGGGGCGGCGGTGCCCGCGGGCGCCGGCAGGATCGTCAGCAGCGCGATCGCGCGCGGCAGGCCCCGCCATGGCAGCCAGCTGCGGCGGCGGCTCGGCTCGGCGGCGGGCTCAGCGCGCGCGTGTGACGCGTGACTCATCGAATGTGCCCATTTCGCGGTGCAGCGCGCCGGCCGCTTCGATCAGCGACAACGCCAGCAGCGCGCCGGAGGCCTCGCCGAGGCGCAGGCGCAGGTCGAGCAGCGGCTCCAAGCCCAGCTCGGTGAGCAGCAGCTCGTGTCCCGGCTCCGCGGAGCGGTGGCCCGCGATCAGCGCCTCGGCGACCCTGGGCTGCAGCTGCACGGCAGCGAGCGCGGCCGCTGCGACCGTGTAGCCGTCCAGCAGCACCGGCAGGCGCAGGCGCGACGCCTCGCGCGCGGCGCCGGCCAGCGCGGCCAGCTCGACCCCGCCCACCGTGCGCAGCGCCTCACCCGGCGGCTGGCGTCCGCCGTGGCGCTGCAACGCGGCCGCGACGATCGCGCGCTTGCGCTCCACGCCCGCGGCGTCCACGCCGGTGCCGCGGCCCACCATCGCGTGCGGTGTCGCGCCCGTCAGCGCGCACGCGAGCGCCGCGCCGGTGGTTGTGTTGCCGATCCCGATCTCGCCCAGCACCAGGCAGTCGAGCTCGTGCTGGGCGGCCAGCTCGCGGGCGAGCGCCGCGCCGGTGGCGAGCGCGGTGTCGAGCTGCGCCTGCGCCAGCGCTGGCTGCTCTGTCATATCCGCGCTCCCCGCCGCGATCTTCGCGTCGCGCACACCTGTGGGTGTGGGCCCGCGCAGTCCCACGTCGGCCACCAACAGCTCGTGCCCGCCGCGCCGCGCCAGCACGCCCACCGCGGTCTCGCCGCGCGCTGCCGCCGCGGCGACCTGTGCGGACACCGCGCCGTCGAAGAGGCTCGTCCCGTGACGCACGTGCCCGTGGTCGGCGGCGCACACCAGCACTCCCGCGCGCACGCGCGCCGGCGGCGGGCCCCCCGTGACACCCGCCCAGCGCTCGATCAGCGCCTCCAGCGCGCCGAGGCTGCCGGCCGGCTTGACCAGCGCGTCCAAGCGGTCGCGCGCCTCGATCGCCGCCGCGCGGTCGGGGCCGGGGGGCGGTGTGGGGGATGATGTTGCACTGTCACAGTCGGGCGTCTCCTGCCAGCGCTCGCGCATCAGCACGCTCTGCAGCGGCATGCGTGCCGACCAGCCCGCCGCC
>Ga0123356_10004537_pt1 | contig 14333 bp, 14 predicted proteins | sample TergutEmb28metaG_2_FD_92546 | JGI IMG/M metagenome (GOLD analysis project Ga0123356, IMG submission 92546) | Embiratermes neotenicus P3 segment gut microbial communities from Petit-Saut dam, French Guiana - Emb289 P3 | ecosystem: Host-associated > Arthropoda: Insects > Digestive system > Gut ...
ATTCCTGCCTTTGCGGGAATGACAAGGGAGAGAGAAAACAAGGAGAAAAAATGTCCGATTTATTCGATACAATAAAGCCCGAAAACACACCCGAAAAAGCGCCCGTTATCGCCGCCGCAACGCTTGACCCAGGTATCAAACCTGCGCCCATAGTGCAAGAGATGCAGAACTCGTATCTCGACTATGCAATGTCCGTTATCATCAGCCGCGCACTTCCCGATGTCCGCGATGGATTGAAGCCCGTTCACCGCCGAATAATCTATGCAATGAAAGAGAACGGATTCGAGTTCGGAAAGCCATTCCGCAAATCCGCACGCGTCGTCGGAGATGTCATGGGTAAATACCACCCGCACGGCGATGCCGCAATATACGACGCCATGGTCCGCATGAGCCAGGACTTCTCTATGGGAATAACACTTATCGACGGACAGGGAAACTTCGGTTCCATGGACGGAGACAACGCCGCGGCCATGCGTTATACCGAAGCTCGCATGAGCAAGGCCGCCGGATCCATGGTCGCAGACCTTGAAAAAGACACGGTCAACTGGCGCCCGAATTACGACGAATCGATCGTCGAGCCCGAGGTGTTGCCCGCGGCTTTCCCGAACCTGCTTGTCAACGGCACCCAAGGCATCGCCGTAGGTATGGCAACAAACATTCCCACGCACAACCTTGGCGAAGTTATCGACGCCTCGATCGCAATAATCGAAAACCCGGAAATATCGCTTGACGACCTTGTAAAAATAGTCCCGGCGCCCGATTTCCCCACCGGCGGTATCATACTCGGTTTATCCGGCGCCTATAGCGCATACACCACCGGCCGCGGAAGCGTCATAATGCGTGCGAAAACCCATTTCGAGGAAGTGCGCACCAAGACCGCTATCATCGTCGACGAAATCCCATATCAAGTGAACAAGAAGGTCATGATCGAAAAGATCGCCGAGCTGGTCAAAGAAAAGAAGATCGAGGGCATTTCCGATGTCCGCGACGAGACCAGCCGCGAGGGAGTCCGCGTCGTAATCGAGCTTAAAAAAGACGCAGTGCCAGACGTAATCCTTAACCAACTATTCAAGATGTCGCAGCTGCAAACGTCATTCGGCGTCAACATGCTTGCAATCAACAAAGGCCGCCCGGGCATTATGAATTTGAAAGAGGTTTTGAGCGCGTTCGTCGATTTCCGCGAAGAAGTTATCCGCCGCCGCACGAACTTCGAGCTTTCAAAATCCCGCGCGAAGGCCCACACATTGATCGGACTTTCGATCGCGGTCGCGAACCTCGACGAGATCATCGCGTTGATCCGCAATGCCAAAGACCCGGTCGAGGCGAAGGAAAAGATGATGGCGCGCACTTGGGTCGCAAAGGACCTGCGTCCGCTTGTCGAGCTTGTCGGCGATCCGGATTCGACCATGCAGGCGGACGGAACGTGCCACCTTACCGAAATTCAAGCCAAGGCAATTCTTGATTTGAAACTGCATCGCCTTACCGGCCTTGAGCAAGAAGAGTTGGCCGGCGAGATCAAGACCGTAGGCGCGGCCGTCAAGGACTTGCTTGAAACCCTTGGCAACCGTTCCAAACTAATGGGCATTCTTAAGGCCGAACTGCTTGAAGTCAAAGAGAAGTTCGCCATACCGCGGCGCACCGTTATCGAGCCCAACGAATTCGAATCAGACATAGAAGACCTTATCGCGCGCGAGGACATGGCCATCACGCTTACCAATACCGGCTATATCAAGCGCGTGCCGCTTGCCGTATACAACGCGCAAAACCGCGGCGGCAAGGGACGCAAGGGCATGGAAACGCACGACGAGGACTTCGTATGCAACGTGTTCGTGGCAAACACACACACGCCGCTTATCTTCTTCTCGAACCGTGGCATAGCATATCAGATGAAAGTATATCGCCTGCCGCTTGGCACGCCGACTTCCATCGGCCGCGCGCTTATCAACCTGTTGCCGCTTGAGCAGGGCGAAACGATTTCGACCATCATGCCGCTCCCGGAGGACGAGGCGGAGTGGGACAACCTTTACGCGATGTTCGCAACCTCCAAGGGCACCGTGCGCCGCAACAAGCTCTCCGATTTCATCGGCATCAAACGCAACGGAAAGATCGCCATGAAGTTCGAGGAGGAATCCGACTCGCTTGTCGCCGTGCAAGTTTGCCGCGAGGATCAGGACGTATTCCTGGCGCTTCAGAACGGCAAGTGCATACGCTTCCCCGTGCCCGAAGTGCGAGTGTTCCAATCGCGTAATTCCACCGGCATACGCGGAGTCAAACTCGAGAAGGGCGACCGCGTCATCTCGATGAGCATGCTTAACCATTCCGACGCCGATTCCGACACACGCGCCTCGTATGTAAAAATGATGAAGGCGGCATTGCGCGCCGACGAGGCTTCGGACGAAGCCTTAGCCGAAGTCGACGACGAGAAGGCTACAACGCGTGTGCTGTCCGCCGAAGAATTCGCGAAACTCGCCGCGCTTGACCAGATGATCCTTACCATAACCGAGGCCGGATTCGGCAAGCGCACGTCTTCGTTCGAATACCGCACCACCCACCGCGGAGGCTCGGGCATCGCAAACATCAAACTTGCCGGCAAGGGTAAAACCGTGGTTTCCTCGGGGCCCGTGTTGGACGATAGCGACATAATCCTTATCACCGACGGGGGCAAGCTTATACGCACGCGTGTGGGTCAAGTCCGCGTCGCAGGCCGTCAAACAATGGGCGTGATCCTTTTCAAAACGGCCGAGGGCGAGAAAGTCATCGCCACCGCAATCGCCGAGAAAAGCGAGGACGAGGGGGACGTGGTCGATGTCGATGCCGCGGCAGTTGAATCCGCGCCCGTAGATGTCGCAACGTTCGTCGAAGAAGTCAAATCCGACGGCCAGGGCTAGGCAAAGGGAGGGGGCGCTTCATGTTCGGAATCTCGTTCGGCAACGTCGTAATCATACTTGTTTTGGGCGCGGTGATCCTGCGTCCAAGCGACATGCCCAAATTCGCGCGGGTGTTGGCGCGCGGGCTGCGCTGGGCTCGGCGCAAGGCGGCTGCGTTTTCCGACTATTTGGATAAGGTCGCCGGCGAGGACGAAGGCGGCGCGGGCGGCAAGGAATCTTTCCATCAACAGGTCGAGCGCATGCGGCGAGAAATGGGGCTTGACGAGCCGCTTTTGGACGATTCGTTCGAGCGGAAAACGCCGACCCTACCAACACGCGAAGGGCGCGAGGGGAAGAAAAAATGAGCGGACGCAAGATGGAAAAGCTTAAGCAAATGCCGCTTTTCGACCATATCGCGGAATTGCGGTCGCGCATAATCGCGGCGGGAACTTTCTTTCTTGTGGCGGTCGCGCTTTGCTATACTTTCCGATACGAAATATATAATTTCATGGTGGCGCCGCTTGCCAAGGCGTTGGTTGCGAACGGACTTAAACCCGAGTTGATCTTCACCTCGCCGGCGGAAGCTTTCACAAGTATGTTGGGTTTGGTGTTCAGGGCGGCTTTGCTTTTCTCGGCGCCGTTTTTTGTGGCGCAGGCGTGGCTTTACGTTTCGCCGGCGCTTTATAAATCCGAAAAACGCCCGGCGCTTATTTACGCCGTAGCGGCGATGATTTTGTTTTTGGCGGGCGCAGTGTTCGCGTATATGCTCGTGTTGCCGGTGGCGCTTAGGTTTTTAAGCGGGTTCGTCGACGGCGCAGGGCTTGCCGCACCACTTGTCCCACAGATGAAAATCGCGGAGTATTTTTCGTTCGCGGTGGCGATGATGTTCGCGTTCGGAATATGCTTCATCACGCCGGTCCTGCTTGTCTTCATGGTAAGGTTTGGCGCGGTTAGAAATGCGACCTTGCGGGCGGGGCGAAAATATTGGGTGCTGTTCGCGTTCGTGATCGGCGCGATTTTGACTCCGCCGGATGTCGCGTCGCAGGTCATGCTTGCCCTACCGCTTATCGCGATGTATGAGGCGGCGATATTGATCACGCGCAGGCACGGTTGATTACTGAACCTCGGCCAACTTCCTTTGCGCTATGGAGAGGGAATCGCGGAAACGTTTTAGGTTATCCTCGGCACTGCCTGCGGTGCTTATTGAAACAAAGGCGGCGGCGGCTCCTGTGGCGCCGGCGGCAAGGCGCAGGGTTGAGTTGGCGTCGACCTCGACGGGAGTGCGGGTGGATTTCTTATATGCCTTTGACCCGCCGGCCGCGACGCAGGCGTCCTGTTCCTCACCACGGTATCCGGCGCGGAAGCAATCTTCTTTAATCCTATCGCTTGCGCCCCGTTCTTCCTTGTGCCTTTTGGCGAAAGTTTCTATGTCGGCGACGCAGGCGTCGATTTCGTTCGGGAAATTCTTTTGGCATTCTGCGCGTTTTTCGGCGTCGCTTAGCGGCACGCATTTTTTGGACGCCCTATCCCATTTGTTGGGGAACGAGCACGCGTCGTAATCAGCGCGGCTGCAGGCGTTGTTCACCCAGATACCGTATTCACCGTCGTCGCAAAGTTTTTTAAGGCGCGCCAGTTCGTCCGCAGCGGATAATCTGCGCTGCTCTTCAATCGGAAGGCATTTGTTTGAGGGCGCGTGCCAACCGCAATGACTGAACTCGTGGGAAATGCACGTGCCGGAATCCTTTGCGACATCGCAATCAAGCTTGGCAGCGGGCGCGGATCGTTCCGTCATGGTCCGGGTTTGCGGGCCGGTGATTTCCCGTGCTTCGGGAGCGGCGCCTGGTGCAGGCGCGGGCGCAACGACTGCGGCGTTCTTACCTTTGCCTTTGGTTTTTTTGTTGTCCGTGGTCGTATTATTATTCCTGCCGCGGCCCCTTCTTGCGGGTTGGGCAGATGAGCTTCCTTCTTCGGAGGCGGCGGGAACAATCTGCATTTCGCCTTGCTCGTTCCTTTTTATCGTCGCGCCCGGCGCATAGGCGGAGGGATAGGCGGCCCTCATCGCCGTATCGGCAGCGGGAGTTTTAATCCAATTTTGAAATCCCATGCTTAAACATTGTTGAGAATCTTTGGTTGAAATATTACCGGGACAACCGGAAAGGTGCGACCAATCGGGGCTTTGCGCCATCGCGTCGCTTGATAAAATTACCCCCCCCCACAACAACAACAAAATCAAAACTGCGGATATTTTCTTCATGGAAACTCCTTTTAACGCGATACGCCCTGCTCTAGCAAAACGTCCGGACGCTTCTTTTTCTTTTCGTCGGGATTTTCTTTTTCTTCGAGAAGGACCCCGGGCTTCTTTTTGAGAGCGGGGTTTTCTTTTTCTTCAAGCATGGCCTTGCCCGGCTTGGGTTTCGGTTTCGGCGCGGGCTTCTCGTCCATATCGTCTGAATTTTCAGGCTCGGGCTTTTTCGGCTTGAACTTGATTTTATCCAAAAGCGATTTCACGCCCGTCTTGAACTTCTTGGCGGTTTTGGCGACCGGGAATACGAACGGGAGCGCTACGGGCAGCTTGTCCAGATTTATGTTCGTTTGGATCGAAGTGGTAGGGGGAACGTTCACCTCGGTGGTGCCGGTCATGATGCCGTTCGGAAGGTTCGTCCTGAACGAATTCACTCCTATGACTTGATCATGCCCGTGGAATTGTGCGAGGTCGGGGCGGATAACGTCCGACATGATATGACCGTGCGTCGAAGTGTTATACATCATGGTGTTGACCGCGCGTAGTTGCTGATCCGAGAGAGTGCCGCCGGAATCGCGGAGCGTATTCATTATCTCGCGAGCGGTGATCGTGTTGCCGTCGATGACGGTGCTGTTGCCCAATTTTTCGCCGGTAAGCAACTGCTTTAGCATAACGTTTTCGTTGCCGACGCCGGGTTTCCAACCGCCGATGTCGCCCTCGCCCTGCGCCGCGCCGAAAAGGCCGGAGCCGCGGAGTTTATCAAGCGAGCCGTTCATATCCTCATTGCTTATCCAACGCGCCTGATAGAACCGGTGCGGATCGGAAAAATCCTGTTGCGTTAAATCATACGGATCGGTCATGCTGACGTTCGAGTGCATCTTGTAAGTGCCCTTGCCGTCCAAAATACGGTCGGCGTGTTGAACCGTTTTGTCCTCGTAGGTGCGTTCGAAGCCCTGCTCGGTGCGGCCGTCGTTGTTCGTTATTTCCTTCTCGGATTTCCAACCCTCTTTGTTCACATCGACACGGTTTTTATCAAACAATCCGCCCAAGAAGCCGGAGTTTATAATCGATTGCGTAAGATGCGCGGCGCCAAGCGCGGAGACTATGGGCACGGCCGCGCCTATGGCCGATTTCCCAATACTTTTCAATACCGCGAGAGTTTTGTTGCCGCCGGTGTTTTCGGCTTCCTCGAGGGCGCCGCCGATTTTTTTGAATCCTCCGATGATTCCGTTTACGCCTACACCGACCAACGACGCCGCGCGCATGCCGATGCCAAGGCCGTTTAGCGACTCGCCCGGCATGCCGGAGGGCATTATGCCAACCGCGCTTGCCGCAATACCGGCAACCGACGTGCCGAAGTGGAGAAGGTTTTTTCCGTCCTTGAGATAGTCGCCGAATTTCGCGTTCGGGTTTCCGGTCTCTAGCTTCCAAGCATTGAAATGGCTTTTGGTATTCGCATAGACAAGCGCGCCCTGTGCAAGAACGCAGGCGATATTGCCCCATGGAGCGAACATGTTGCGGCCGATCACGAACGCAGCGGCCATACCGCCGGACACAAGCGCAGACTGTCCTATTTTGGCAAGCCAGCTAAGCTTGCTTGGCGCCTTGAATTCGTTGCCGTCAAGGCGGTCGGCGCGGGTGATTTGGTTTTCGCTTTCGTCGAACCGCTCGACGTTGGAGTAAAGGTTATGCAGGACCGGCGCCGAGTGGGTTCCCATCAGCGTGCCGGCGCGGTCGATGACGTTCACCGTTTCCTGGACATTGAATTGTTTCGCGACCGATATCGCGCCCGGGCTTAGCTTGATGGGATTGCCGGGAAGAGAGGCGATGTATTGGCCTACGTAGGCCGGGTCCTGGAACGCTTCGGGATCCTCGGGAAGTTTCGTGGCGATCGCGGTGCGATACACGACCTCCTTGATCTTGTCGTCGAGAAGTTTTTTCAATTCGTCGGCGGTCGGTTTGTTGTCCGCGAACGCATACTCGTTTATCAATTCGTTTTTGGCGACTTGAAGAAGGTCGTTTATGGCCTCGACCGCAAGCGCGTCATCGGGAGTGTCGATCTTGACTTTATCAAGAATGCGTTTCGCCTCGTCGGACAGGGGCATGACAGAGAGCATATCGCGGACGCTTGCCGCCTGCGTATCGTATTTTCCTTGGGCCTTCGTGTCGCCCTTGACAATGCCGGTAAGGTTGTGGCGGGCGTCGAAATCGTCAAGGTAGTGTTGGATCAATCCGCGTGCGGGACCGATGGCCGATATGTCCGCGCCCTCGCCCAGCTCGCCTTTGTGCTTCTCGAGGAAATCGAACATTTCGATATAGCCGGCGGCGGTCGAGCCGGCGTTCGTGATGTCGATGAAATTATAGAGTTCGCGGTTGGCGGGATCGCGCCATTTACCGTCGGCGCCCCTTGCCGCCTGCTCCGTCAACTGAAGCATGCGCTCAAGGATCGCGGCGCGGGCGGTATCGTTATCTCCGTTCTCCGCCCTTTTATACGCGTCGATAAGCGCGCGGGGCGGCATAAGCGCGAATTCCTCGGCAGCCTCGAACTCGTGCGCGAAGAAGGCGTCGAACGCCTTTTGCTGGTCCGCTTCGAGTTTGACTTTTTTCGCGGTATTCAATCCGCCGGTGGTATCGACGCCGATGTGTTGGAAAGCGGCAATAGTTATCGCGTCGACCATGCGCTGATTCTCAAGCTCGGTCGCGGAACGGATGCGCTCCATTTTGGAGCCGTCGAATTCGTTTAGCACGTCTTGAACCTGATCGCCGAGGATACGCTCTTCGACCGTGGCGAACGGTTCGACCGGTTTTTTGCCCTGCTTTTTCAGCTCGGGATTCAAAGTGCGCTCGACGTGTTGGTTCATGTCGGGCGTGAGCTCTTGAAGCAGCGCCTTGGCCGCAGCGGGATCGGAATCGATCAGCTTCTCGACCTGCTCCAGCCTTGCCTTATAACCGCCGGCGCCGTTGATGTATTCGTTCGTGCCCTTGACATCGCCCGCATGGTCCGAGAGGTAGTCGATATAATCCACTTGCTGATCACGAAGATTACCCACCTGTTGCTGAAGGATTAATTTATCATTATTGTCTTGGGCCATGGCATACTCGCGGCATTATGAACCGCGCCTTCTCTCACGCGGGATTATACCATATTTTCAGGGGCGGGTCAAGGGAATGTAAGGGCCGTGTCAACCATGAATCATGCGCCTAATCATGTACTCGACACGGTCGGGTCTTATTATGTAATCGCGCGAGTTAAAATAAGAACTATCGAAGGCCCTTTCCCGGTCAAGGGCGTCCATATTCGGATTTTCGGTCAATTCGCGGAAATCTATATCCAGAACATGCGCCAACTTGACAACATGCCTAGGTCCCCACGTGAACGGAAAAAGCTCGAGAAATTTCGTCCCCGGCCGCATAAAAAGCAGGTTCGAGGAACCCGCGCCATGCGGAATAACTACATGGTCCGCATTATAGAAATAGCGTATCTGTTCGGCCACGGAAAGATTATCGGGAATCACTGTTTCAAAGCCATAGTGCTTAAAAATCGGAGTAATCTGGTGTTCGTTGAGGAGCCTCCTTGTGCCTATGCGTGGAACCCAAAGGCGCTTGGGATATTTCCCCCCCCCATGAGGTCCGGGATTTTGGGAAGTATGCGGTTGCGTACGGAAAGGGTCCACTCGCCCTGGACTATGTTGCCTAGATTGAATTGATACGGTTGAATCACAAGGTTGGCGACGGGCATTGCCTCGCCTTCGTTAATCCACATTATGCGTTCAGCGTCAAGGAGGAGCTCCAAAGGCTCCCTTATATAATTTTTAAGATTTGCGGGGAAAATATATTTGCCGGCAAAGCCCGCGGACTCGAGCTCCATGATGGTCGGCGCGTCCTCGAACAAAAAATGCCAATAATTCATGCTGCCGCCTATGGACGCTAGAAAAGCAGCCTCCGCCACTTCGGGAAGACGTTTTTTAGGCTGGCCCGAATTATTCGCATAGACCGCGAGCGACTCCTGAAATTTGGCATAATCAGAAGGGTTAACATCGCCAAAAAACCGACTTACGACCCGACTATCCTTTAGAACAAAGGGAAAGATGTTGTCATATTCGACTGTGGCGTTTTTTATCTCGTAAAAAGGCAAAACTCCTTTGTGGTAAAGGCGCACACCCTCGCATGTGCCAGGAAGAGCGACCAAATTTAGTAGTTGTATGTCCATGTCCCAAGCCTAAGCATCTTTGAGGAACTTCGCAACCCTTTTCTCGAGATTGCCAAGGCCCATGCGTTCGGCGATATATTTTTCGGAACCCACGTAGTGCGAGAACTTGTCATCGACCGCGATCGGAAGGAACTTTGCCGCGATACCATTGAACGCCAACGTTTCGGCGATACAGGTGGCAAGACCGCCGATTATAGAGTGTTCTTCCAGCGAAATTATTGGTGTTTTGTTTTTTGCCAATTTCAGAATCGTGGCGGAATCGAAGGGTTTCAGCGTATGCGCGGAGTAGAGAGCGGTGCCGAATTTTTCGGCGAGCGCTATGCCGTCCCTTAGCATGTTGCCGGTGGCGATTATGGCTGCGCGCTTGCCCGCCCTAACATTCGTCATGCCGGGCTTGACCCGGTATCCATGGATTCCGGCTCGGGGGCCGGAATGACGAGGTAAAGAAAATCCAGCACCCTTATCAAGGCGCATATAGCACGGCATCTTGTCTTTGATCGTTGCGCGGAGCAGTGCCTCGACCTCCTCGTTAGAACCGGGCGAGAAGACCTTCATGTTCGGAAGCGCGCGCATGACCGCGACGTCCTGAATCGCATGGTGTGTGGCGCCAAGCGAGCCGTATCCAAAGCCCGCGCCGACACCGATTAATTTTATGGGCAGCTCCATATACGCGGCGTCGACCTGAACAAACTCGAAGGGGCGCGCGTAAACGAACGGCGCGATGGAATAGAAAAATGGAATCTTGCCCGAAAGCGCAAGGCCGGCACAGACGCCGACAGCGTTCTGTTCGGCGATACCTACGTTCACGAACCGCTCGGGAAAACGCTTGATAAACGGGTCAAGCAATTCGTTTCCGATGTCGGCTGCTACAAGCCATATACGCTTATCCCGGTTGGCAAGCGCCATCAGCGTTTTTATGAACTGATCACGCATTGTCGATCTCCTTGACGGCTTTCAAGTATTCTTCGCGCGTGGGTTTGCGGCCATGCCATTCCGCCTTGTTTTCCATGAACGAAACGTCCTTGCCCTTTAGCGTATGCGCGATTATCGCCTTGGGTTTCATTGAGGGTTTGTTCAAGGCTTTCGCAAGCGTTTCTATGTCGTGGCCGTAGACCTCGAACGCCTCGAACCTGCACGAGTGAAAACGCGCGGCGATGTTGGTATTATCCATGATGGATTTAGAATCGCCGTAGATCATCAACTCGTTTTCATCTATTATAAATATGAGATTGGAAAGGTTGTGCGTGCCGGCGAAAAGCGCGGCCTCCCAGACGCTGCCCTCGTTCGTTTCGCCGTCGCCCATCACTACGAAAACTTTGCGATCGGGATTGGCGAGCGCCATGCCTACGCCAATACTTGCGCCATGACCAAGCGAGCCCGCAGTCGCGTCTATGGCCGGCGAAACCATATAATCAAGGTGGCCCGGCAGAACTCCACCGTCTATATAATACTTATCAAGCAATTTAGGATTTATTAGTTTTAATTCCGCAAGGACAGCGTAAAGAGCGGCGGACGCGTGGCCCTTTGATAAAACAACCTTGTCCCGATCGAGGGATTTAAGATTGCGCCGCGTGATATTCGCAGCTCGGGTGTAAATAGCCCATAATATATCCGCGCAAGACAGCGCGCTGCCGACATGCGAAGCCTGGGCCTCGAACGCCATGCGGACTATGTTTTTTTTTACGTTCTTGAGGGCTTTTTCCATAGCGAGTATTGTAGCATGGAAAGCTGTTGGACGCAAGTGCGCGCACTTCATCACACTAGCGCGATAGCATGATGAAGTGAAGTGGCGGTCGGACGCACTTGCTCTTGACTTAAGCCGCCTGTTTGAGCTCGTCGACGCTGGGACGGCAATCGCACGACGCCATCATGTCGATGAAGTATCTCCAATCCGAATTGGTGGCGCGCATTACTTTGCACACCGATTCGGTCGAAGGCCAGCGACGTTTGCCGCACGGATAAAACCGTTTGCTTTTGTTGAACGCCGTTGCGTCAAGTCCGGCTTTCTTTGCAAGCGCAGATACCGAAATTCCGTTCAAAAGCGCCATGCGATCTATAGTTGTCCAGATCTTGTCATGTTCATATTCCATAGTATGTCCCCTTTCTTGTTTCCGTATTCTTTTCCCACCTTAGTTGAATATTTTCAATAAATCAACTATAAATTTATTTTTTTCTATTGACAATTAGAACAAAAGGGGGATAAAGTCCTGGAAGTTTGAAGCGTGTTCTTGCTTTAGACTTAAAGGAGGGGAAATGAAGAACACTGTTTATGCTTATATTCCAACCAATAATGACGATTTCGAGGGGTTTGCCGTATTTAGTTCGGCCGAAGAGGCCTGGTTCTGGTATTGCCGAAATCGCGAGCGAAACCCGCTTGCAGCAAAGCGTGAAAAGCAAGGGGTCGAAAAAGTATGTCAAATAGACGACATATACGTATGTCTTTCACGCCTATACCTTGCGCGACAGATCGGACGAGCGCATATCGACGCATTGATGAAGTTCGGCGATATGCAAATCGTGCCGGATGGACGGATCGAGGTCGAAGAACGCGACGCTGCGCTTTGGGAGGGAGCGATGAAGCTTCTGACCGAGCTGTTCGTGGAAAAGCGGATCGTGCTATGCGCGACGGCGTAGGGCTTAGACCTGCTACGCATGCTTGGGTAGTGTTTTCGGGGGAAACGACGCTTTGGTGGCTGCGGCTGTTTTTACGTAGGGGATACAGGCATTGCTTTGTCATCGTGGGTCAGACCGTAATAAATCCTATCGGAAATCGGATCGAGATATTCGGCATCGACAGCGCGGAGGCTTTCGTAAGATTGTGCATAAGGAAACAAATGAGCTGTGCAAAGGTGGGCGTGCGGGACGATTTGCCCGGCGGGGTGAACTTATCTATGATTTCATGCGTCGAAGTGGCGCGGAGGATTATCGGTTTACGCGCTAGGGTTTGGACGCCCTATGGGCTTTATAAAAGACTTTGCAAGTTAAATCGCGAGGAGTTGCGACAGGAGATTGAAATAGCTAGGCAAAATGCGAGCCGAAGGTGAGCTCGCCGCACGAAGGCAACCTACGTTGCGTTCGCAGGCAGATTAAACATTAGGCTTTCGCCCCCCATAAAACATAAATCCCTTCCAGCGGGGCCTCGTTTCGCCGCGGCGTGCCGTCTAGCTTAACTGCCCGCAAGAAGAGATTTGAGTCATTAAATTATTTCTATCTAGACTTATTAAACCAAGGGGCGCCAACCTTAACGGCCTTGGCGAACGCCTTTTCCATCATGAGAACTCGGAACTGCAAATCGCCGATCAGCCATTTGGCCTCTTTGGTTTTCAATTTGCCGCCTTTGAGAATGTCCGCAAGGAACCTTTGGCCATCGGCGAAATTGACCGTTTTCTTTTCAAGCATAGGAGCGACATAACAAGCTGCGTCGGCCATTATGGCTGCCTCTTGAAGCACTCCTTCGGAATATGCAAATTGGCCGCCGCTTCCGTGCGTGCATGTGAAAGTTTCCGGGCCGCGCTCGCGTATCTTGTGGCGTAAAAAATGGGTTCCAGATCCGGGGGCGGCAAACTCCATGACCCAAGTAAAGGTAATGTAAACAGGGTCGTGCGTGTCTTCGACTCCGGCATAGCCGGAAGTGGAATCAAGGTCTCTAAATTTGGTTTGCTGCGGTGTTTTCAACGAGAGGAACGAAACAACATTTTTAAGTAAGTCCATTTCGGATTTTTCATAAATGCCGGGTTTTACTTTTTTCATTTTTAATCCTATTTGTTTGTGTATGGACAAAATACCCCCCCCCGAGGCGAATAGTCAAGGGATATTTATAGCTGGATTGTCCGCTACGCGTTCACTTCGTTCCCGGCGCGAAGGCCGGAATGACGAGCGGGCTAGCTAAACGCCCAGGCGGTAAGGATAAGCAGAATAAACAATAAAACGCTTATCAGCTCGAGATGTTTTTCGATATATTTCCTTGCACGCTCGCCATAAATATAAATCGGCCAGGCGATCAGGTAATACCTTAGCCCGCGCGAGATGATCGAGGCGGTCAAGAACACCGCAAAGTTTATCTGCATCACGCCGCTTGCTACGCATATAATCTTGTAAGGGAAAGGGGTAAGTCCGCCGGCGAACACCACCCACCAGCCATACTTGTCCAACATCTCGGCAAAATCGGAGATCGAATAGCCGAGCATTCCCATAAGGTATTCGCCCGTGCCGGTGAACAAGTATCCCAGAAAATAACCGCTGATCCCGCCGGCGACGGAGGCGACAAGCGCGACCGTTGCGATATGCCACGCCCGGCGCGGCGCGGCGAACATAATAGGCAGCATTATGATTTCCGCCGGAAACGGAAAGAACGTGGCGCCGAAAAACGATACGAATATTAACGCCCAAATCGCATGCCTCGACCGACCCGCGGCTATGGCCCAGTCATAGATTTTTTTTAACGTGCGTTTGGCGGTTTTTATCATTGCAACTCCCAGCGAGCTTGCGAGCTGCGCGCACACGCCGCCCCCACGCAGTCGTGCGCGCCATGCGGCGCTTCCGTCCTGCTCGGCGTGTTTGCTTGAGCATGATGAGAGTATATATGCCGAATATGGTTCATCTCACCCGCCGGCCAGATCGCTGAACGATTTGTCATAGACGATTTGCGAGCCGCCCGCCACCTTGGCCTTCGTCGCCGCGGATTTCGCGGCCTTTAGGAGGCTGTCGACATCGTCGCCCGAGAACGGATAGCTTGCCACTCCGATCGAAACCTTGACGCCCTTGACGCGTTTGCTTAGCGCGTTCGGAGCCTCGATCGCCGTCTTAATATTCCCGACCGCCGCCTCGATTTCCGACTGCTCGTATAAGTCCTGGATTATGACAAGGAACTCGTCGGACTTCATGCGCGCAATCGAATACGATTTATCCAAGGTAGAGGTAAGCACGTTCGCGATACCCGAAATCACCTCGTCGCCGGCGGCGTATCCCGCCTCTTTGTTAAGCTTCGAAAATCCGTTTATATTGAAATACGCGA